>Ga0172375_10001865_pt1 | contig 33544 bp, 30 predicted proteins | sample LakKiv1m_FD_114537 | JGI IMG/M metagenome (GOLD analysis project Ga0172375, IMG submission 114537) | Freshwater microbial communities from Kabuno Bay, South-Kivu, Congo - kab_092012_11.1m | ecosystem: Environmental > Aquatic > Freshwater > Lake | place: Democratic Republic of the Congo... | reverse complement strand
GAATTCGCAAAATAATCAAAACGCGGGGTGCAAGGCACTCCGCGTTTTTCTTTTAAAAGAACGGATTACTCTCCATTTCTTCCTGAACAGAAGTTGATGGACCGTGACCCGGATAAAGTGTTGTTTTTGGATCGAGCTTGAAGATCTTTTCCTCGATACTCTTCATCAAATCATATTCATTGCTTATTTTGAGGTCCGTCCGGCCAATGCCATGATAAAAGATCAGATCGCCGCAAAATACAGCCAATGCATTTTCAACCGAAAACGTGACATGCCCCGGAGTGTGACCTGGGGTATATAGAACTTTAATTGAAGTACTTCCTAATTTAATAACCTGATTATTTTCGATCATCAGATCAGGATCCTCACCTGCTTTAAAATCAAAACCGAATTCTCTTGCACTGCCACCTGATTGCCATAGCGACAGATCAGAAAGGTGCAGAGCTACCTTGACAGCGTGGTCAAATTGACCCTTAAGCCATTTCACACCACCGATATGGTCAAAATGAGCGTGGGTAATCAAAATATATTCCAGATGCAAATCCTCATCTGTAATTTTCTGCAATAGTTCTCTGCTGGCAATCGAGGGATCAATAACAGCCGCAATTTTTGATTCTTGGTCAACGATTAAATAAGTGTTGTTATTTATCGGTCCCAAGACGAGCGTTGAAATGGTAATTGTCATTTCCCAAAACATTCCTTATAAAAAAAATTTGTGCATGTGAGATTGAAAAAAATAAAGAAAAATCGATCTTTTTTCAAGGAATTTCAAAATCAGATAATTTTTACTTCTCTTGGAAGCGTGGTCAATACTTCGCAACCTGAGTTGTTTATCAATATGTTATCTTCAATGCGAATCCCACCTTTGCCGGGAAGATAAATGCCCGGCTCAATGGTAAAAACCATGCCTGCTTTAAGGTGCGAATGGTTCGATTGCGAAATATAGGGATCTTCATGGGCTAATAAGCCAATACCATGCCCTGTCCGATGTGTAAAAGCGTCACCATAACCAGAGTTGATGATCACATCCCGAGCCGCCTTATCCAATTCACTGGCTGCGGCATTTGGACGTGCAGTACCAATAGCAGTTTGATTGGCCAAAAGTACTATTTGTGCAATTTGATCCATCAAAGGATTTTCACCCGCCACAATAAAACTGCGAGTGAGGTCTGAAACATAACCATTAAAGCGCGCGCCCCAGTCAATGATCAATGCGTCACCCTCTTGAAGTTCACGATCTGAAGGGACAGAATGCGGATCGGCGCTGTTAGGGCCGGATGCAATGATCGGTTCAAAAGGAAGATCGGGAGACGATCCCTCATCTAATAGATGAATCACAAGCTGATTTGCCAGCCATTTTTCACTGACACCAGGCATTATTTGCGGCAATAAAGCTAAAAGTGCTTTTTCTGCGATGGCGATTGCGTTTCGTATAGCCATTATTTCTTCATTGCTCTTCAGCATTTTTATTGACCTCAGGATCGAAGCGGCAGAGATGAAACGATTATGACCGGCTGCTGCCTGCAATAAATCGAGTTCAAGAAAGCGAAAGGTTTCAGGCGCAACGCCAATCGATTTTTTGGTAAGCTCTAAATTATTTGCTGCGTTTGAAAATACATGTGGCCAAATACTGGTATCTTCGGGGTAGGGGTAGAGGTTTAAATCCTGACAAGATTGTTTTACTTTCTCTTGCTCGAATTCGGGAAAAATGAAAACAGGCTTTCCATCAGAAGGGACCAAAACTACAGCGGGCCGTTCGGAAAGGTGGAATTTCAATCCTGTAAAGTATTCAAGGTCAACTCCGGCATTTAATGCCAAAACATCGAGTTTTTCGATCCGCATGAGATCTTGCAGTTTGGTAATTCTTGTGAGATCCATTTTTCCTTACCGGATATTAAAGCTCTTTTAATCTCATTGACTTTGCTGCGCTAACCATTGCTTTCAGCGACGGGATCACTTCTTCCCAGGTGCGGGTCTTTAGACCACAATCGGGATTGATCCATAACTGGTCTGAAGGAATGACTTCACGAGCCTTATTGATCAGTTCGATAATATCTTCAACTTTTGGAATATTTGGAGAATGAATGTCATAAGTACCAGGGCCGATATCATTGGGATAGTCATATTCACCAAACGCATCAAGCAATTCCATATTAGATCGGCTTGCTTCAATGGAAATTACATCTGCATCCATTTCGCCAATAGCCTGGATTATGTCGTTGAATTCTGCATAACACATATGGGTATGGATCTGCGTTTCGTCTCTAACACCCCCGGAAGCAATTTTGAAACACTCTACTGCCCAGGTCAGATAATCACGCCATTTTGATTTTTGTATCGGTAGACCCTCCCGAAGGGCTGGCTCGTCAATTTGGATGACTTGAATGCCAGCAGACTCCAGGTCGAGGACCTCATCGCGAATTGCCAAGGCGATTTCCCGGCAGGTGGAAGACCGCGGCTGATCATCACGCACAAAAGACCATTGAAGGATGGTCACAGGACCAGTAAGCATTCCCTTTACCGGTTTATTTGTCAGAGATTGGGCAAATTTTATCCATTCGACTGTCATCGGTTTAGGGCGAGTGACAGTGCCAAAGATTATTGGCGGCCGAACATAGCGAGATCCGTAAGATTGGACCCATCCAATATTTGAAAAGGTAAAACCCTCCAATTTTTCAGCAAAATACTGCACCATGTCATTTCTTTCAAATTCGCCATGAACAAGCACATCCAATCCGATCTCTTCTTGCAGTTGTATGACCCTGCGAATTTCAGATTTAATAAACTCTTCATATTCATCAAGGGAAATTTCTTTTTTGGCAAATTTTGCACGAAGGTTTCGAATTTCACGAGTCTGCGGAAAAGATCCAATCGTGGTGGTGGGGAATAAGGGCAAGGATAAGTGCTGTTTACTTTTCCTTTCTGAAAAAGCTGAGTGCCTGTCAATTGAAATGGAGGAAAAGGAATTTGCAGAGTGATTCGAATGAAATTCGTTTCCTGCCAAATCCAGCCTGTTCTCAACAAGGCCACCCTTGAAATTTTCGAGGTCAGTAATTGACATTTTTAAAATAAATAATTCCTGTAGCTTTTGTTTGGCAAAACTTAACCTTGATTTGACCTTGGGTTCTATCTCTGTTTCAAGTTCCAGATCCTGGGGAATATGAAGCATGGAGCATGATGAGGATAACAAAAGATCCTGTTGGTTTTCAACTTTTTCAATTTCACCAATCAATTCAGACTGCCTGTTCAGGTCAGTCTTCCAAATATTGCGCCCGTCTACCACCCCTATCGACAGTGAATGAAATCTGGGTAGGCCGCGAATCAGTTCAAGAGGATCGTGCGTGTTTGTCAGATCGATATGAAGACCTTCGAAAGGAGATGATGAGATCAAATCCTTGTTAATGGATATATCATCAAAGTAAGTTGCAAGTATGATATTGGGTCTGGCTTCTGGTCTGTCAAATTCTAAAAACGCGTTTTGAAATGCAGTTTTCTTATCCTGATCAAGGTCAGAAACCAGAAAAGGTTCATCCAATTGAATCCAGGGAATACCTGCAATTTTCAATTCCGAAAATAATTGCTGGTAGATTGGCAATAATTCAGAAAGTTTGTCCAATGGATTGAAATCAGGTTCAACCGGTTTGCTGAGTAACAAAAATGAAACCGGTCCAAGAATCACAGGATGGGTGATGATCCCGTTTATCTTGGCGAGTTCGAATGCTTCGAGAGGTTTTTGAATATTGAGCCTGAAAGAAGAATCTCGGGAGATCTCGGGAACAATATAGTGATAATTTGTGTTGAACCATTTTGTCATTTCCATTGCAGGGATACTGATTGTGCCATCCTGGTATCCCCTGGCCATCGCAAAATAACGCAAGTATTCGTCGTTCAATTCTTCGGTTAAAAACCTGGCAGGAATCGCTGAAACCATGACAGTGGTATCCAGAACATGGTCGTAAAGCGAGAAATCATTACTTGGTATTCGGTCGATCCCAAGTAATTTCTGAAGCCGCCAATTATCAATCTGAATGGATTCCGAAACCGAGAGAACAGATTCAAGGTCGGAGTTACCGCTCCAAAAATTTTCAAGTGCAAATTTCAACTCTCGTTTAAGCCCAATACGTGGATATCCCAGGTTTGAAGTTAATATCATTTTTTCCTCAATTTTCTATTGGCTCAACATAAATATTCTTTGCGACATCCATTCCAAGTATGACAGAATGACTGTCTATTAACAATTTAATGGTCTTGTTAAATGGCAGTACTTCAATTATTGCTGCTGTTGATCCTGGAAGCACTTTATTTTCTTCGAGGTATTTCATTAATTCCTGGTCGCTCTCCAGAAATTCATGAATGCGCCGGATGATAATTCTGTCATTTTGCGAAAATTCGGTTAAAGGGCACCAGGGATCTGAAGAAGATTCAGAACCAGGCATTGGATTTCCGTGAGGGCAGTGTGTAGGGTCAGAGAGGGTTGCCTGGAGACTTTTCTCGACATCTCCCGAGATCGTATGCTCGATCTTGTCCGCTTCTCCGTGAAGTTCTGACCATGGAAGGTTAAGGATCTTCGATAGCATCCATTCAGTGAGCATGTGCCGGCGGATGATAGAACTTGCAGCAATAATACCCGCGGGTGTGAGATGAATCTTTTTCTCATTATCAAGATTGATCCATTCATCCCTGACCATCCGCTGAAGGGTTACAGTTACGGTTGGCGCAGAAACATTCAATAATTCCGCCAGTCTGGCACCGTAAACTTCTTCTCCGTCGCGATGAAGCGTATAAATTATTCCCAAATAATCTTCAATCGTGGGTGTTGGAAATTTTATTTTTTGCTCAGCCAATTTTGTTTATCCAAGGGTTCAGAAAATATATCTTTTTTTATCAGATTACTCTAAAAAATTTTATCATCAGGAAAAAACATGTCAAGCATTAGGGTGGAAATCCTTAGACGGGTATAATCTTGCTTTCAAGAAAAAAGAATGCTCATGAAAACAAACCAAGATCAATATAAACTTCTTCTTTCCAGGCACTCCATCAGGCGGTATTTGCCAGATCTTTTAGCGGATGGTGAATTATCCGAAATTTATGGGATAACAAAATCGATCGATCCCCTGAGCGAAGACAATGAATTCGCAGTTCAAATTTTAAATTACCTGCCGGAATCCCCCGCAGGTAAAGCATTAGGCGGTTTTGGCCGCATTATGAAACCACCTCATTTCCTCGCGCCACTTATCCATGGCAGGACTTATGCTCTGGTTGATCTGGGTTTTAGAACCCAGCAGTTCCTTATGGGTATGTGGAATCGGGGGATAGGATCATGCTATGTTGGATGTGCCCATAGACAAATGAAGGTTAAGCAACTCTTGGAAATATCAGACGAGACACGAATAATTTCTTTCATTATCTTTGGAAGACCTGACTCAAACCAGTCTTTAAGATATTACCAAAAATTATCCCAGTTTTTTACCAGATCCAAGAAAAGGTTGTCATATGATGATCTGTTTATCAGCAATAATCTGCCGGCCGCATTCAAAAAAGAAATAATCTTCAAGAAAATTCTTGAGGCTGGCAGGCAAGCTCCTTCCGCCACAAACTCACAACCATGGCGCTATGAGGGTAAGAGTGACCGATTTGTGATCTATGCACATCAGAAAAAGATAGCAAACGTTTATGATATTCACCAGGGGTATTCATTTCATGATACAGGAATCTGCATGGCTAATATGAGCATGGCAGCAAGAGCACTTGATAAAAAGATCAAATGGCACTTGATAACTACTGATGATAAGATTCACCCAATTATTGAAACGAACATCCCGATAGCATATTTTTCGTTAGATGATTTGAGGAGCCGATCATGATCAATATCAAAACCAGGCAGGAAATTGCGGGTCTTAAAGCGGCTGCAAAAATTGTTGCCGAAACGTTCATTGAAATCGAAGATCTTATGCATCCGGGAACCATCCTGATCGATATTGACCATAAGGCAGAAAAATATATTCTCAAGCAGGGCGCGGAGGCGTTATACAAAGGGATCCGCCAGCGACCACGCCAGCGACCTTTTCCAGGAGTAATTTGCACTTCGTTAAACAGCCAGATATGCCATGGTATCCCTGATGACAGGGTATTGAAGGACGGCGATATTGTTGGCATTGATATTGGTTTGCGTTATAGGGGGTGGTGCGGAGATGCTTGCGTGACCTATATGATCGGTACTGTCGCTCCAGAAGTCAAGAAATTGGTTGAAACAGCTCGAACCTGCTTAAAGAAAGGTATCGCTGCAAGCCTCCCCGGAAATCATATTGGCGCGATCGGCGCGGCCATACAAAAGATCGCGGAAGGCAGAGGATATTCTGTGGTGAGAGAGTATGGCGGACATGGGATCGGCCGGGAACTTTGGGAAGAACCTTTTGTGCCGCATATCGGACCTGCAGACATGGGTGCTTTGATGCAAGAGGGATTGGTCATCAATATCGAACCGATGATCAATTCAGGAAGAGCGGATACTCGTTTGATGCAGGATGAATGGTCAGTAGAGACTGCCGATGGCTCTCTTTCTGCGCAGTTTGAACATACTGTGGCGATCACCGATCATGGGCCGGAAATATTAACTCAAATTTAAAAGTCTTTGACTTTTATATTAGGTTCACACGTAATATAAATTAATATTTCAAAAAATGTTTTAGTAATACCCAAAATCATTTAATGTTGAAATAGTTGTAGATAGAAGTTGAAATCTGTGCAGATAGAAAATTCGCCACATCAAATATCAGTTGAGTCGGCTGGTACATCGCAACTACAGCAACATAATTCCCGCCTGGTGTGAAGACGATTCCCGCATCAATGATGGAATGGATCACACCGTCAGTTTCAACGATCCACCCATGCTTGTGGGCGATCTGTGTTCCATCCGGAAGACCGGCTTGAAGCAAAACCGCGATCTTGTTCTGAGTCAAAAAAGTGATCATCATCTGACATTCAGACTGGGAGATATCGCCCTGATAAACAGCTGCGAATGTGCCCCCGCCAGTCTGAGCACATTGATAGATATCATCCAGCAGCATGCCCATCTCTGAAGGATTAGTTTGGTTATATACATCAGGGTCAGTGAAATAATCCTGGCGCTGATTGGCAGGAGTGGAGTATCTCTGTAACAAAGGTGCTCCAAGATAGAAATGCCCGGCAAGAAAGGTATTTTTCAAACCGATTTCCTGCATATCCTGGGTAACATAGATCGGACCAATATTCGGATCCAGATAAGTTTCCATCAATTGATCTGCTGGTGGATTTTCTGATTTTTCAATCATCTGTGTCATCAAGTCAGCTGCAGCTTGAGGTGTGGGTTCATTCAAACGCTTGAATGTTGAAACCATTATTGGGATCTTAATTGTGCTAGCTGCCGTGAAAGCTATTCCCGGATCATAATCAACACCCAATTCATAAGCAAAATTAATTTCACTGCGATTTTCGAGATCCAATACATAAACCTCAGTCAAACCATCAAAATTAGACCTGTCCAGGATCTGCTTGATCAATATCGCCAGGTTTTCAAGAGAAGGGCGAGGAGGTTCAACTTCTCCAATGACCAGAACTACCGAACGATTGACCGGCGATTGCAATGCCTGTTCAACGACTGGCAGGGATTTATCGACATTAAGCACAACACCTGGCTTGCCGATCAGGAAATTGATAGAACCTGGTATAGGTTGCGAAGCCTGCGGAATTTCATCGTACCTTGATGCGATCTCGTCCATCAGAAAAAGGCGAATTTTATTCTCGTCAACTTCTGCAGTTAAAGGCGTGTCATGAGATACAGTCGGGCGATTCCATAGGTATTCCCAAAATGATGACCAAAAAGGCAACCGAACCCTTTGCTGATCGGCAGCTGCGATCATGCTTTCCACATTCAGGTCAAATCCTAATTGTGAGGGTTTAACCTGGATCAATTGGTCTTTATAAACCAGTTCAATCGGATTATTGTATGCCTGAGTGACCCTGTCTGCTGCCTGCTGCTGACTTAAACCGCCAACAGCGATGCCACCAATCAAAGTGCCGGGCGGGAAACCTGCCCTGAGTCGGCTGAACGTTATTAGCTGAAGAACCAACAGGATGGCGGCGACAACAACCAAACCAATGGCAATCCAACGGAATAGACTAATGCGGCTGATTTTCAATCAGATAGCTCCTATGATTTGAACTCAGAGATTTTACCAGAATCAGAGAGGGTAATAGTGTAATTGAAAAAAAGGGATACGTTATACTTATTTTATGCTGGTAAGCCGTGAGAACTTGGTCAACTTAATTCATAAGGTCTTCCCTTTTAACCTTTTAGATTCCGAAAAAACAAAATCCCTTATCGAAAGATCCGAAGTGGTTTTTTTTAAAGAAGGCGATCTTGTCTATTTGGAAGGCGCTTCAGCGATTAATTACTATGTGATTTATGAGGGCATCGTTGAAATCTTCATTGAGGAGCATAATCATCTACGAAGATTAAATCTTCTTCAAGATGGGGATAGTTTTGGAGAAGAAACCTTAAAGCAAAATACCAACCGTTCTTCAACGGCTCGAATAGTAAAGGCTTGCTTGCTAATTAAGATCCCCAAGAAATTAATAGATGAACTCCTTTCGGAAAACTCGAATCTCGCCAAGGGATTCTCAATACTATCAACCTCCTATGACAAATTATTTGATCCAAAATTCCAGGATCTCTCACAGGAAACAATATGTTACATTGGGCACCCCCATTATTTTGTTTTTTTGTCTAAAGTTTTATATTCTCTTTTGATTTTTCTATTACCCATTCTGATAGTGATCATTCTGGCAATAAATAATCTGGCTTCAGGACCCGTATTAATAGGCGTGAGTGTTTTGGCAATTGCTTTGCTTTCTCTAAAGATCCTTTGGCATTATTTTGAATGGAAAAATGATTATTATGTGTTCACTAAAAAACGCGTTATTAACCTGATAAAAAACTTGATCAATTTTGACAGCAAATTTGAAATTCCTTTAGCGGCAGTCAATAACCTTGAAATTAAAAAAAGTTTCCTATCCAGAAAATTTGGTTTTGGAGACCTCATCATCAGAACCTATACAGGTGAAACAAAATTAAAGAAGGTGCCTTTGGTTTCGGAAGTTCAGGATTTTCTGGAATTGCTGACTGAAAAAGATAGACTCTCAAAACGGCTTGATGAAAAAAAAGATTTTGAGAAAATTGTAAATGACACATTAAGGCAAGAGAGTGGGAACTCTGCCTCATTGATTGACAACGCCGAAATGAAAGATGGCTTGGAATTTCAAAATCCCGAATCTCCAATTATTGCACTTCGAACTCACTGGATAATTCTATTGAGGAAAGTGTTATTTCCGTCGTTATTGATCATGAGCATTATTCTTCTTGCCATTTTTTTTGCTGCAAATAATATGCCCATCAATGGCAGCAGCCTTGGGATAATCATGTTTGGGATTATTCTCATTTCAGCTATCCTTTGGTGGCTTTTTCAATTCTTTGATTGGTGGAATGATCAGTATCTTGTAACCAATGATCAGATCATCGATGTTTACCGAAAACCTTTTGGGACGGAAAACCGCAGGACTGCTCCAATAACCAATATTCAATCAATTCGCTTTGAAAGGAAAGGAATTTTGGGGCTGTTATTAAATTTTGGGACTGTTTATATTCGGGTCGGAGACGATGAGCTTACTTTTGATAATATTTCCAATCCATCAATGATCCAGGGACGTCTATTTGGTATTCTCGAGATGTCTATCTCTCGTACAAAAAAATCTGAAACGACACAACAACAGCAAAATCTTGCTGAAATGATCGATGCCTATCATCAGATAAAAGAAAAAAAGGAATAAGGTTTCCGCAATTAATAATTAATATTTATTAGAGTAAAATAACAAATATTAATTTTGTTTTATGATGGAGAAATAAAGTACCATGGGTTTACGTGAAGTTATCAAATTGCCAAATCCTGTTCTGCGCAGAAAAGCACATAAAGTTACCGAATTTGGCAAGGATTTTCAAACATTGGTTGATGAAATGATCGAAACAATGCGCCACGAACCGGGTGTTGGTTTGGCAGCGCCGCAGGTGAACGTCTCACAAAGGATCATTGTTGTTGAATACCCCGAAGATGATTCGAGCGAAGATGCACCCGCAAAACTTTTCGTTGTCGCGAATCCAGAGTTCAAAAAAATGTCAGATGTTTTAATAAAAGGGATCGAAGGATGCCTATCAGTCCCCAACCTTTTGGGGCAGGTTGAAAGAGCAAGTGAAGTAACAGTAACGGGACTGGACAGACGAGGCAAGAAACAGACGATAAAAGCCAAAGGCTGGCTTGCCCGTATTTTTCAACATGAAGTGGATCATATTAATGGAATTTTATTTGTCGATCGAGCGCTAGAGCTGTATCAGCCTGAGGAGGTTCAGGCGGACGAGAAAGTATAAAACGGTCTAACTGGCATGCAGATCCTGTCACTTTCACTGACCAATTTCAGACCTTTTAAACGCCTTGAAATTGAGTTCTCTGAAAAGTTGACCCTGTTTTACGGAAAGAACGCCCAGGGGAAAACGAGCATTCTTGAAGCTGTCAATTTCCTTTCGATCCTCACATCCCCGATAGCTGGATACGATCGCGAACTGATCAATTTTCTTTGCCTGAACGATGAACAGCCGGTCGGACGAATCACTGCTTCGGTCAAAAAGGGTGGAAAGATACACCGAATTGAAGTACGTCTTATCCTAGATATCGCCCAAAACGGCAATAACCGGTTGCGTAAAGAAGTATTGATCGATGGCGTAAAACGCCGTTTATTTGATGTTGTTGGTTTTTTCAATTCGGTCATTTTTTTACCACAGATGACCAGGATCATTGAGGATGGACCAGATGACCGGCGCAGGTATTTGGATCAAACACTTTCCCAGGCGTTTCCGGGATACATGAAAGCCCTAAGCCGCTACCAGCAAGGGATCACAAAGAGAAACGCACTGCTTAAGTTACTCTCTGAAAAAGGCGGAGATGTAAATCAGCTGGTCTATTGGGATAAACTAAGCTCGGAAAATGGCGCTATCCTAATCCATGCCCGCAGCCAGGCAATAATGGAATTGAGCAATCTTGCAGGAATAAAACATGGTTCTCTTACCAAAGGAAGCGAAAACCTAAAGATCATTTATCAACCTTCATTTGATCCCTGGAAGCTTGGGAATCCGCAATTACCCTTTTTAAAGGTTGATAAGGAAAAATCGAACTTAACCATTGATGAAATCTGCAAAAAATTCCAGGAAAAACTTTTAGGGGTACGGAACGAAGAGATTAGACGCGGGGTAACAACAATCGGCCCTCACAGGGATGATCTGCAATTTTCAGCTAACGGGATCGATCTGGGCGTATATGGTTCACGCGGCCAAATCCGTACCGCGATTATGTCACTAAAGTTCGCTGAAATGGATTGGCTTCAGGAAAAATCAGGCGACCTGCCTGTACTGCTGCTGGATGAAACGTTGGCTGAGTTAGACCTGAATCGCCGGGAAGATCTTTTAAAAATGCTGATAAACGGCAAACAGGCAATAATCACTACTGCAGATCTGGAATTATTCGATCAGGGATTTATTGATGGTTGTATGAGCTTAAAAATTGAGGACGGCAGAATAATCAGCTGATCGGCTTTTTGGAGGGAGTGCCTGCTCTGCGTGGATAGGCGGCAGGGGTGGGAGAAATTTTTTTCATTACAACCAAAGTCCTTTGTCCGAAATCATTCGGCAACTCCAGATTTACTATGTCTGATATTTCAGCACCAAGAATTGTGATTGCATGCTCCGCTTTTTGTATTTCACTTGTCACGTTACCGCCTTTCATTACAAGCGCTTTCCCTTCAATTTTCACCAAAGGAAGAAGGTATTCTGCTAAAACGGGCAATTCGGCAACCGCACGGGCGATCGCCCAATCATAGTGTTCCCGATGGGCAGGATCTCTACCCAGGTCCTCAGCACGCTTTGAGATCACTGTTGTGTTAGTTAATTGAAGTTCTTTTACAGCAACTTTGCAGAATTCAGCCTTTTTTTGCGAAGATTCAACAAGTGTCAGGGATAAATCAGGCAGCATTATTTTCAGTGGAATACCCGGAAATCCTGCACCAGTGCCGATATCTACCAGTGAAGAATTGCTTTTATTTTGGATCAATTTTAAAACTGTTAATGAATCCAGAAAATGTTTTATATGGATCTCTACCGGATCAGTAATAGAGGTCAGATTAAATTTGCCATTCCACTCTAGTAATAAATTTTCAAAGATCTGCAAGTCATCCAATTGATCGGAAGACAATTCGATCCCCAATGAAGTCATGACCAATTCACGAAGATTATCCACATCTGAGATTATAAAAGATTTGTGAACTCTTTGAAATTAACCTAGCTGATACGGCATACAAAAAAATTTTGATTTGCTATAATGGGCAAAATTTTTACTGTAACGGAAAACCAATGGAAAATAAATTCAAAGCAGTCATTTTTGATATGGGAGGCGTACTTTTACGTTCGAAGGATCCTGCGCCGCGCGATGCTATTGCCAGGCGATTTGGAACAACAAGAGAAGAATTAGAGAAATTTGTTTTTCGAGGACCAACATCTGTTCGATCTGAAATTGGGGAGGTTTCTGACATTTTTCATTGGCAAACAGTTTTAAAGCATTTTGGCCATAGCGAAGAAGATCCCAAGAAAATATACGCAGAGTATTTTTCCGGTGATGACATTGATCAGTGGCTGTTGGAATTCGCAGAGTCGCTAAAGCCAAACCTTAAGATCGGATTACTAAGCAATGCGTGGGTCGATTCCAGAAAAAGGTTGGGCGCCTTATTCCATTTCATCGAAATTTTCGATGTTTCCATTTTTTCAGCAGAAGTGAAAGCGCGCAAACCTGAGCCGGAGATCTACAGGATCATGCTGGAAAAATTGGATGCTAAAGCGGAAGAATGTATCTTTATTGATGATTTCCCGGAAAATATCGAAGGCGCTAAAAAGCTTGGGATCAGTACGATACTTTTTAAGGATACCCAAGAAACAATACGTAAAATCAATTCCATGCTTGGAAGAGGGTAGGCAATCCTATGGTATACTCACAAACTGCCGTATGTTCTTGACACAAGAACGGCAGTTGGGTAAAATTTGCCAGCCCAAGTAAAGGGCCTGTAGCGCAGTTGGGAGCGCGCGTCAATCGCACTGACGAGGCCGAGGGTTCGAATCCCTCCAGGTCCACTGGGAAAAAAATATGGGCCCATAGCGCAGTTGGGAGCGCGTCTCAATGGCATTGAGAAGGTCGAGAGTTCGAATCTCTCTGGGTCCACTTTATAAAGCTTGGAATGGAGTAATAAGCCATCCGACAGCGAGCCGGAAGCAAGAACGTGTGAAGCCGGCAAGTGTGCCCACGGAGCGCAAAAGGCTAAACTCGCCATTCGGGTTGAAATTTGACCCAGGCAGTTGCGGTGAAGAGATCAGCCGCAAACGGGTAAGCCCGTTACAGCTCACTGAGGTGGCCATATGGCAACCAGGGTGGTACCGCGGAGAAATCCTTCGTCCCTGATGACGAGGGAATTTTTATTAATATGAGGAAAAATGGCAGAACCGATCGAGCGATATATACCGGCAAATATTGAAGGAAAATGGCAGTCCAAATGGGCGGCAGATGGACTCTATAATTCCAACATCGATCCCAAAAAGAAAAAGCATTATTCTTTGACCATGCTGCCTTATCCGTCTGGTAATCTGCATATCGGCCACTGGTATGCAATGACTCCTTCAGATGCAAGAGCTCGATATTTGCGTATGAAAGGCTTTAATGTCCTTTTTCCGATGGGCTTTGACGCCTTCGGCCTGCCGGCAGAGAACGCTGCCATCCAGAGGAATATCCATCCCAAGGAATGGACATACGCCAACATTGCCCATATGCGTGAACAGCTGCGAACCATGGGGACGATGTTTGACTGGCGCAGGGAAGCGGTATCCTCTGACCCGGAATACTACAAATGGACGCAATGGTTCTTTACCCAATTATTCAAGAATAAGCTGGCTTACCGAAAAATGTCGCCGGTAGATTGGTGCCCCCACTGCAACACCACCTTGGCACGTGAACAGGTTTGGGGGGATGACCGGCACTGTGAACGCTGCGGAACTCCAGTTATCAAGAAAGACCTGAATCAATGGTTCTTCAAGATCACCAAATACGCAGATGAACTTTTAAATTTTGACGGAATCGACTGGCCGGAGCGCGTGCGGCTGCTGCAAACGAACTGGATCGGAAAATCAACCGGAGCTTCTGTTGTTTTCCACACGGAAGCAGGAGATCCGCTGGAAGTTTTTACAACCCGGCCAGATACGCTTTGGGGCGTAACGTTCATGGTTTTAGCTCCTGAGCATCCATTGGTAGACAAGATCACAACCGCTGACCAAAAATCAGAAGTGAAGGCTTATGTAACGGAAAGTGTTCGTCAAACTGAGATCCAGCGAGAATCCACAGAGAAGGAAAAGTCGGGCGTATTTACCGGTGGTTATGCGATCAATCCGGTAAATGGTGAAAAAATACCGGTCTGGGTTGCAGATTATGTACTGATGACTTACGGGACCGGCGCGATCATGGGTGTTCCTGCACATGATCAGCGCGACTTTGATTTTGCCCGAAAATTTGGGCTTGAGATCCGTGTGGTAATTCAACCCGAGGGTAGTGAACTGCTTGATGGGGCAGCCATGCCCAACGCCGTTCCGGCGCAAGGATCCATGGTCAATTCTGGATCTCTGACCGGAACTCCAGCAGAGAAGACCATTCCGCGAGCAGTGGAGTTTATTGAGGAAAGAAAGGTTGGCAAAAGAGCCGTCACTTACAGAATACGTGACTGGCTGATCTCGCGCCAGCGTTACTGGGGTGCTCCAATACCGATCGTTTTCTGCAAGAATTGCGGAGAAGTTGCAGTCCCTGATGACCAACTGCCAGTTTTACTGCCGGATGATGTTGCATGGAAACCGACTGGCGAAAGCCCGCTCAAACTGCATCCGACCTGGCGATTTGCCAAATGCCCGCAGTGCGGAGGAGATGCCGAACGTGAGACAGACACAATGGATACTTTCATGTGTTCTTCATGGTATCACCTGCGATATTTGAGCCCAAAATATACTGAAGGTCCTTTCAAACAGGATGAATATGATTACTGGATGCCGGTAGATACCTATACCGGCGGCGTGGAGCATGCGACGATGCATTTGATCTATACACGCTTCTTCCATAAGGCATTTCGTGATCTTGAAGTAACCAAGGGAAATGAACCCATGCTTCAATTACGCAACCAGGGTCAGATCCTCGGACCAGACGGCCAGCGAATGAGCAAATCCCGAGGGAATGTGGTTGATCCGGATGAGCAAGTTCGGCTTTACGGAGCGGATACTGTACGTGCATATCTGATGTTTGGCTATCGGTGGCAGGATGGCGGACCCTGGGACCCGGGAAATATCCAGGGTTCTTACCGCTGGTTGGGACGCGTCTGGTCAACCTTCCTCGAAAAAGGCAGTCAAAAACCCCAGAGCCCGGAAAATGAAAGGGCTATGCGCCGAAAAGTGCACCAGACCTTACAGTCTGTGACACGAGATTTTGAACAGTTTGAGTTCAATACTGTTGTTTCGGCATTGATGACACTCCTAAACGATATGGTTGCTTTTAAAGAAAATGGCGGCTGGGACTCTTCGGTTTGGAATGAAGCAGTGGATATCTATCTTCGGATGATGGCGCCTGTCACACCGCATATAGCTGAAGAGCTTTGGTCACGCTTGGGTAAGCAATATTCAATTCACCAAAGTGATTGGCCCAATTTAGATGAAGACGCAGTAAAGGAAGAAGCAATCGAACTGGCAGTACAGATCAACGGTAAGGTCAAACACAAGATCATAGTTCCTGTAGATGTTTCAGAAGATATGGCAAAAGACCTGGCTGTTAAAAATGAGGTGATCAGTAAACTTTTGGACAATACTAAGCCAAAGAAGGTTATTTACGTTCCAGGTCGATTAGTAAATATTGTAATTTAACAGATTATTTATTAGATTATCAACCGCCGTTATTCTCGGGAAAATTCGGCGGTTTTTAATTTAATTATCGTGAACCAACACTTGAGCGCCTTGATCCGTTGTGAATGTATTAAAGATCCTTGAGGAAATGCCCACTTTCTTAAATGCTTGAATAAATTGTTTTGACACAACTTGATCTTTTTCATCAACAAAAGCGATCACACAAGGCCCTGCACCTGATAAAGCTGCTCCATGAGCTCCAGCATCCAAAGCCCCAGAAATCGCTTGTTCTGCGCCAGGTATAAGTCGATAGCGGTGAGACTGGTGAAGACGATCCCGCATCGCTATTTTTAGATCAGCGTAATTACCTTCTTGCATGGTATTGACAAGAAGCGCAACTCTTGCAAGATTGAAAATCCCGTCTTCTAATGAAATTGATTCAGGAAGGACCGATCTTGCTTGATGAGTACTAATTTTAATATCAGGCAGGACGAGCACTGCAATAAGCGGTTTGACCGATATTTTTTTCGTGACCAGTTCATCTTTAGTAAAAACTGATATGACCAAACCTCCTAATAGGCAAGCAGAAATATTATCGGCATGACCTTCATGATTCAGAGCGAGCTTTAACAGATCATGATCACTGACGGAAGCCCCTAGCAATGCCCTGGCACCCAGTAAACCGGCAATAACCGCTGCTGCACTTGAACCAAGCCCTGAGGAAACCGGAATTCTATTGGTGCATTTAATATGAAGCCCTTGCGGGAGAGGGATGGATATGGATCCTGCCAATGTTTCCATGCATTTATAGATAAGATTGGTGGAATCTCTTGGTAAAAGATCAGCGCCTTCGCCCTCAATTTCTATCGAAAGAGCATTTCCTGTTATTGTGAATTCGATTTCATTCCAAATATCCAGAGTTAGCGCCAGGCAATCATACCCGGGGCCAAGGTTTGCGGTAGTTGCCGGTACACGAACCAGAACAGAACTTGACCTAACCATTTAGAATATATCCCTCGAGCGAATTAAGATCTGGCGCTAGTACTTTGGCTTTACCAAACCCTTCAATAATAATATCCGGGTCTTTAAGCCCATGTCCCGTACAGACAAGAACGACTTTTTTTCCACCAAGATCAATCTTTTTTTCATCAACCTGCTTTTTTAACCCTGCCAGACTTGCTGCAGAAGCCGGTTCAACCCATACACCAGCAGAGGCAAGCATTTTTTGAGCAGAAAGGATCTCGCCATCAGTTACAGAAATTATGCTTCCCAAAGATTCGCTTGCAGCAAGCAGTGCTTCTTCACCGCGTGCCGGCCGCCCGATGCGAATGGCGGTTGCGATCGTCTCAGGGTTATCGACAGGGTATCCCAGAACCAACGGTGCAGATCCGGAAGCCTGAACCCCCAGAATTTGTGGTAAGCCCGATCGTCTTTCGATGTGGTACTGTTTGAAGCCTTTCCAGTAAGCAGTGATATTACCTGCGTTACCAACTGGTAAAACAAGCCAATCTGGAGCACTGCCAAGAACATCGCAGATCTCGAAAGCCGCTGTTTTTTGACCTTCGATTCGGAAGGGATTTAATGAATTGACCAAGGCGATCGGATGCTTCTCGGAAAGTTTAACGACCAGATCAAGTGCCTGGTCAAATGAGCCATCGATTTGGATCACATCAGCGCCATAAGCAATTGCTCCAGCAAGTTTTCCCGCAGCAACTTTACCTGCAGGAATAATAACAATTGAGCGTATTCCTGCTCTGGCAGAATATGCGGCAGCGGACGCTGCGGTATTGCCTGTGGAAGCGCAAACTGTAATTCTGGCGCCTCGTGATAACGCTTCGCTGATCGCAACCGTCATACCGCGATCTTTAAAAGATCCGGTAGGATTTAATCCTTCGAATTTCACATAAAGTTCAAAGCCTTCACCTAAGAAACTCGCCAGGGCTGGAATGGGTATCAGCGGCGTGTTCCCTTCAAGAAGTGTTATCGCCGGCAGATCTTTAGGAATTTCCAGATGCGACCGATATTTATCAATGATGCCAGCGTAAGGATTTGACATGATTTGCTCCGATTTTTACTTAATGCTTAATGCAGAATAGATCGCTTCGGTGGGAATACCACCGTTACGCAGGATAACAATTTCATTGGTGGTACAATCAACCACTGTTGAAGAGATCCCGCCTTTACATTCACCGCCATCAATGACCAGTTCAATCCGGCCTTCCAATTGTGCCAACACCTGGCTTGCAGAGGACGGGCTGGCCCCGCCTGAAATATTCGCTGATGTGGCAGCCAAAGGACCAGCCTCGCGCATTATCGCGCGCAGCCAATCATGGTCCGGCATCCTTATTCCGACGGTTGGGTGGACGGTCAAATTTTCGGGAAGATCCTTATTCTTTTCAACAATTATCGTCAAAGCTCCAGGCCAAAAGAATTTTGCAAGTTTCAGCGCCCGGTCATTAAAGTTATTTGCTACCTGATCAATTTGATCAAGGTCAGCGATCAGAACCGGGATCGCTTTTATAAACTCGCGAATTTTAATTTCAAATAAGGTCTGGATCGCGGCAGGATCATTTATTGAACAGGCGATCCCGTAAACAGTGTCGGTTGGCACAGCAACCACACCGCCTGACCTGATCGTGTCAAGAACCTGATGAAATGCTGTCGTGTTGTTTTGGGCGAGTATGCGGGTTTTCATTTATTTACCATTTATATTAATTTGAACAAGGCGAGGAAGTCCTGCCAAGTCAGTATGAATTTTAATTGAAGCATCCCGAAAAACAAGGGATGCAAGAGTAAAAACTGATGAAGATAAGGTTGATTCAATTTCTAAAAGTATCTGTCCACCAGACCTTATCAGATTTTTTGCCTGGTATAGCAGTGGTTCAATGAGTCTTAATCCATCGTCCCCGCCATCCAAAGCCAAAGATGGTTCAAAATTCCTGACAGAAAGCGATGAAAGCGTATTTGTGGGAATATAAGGCAGGTTGGCACATATGCAATCAAACCTTGTTGACAACCCCGACAATAAATTGGTTTGAATTAGTTGAATTTGGTTTTCGAGTTTATTTTTTTTTATATTTCCTTTTGCCACCTGCAAAGCCTGAAACGAAATATCAGTCCCAATGATCGATGTGTTTGGTAAATGCTTCGCAAGCGTAACGGAAATACAACCAGAGCCAATTCCCACATCCGCGATCAGAGTTCTCCTATTCTCTTTTTTAAGCCATTCCAGGGCAATTTCGACCATTAGTTCGGTTTCAGGGCGCGGAATCAGAACAGAGGGTGTTACATTGAAATCAATTCCAAAGAATTCCTGTTTGCCGATCAAATAAGGCAAAGGCTCTCCGGCGAGCAAACGGTAAAAAAGTACATATAACTCTTTTTCGTTTAAGTCTGATAAATAGATTTCCGGATGCGATAAGCCGATATGTGACGGCTTATTTAGAACATATCCAATAATCGCGTAGACAGATGAAATGGATATTTCAGGGAAATGCCTTAATTGCGCACGGGCTTTTTGAAGCCACTCCCCAAGAACAACCGTCTTAATCCTCCGGCTCTGCAACAGAGAGGCGTTCGGATTCATCGCGCATCGAAAGTTCGCTAATAAATTGGTCCAGCCCTCCGGCAAGGACATTAGGGAGGTTATGCGAGGATATATTAATGCGATGATCAGTCACCCGAGATTGAGGGAAATTGTATGTCCTGATCTTCTCAGAACGCTCACCCGATCCGATCTGGGATCGGCGGGTTGCATCCGCTTGAGCATGACGTTTGAGCTCTTCCATTTCATAAATGCGGGCTCTTAAAATGCTCATGGCGCGCAAGCGATTTTGGCCCTGTGATCTTTCATCCTGACAGGCAACCACCAAACCACTGGGCAGGTGAGTAATTCTGATGGCTGTTTCGTTCTTTTGAACATTTTGACCACCCGCACCAGCTGATTTGAAAACATCAATTCTCAGATCAGAAGCAGGTATATCGATATCCAATTCCTCAACTTCAGCAAGGACGGCCACAGTAACTGTAGAAGTATGAATCCTCCCTGACGATTCTGTGGTTGGAATGCGCTGAACACGATGGACGCCGGATTCGTATTTAAGTTTTGAATATGCGCCTTTACCTTTGATCAAAAGAATTATTTCTTTAAGACCGCCTATCCCGGTGTCATTCTGTGAAAGGATCTCAATGGTCCAGCGATTATTTTCAGCATAACGGGAATACATGCGAAAAAGATCGGCGGCAAAAAGCCCGGCTTCATCTCCGCCAGTGCCAGCTCGGATCTCCATAATGACGTTTTTCTGGTCTCTTGGATCTTTTGGGATCAGAAGGTTTTTCAAATCCTTTTCCAATTGATCAGCTTTTGGTCTCAGTGCAAGCAGATCATCGGATGCTAATGCTTTTAATTCCTCATCATCAGAATCAACTAACTGTTCTGCTTCTTCAATAGCCTTTAGCGTTTGCCGATATTCTCTGGATTTTCGGACAACATCCTCGAGATCCGCTTTTTCTTTGGAGAGTTCAGCTACCTGCTGGTAATCTGAAATATTGGCTTCAATTTGTTTATTAATTTCCTGGTAACGGGCTTCGATCGCCTCAAGATTCTCTAATAACATCTAAAATTTACCTACACTTCTTTTCGGGTTTTTCTGATAAATCCGCGTAATTATACCAGTCCGGGTTTTACTATCTTTTTACATCATCAAAACTAACCTTTTATCGGGCTTGGATATAATACATAAAATAATCTTAATATAGGTGGTGAAAATGAAGCAGGTATTGAATACCGAAAATGCACCGAAAGCGCTTGGTCCTTACTCCCAAGGCATAAAAGCCGGCTGCCTGATTTTTCTTTCGGGTCAATTAGGGTTGGATCCGAAAACCAATGATTTTGCTGAAGGCGGCGTTGCAGAGCAGACCCGACAGGCTTTAACCAACCTCAAACATGTCATCGAATCGGGAGGTTCTTCTCTGGAGAACGTGGTTAAAACAACGGTCTTTTTAAAGGATATGAATGATTTTCAAGCTATGAATGCTATTTACGGAGAGTTTTTTAAAACCGATCCGCCTGCTCGATCCACTGTTCAGGTTGCTGCACTGCCGAAAAATGGACTTGTGGAGATCGAGGCGATTGTAAAAGCTGAATAGTCTGTGCTCTTATGCCCACACAACCACAAGAAACCATCATAGTTGTTGATGATGAACAAAGTATCATCGATTTTGTACGGATTTACCTTGAAAGGGAAGGATTCATCTGCAAAGGCATCAATGACGGTTTAGTGGCTTTTAATGAAATTATGCAGACCAAACCAACACTTATAGTCCTGGATGTGATGCTGCCAGGCATGAGTGGGTTTGACGTTTGCCGACGGTTGAGAGCATCAAATAACCAGGTGCCTGTGATCATGTTAACAGCTAAAGATGATGATATCGACAAGATCCTTGGACTGGAATTAGGGGCAGATGATTACCTGACGAAGCCGTTCAACCCACGTGAATTGATAGCACGGATCAAAGCTGTTCTTCGCAGGAATAATTTAAAAAAGAGAACTGAAGAGGTGATTTTCAAAGTTGGCGATATTATGATCAACATGCAGCGCAGAGAAGTAACCGTCGATGGGAAGCCGATTTTTTTAAGGACTCAGGAATTTGAACTTCTGCGAGTACTTGCTGAAGAACCTGGAAGAGTTTACAGCCGGGACCAGCTGCTTTACCTAGCATGGGGTTATGATTTTGCCGGACAAACACGAACGGTAGATGTTCATATTGCGCAGTTGAGAAAGAAACTTGAAACCAGCAAAGTCCAGATCGAGACTGTGACTGGTTTTGGATATAAATTAAAAGATTAATGTTTGCATCAAAGATCAGCAACCGCCTATGGTTGACCTACCTTGTGATCGTTATTTTTGTTCTGTTGATCGCTTTTTCAGGCATTGCGGTTGCTTTCCGTAACAGTCCAATGCTTTACCGCCAGGTATTCTATAGAATATCCCTGGTCAATGGATTTTTACGGGAGCGGTTGGCGTTAGTCATTGATGGTGAATGGGAATCCTTCATCACCCTTTTCCTTGAGGAAGTTAAGATCTTTGATGTGAATGTGGCGATTTTGGATGATCAAGGGACAATCGCATATTCTTCAGGAACAAACGATATTGCCAGTTTTCCTGGGCTCAGCAATCCTTCATTAATTGTTGACCAGAGCAAGGACAAGATCCTATTATTCAAAGACAAGAACAAACAAACCTGGTTCTATCAGATCAGCCGGATAGAGAAAAATTATTTTCTGGTAACTAGCACACTTCGACCGGATGTTTCGATCAGTTCTGTTTTCGAGGATGAACTGATGACCCCTTTGATCAGAGCGGGTATCGTCGCATTGGTTCTCTCATTTATCCTGGGATGGTTTATTGCCCGCTGGATCACCCGACCGCTAAAAATGATCGCTCTTTCCGCCGGTCAAATTGGCGAGGGTAATTATGTAAAAGTACCAATTGAGGGTCCATTGGAAGTCAGACAACTGGGTGGTGTGATCAACGAAATGGTGATTAAAGTACAGGACAGCATGAAATCTCAAAAGGATTTTGTTGCCAATGTTTCACACGAATTTAAAACCCCGCTAACTTCGATCCAGGGGTTTTCTCAGGCGTTATTTGACGGCACTATTAATAATCAAACAGATACAAAGCGCGCATCAAAGATAATTCTTGGAGAAACCGAAAGACTAAATTTACTTGTAAATGATCTATTGACTCTCGCAAGGCTGGATGCAGGAACAGTCGTACTAGAAAAGTCGCCCGTTGATATCAACCAATTAATAAGGAATATTCTTGAAAAGTTTCAATTTCAAATAAGTCAGGCCGAATTGGAAATTGAAAAAGATTTGGTTAACCCTTTGTTTATTTCAGTGGATGGGGAGAAAATAAGCCAGGTAATCAATAATTTAATTGATAACGCGATCAAATTTACTCCAAAAGGGGGCATCATTTGGATCTCATCTTTTTCGGATGGAGGTTATGGGATCATTTCGGTAAAAGATTCTGGCCCCGGAATATCAGATGAAGACCAAATTCGAATTTTTGAGCGATTCTATCAAACTGACAAATCGCGCAAAGGCGGACAGGGAAGAGGAGTGGGATTAGGTTTGGCAATCGCCAAACAAATTGTTCTTGCACATGGAGGGACAATAGCTGTCGAGAGCCGACTGGGGTCAGGGAGTACTTTTATGGTAAAACTACCACTAATCAATGGCCAAAAGAAAAAGCTCTAATATTGAAATATCCATTATCGTCCCTTGTTTTAATGAGGAAAGGACTATCCAATTATTGCTGCAGGCGATCGTTGAGCAAACCATTGAACCAGAAAAAATTGAAGTTGTTATCGCTGATGCAATGTCAACCGATGGTACCCGATCCAAGATCCAGGAATTCGCAAACAGAAACCCAATACTTTATATTCGTATAGTCGATAATATTAAGCGGACAATACCGGCAGCCATCAATATTGCCGCACTCGCGGCGCAAGGTAAATATCTTCTCCGTTTGGATGCGCATTCTGTTCCGGCAGAAGATTACATTCAAAATAGTATTGATTTGCTGAGATCAGGAAAAGCACAGAATGTTGGCGGCATTTGGGAGATCTGCCCAGGAAATGATAACTGCATTGCCAAAGCTATTGCACGGGCGGCGGCCCATCCGATCGGAGCAGGGGATGCAGGGTATCGGATCAATGCAAAATCTGGATTTGTCGATACAGTGCCTTTTGGTGCATTCAGAAAAGCCGACTTTGTCCGGCTTGGGGGATTTGATGAGGATTTGCTTTCAAATGAAGATTATGAATTCAACACACGGCTGCGCCAAAATGGCGGCAAAGTCTGGCTCGATACTTCAATTCGATCGAAGTATTATGCGAGGAAAAACCTGGCTGAATTAGCGAAACAATATTGGCGGTATGGTTTTTGGAAATCCAGGATGCTGCGCAAATACCCAAAAAGCCTCCGCTGGAGGCAAGCGATACCTCCAATTTTTGTTTTATCTTTGATCATTCTTGTAATTCTATCCTTTTTTATACCAATTGCTCGTATAATATTTGCAACGGGCGTTGGTTTCTATTTTTTTGCCCTTATATCGAGCAGCATCATTGAATCCGTTAAAAAGAGGGATGGCTGTTACTTGATGATGGCACTTGCCTTTGCAACCATTCATTTCTTCTGGGGGGGCGGATTCTTGTACAGTTATTTTTCGAAATAACCGTACCTGATTTCTATTATGAAAAAATATCAGCAATATCAAAAGCCATTATGGCGAATAACCACGCGTGAGCGGAGGTTTATTCTTCTTTTGGGTGACCTGATTGTGATAGCAATTTCACTTGCAGTTGCTCTTTATTTCTGGGCAATGGGTGACCAATGGCTTAAATTCAGCTGGCAATTTCTAAAAGAACGCCCACCTGATTGGTATTTTCTCCTACCGATCATTTGGCTGGCATTACTGCTGGAATTGTATGACCCAAGGCGTGCGAGCAAGCGTGCTGAGACGGTTCGCGGGATTGCAGCAGCTGCGGCGATCTGTACGATCCTTTATCTAGCAATATTCTTCATATCCGAACCAAAGTCGTTACCTCGGAGGGGTGTGGCGGGGTTTATTGGTGCAGTTGCAATATTAAACCTTTTATGGCGGTTGTTGTACATCAGGATTTTTAATGCCCCGGCATTTTTAAGACGCGTTCTTGTAATCGGTGCAGGGCGCGCAGGATCAATCCTTACCGAGATCATTCAAAAAATCAAACCAACCCCTTTTACAGTAGTTGGTTTTATTGATGACGATCAAAAAAAACAGAAGATTATGATCAACGGGCTGCCTGTTTTGGGAAGCAGCAAAACATTATTGGACGTAATAGAAAAACAATCTATCACCGATCTGATCTTTACTATTTCTGGAGATATGCAGGATTCACTTTATTCCACAATTCTTTCAGCTGAAGAGCAAGGAATTGAAGTGACAACCATGCCAGTCGTTTACGAAGAATTGCTTGGAAGGGTTCCTATTTCGTTGTTGGCTGATGATTGGGTACTGAGATCTTTTGTTGACAGGGCGCATGCCAGCGGAAGTTATGAATTGACCAAGCGCCTGATGGATTTCATTGGGGCTATCATAGGCACTGTGTTGCTTATTCCGCTATTCCCAATTATCGCCCTTCTTATTGTTATAGATGATGGGTTTCCAATAATTTTCAGCCAAACCCGTGTTGGAAAAAGTGGAAAACAATTCAACCTTTACAAATTCCGCAGTATGAGCCGAGATGCCGAAAAAGACGGCGTCGCCAGATTCGCTGTTGAAAACGACGAGCGCGCCACCAGGATTGGTAAATTCTTGCGCAAAAGTCATATCGATGAACTTCCGCAGTTCATTAATGTTCTGCGGGGAGATATCTCATTGGTTGGCCCCCGCGCTGAGAGACCTGAATTGGTCCAGAGCCTTGAAAAAGAAGTCCCTTTCTACCGGGCTCGCTTATTTGTCAAACCAGGTGTGACCGGTTGGGCGCAGATCAATTACCAGTATGCATCCAATGTTGAGGAAACCGCCGTAAAGCTCGAGCATGATCTTTATTACATCATGCACCGCAATATTCCCCTTGATTTCATGATCCTGTTACGGACCGTCGGTTCTGTTATTGGTTTTCGCGGACTTTAACGTGAAAAATAAATTTAATATCCGCAACCGGTATGTTCTGATTGGTGACGCTATCCTTGTAGTTGTTTCCGTCCTCAGCGCCTATATTCTGCGCCTCGAATTAATCGAAATATTCAGCAATTACTATCTTTCCCTTTTGTGGATGATCGGTTTATCCCTGGTTATAAAGATTACCGTTTATTTTTTATTTGGGCTATACCGCCGAATGTGGATCTACGCCAGTATGAAAGAGTTACGACTGGTATTAGTGGCTGTATCGGTTGCGTCAGCTTTGTTATCTGCTTTAATGCTGCTCTTATTCAGGAATCGCTATTTCATATCATTTCCAAGATCTGTATTAATCATCGACTGGATCCAATCGATCATTTTCGTGGGTGGATTGCGATATGGGCTGAGAATGTTCGCAGAGGATTGGAACAAGATCTCAGGGTTTGGCAAAAACGCTTCCCAAAGAAATGTTTTAATAATTGGAGCGGGGGACGCTGGAGAACTGGTTGCAAAAGAGCTACTGAAAAATGCTCAGCTCAACCTCAAGCCAGTCGGATTTCTTGATGATAACCCTGACAAGTTCAAGCAGCAGATCCATGGTGTTCCGGTCATAGGGAAGCTGCGGGATATATCAAAAATCATTGAATCCAAAATGGTCAACGAAGTGATCATTGCCATACCCAGTGGATCTGGCGGTGTTGTCAGATCTGTTTCGGACGCCTGCCATAGAAGCCACATTCCCTTTAGAACGATGCCAGGTCTTTATGAACTCTTGGGGGGTAAAGTAAGCGTCTCCCGCCTTCGGGAAGTTGATATTGCTGACCTACTGCAGCGCGAGCCAACGAACATAGATGATAAAGTGGTCGGTGAAGTGTTAAAGGCAAAAAAAGTTTTGGTAACAGGTGCCGGAGGTTCAATTGGAATCGAGCTTTGCCGGCAGATCGCCCGTTGGGAGCCTTCGGAATTGATACTTCTGGGTCATGGGGAAAATAGTATTTTTGAAGCATATCTTGAAATCAATGAGAATTATCCAAATTTGAAAATATCAGCATCAATTGCTGATATACGGGATGGGAATCGGATCGAACAGGAGTTTTCAAAGTTCAAACCTCAGGTAGTTTTTCATGCTGCTGCCCACAAACATGTTCCCTTGATGGAAAATAATATTGAGGATTGCATCCTCAACAATATATTAGGAACGAAAAATATCATCAGCAGCTGTCTTAATCATGATGTAAAAAAACTCGTTCTTATTTCCACGGATAAAGCGATCCGGCCTGTGAGCATGATGGGCGCAAGCAAGAGGCTGGCTGAAATGCTGGTCCTGGACGCTGCAATTAATTCGAAGCGCGCCTATTCGGTTGTACGGTTTGGAAATGTACTGGGAAGCCGCGGAAGTGTGGTGCCCTTATTTAAGAGGCAAATTGCACATGGAGGCCCGGTAACTGTTACTCACCCCAAAATGAAACGCTATTTCATGACCATACCAGAAGCTGTGCATTTAGTATTGCAAGCTGCAGGCTTTGGAAAGGGTGGAGAAACCTTTATTCTGAACATGGGCCAACAAGTTAAGATTGTTGATCTTGCCGAAGACCTGATCAAGCTTTCAGGATTGGAACCAGGAAGAGACATTGATATCGTCTTCAGCGGAATCAGAAAAGGGGAAAAATTAAGTGAAGACCTTTGGAATGATGGAAGACATTTTAATAAAACATCTCACCCTGATATCTATTCTGAGCAGGGTCAGGAAGAGCTGTGCGGCGGGGCACTGAGCGAAGCTGTGGAAGAACTGATCGATATGGCTGAAGCTGGCTCTGGTGAAAAAATTATCAACAAATTGAATAAAATAATTCCTAACGCTGAAATTAAAAAATCAATGATCAATGACATATTAAAGATAAATTAATGAGCGTTATTACACCAACTGAATGGGATGAATATTTAAGCAATCATATTAATGCTCATATTCTCCAAACGCGGCTTTGGGGAGATTTCAAAGCGCATTTTGGTTGGAAGTCTGTGTATATTAAGACCGGTACCTCAGGCGCTCACCTTTTATTAAGAAAGCTGCCTTTAGGATTTTCTATTGCATATGTACCAAAAGGCCCTATCGGACTTTTCCGCAAAGGAATATTGGATGAATTAATCTGGCAGAGCCAAAACCATAATGCGATCGTGCTTTATGTTGAACCTGACAGTTGGGAGAATGAGTTTGGCGACCTGTGTTTGTTAAATTCAAAATTTGAAAGACAGGAATTTTCAATTCAACCTAGGAGATCGATTTTATTATCTTTGGAGGGAAGTGAAGAAGAGATTCTAGGCAGAATGAAACAAAAAACAAGGTACAACATTCGGCTTGCTCAAAAAAAGGAAATCACAGTCGAATCATCGAAAAATATAGAAGAATTCCTTCGCTTGATGAGGATAACCGGCGAACGCAATCAGTTTGGTGTTCACCATCCTGACTATTATCGGACAGTTTATAGAATATTTTCCAAAGAAAATGCCTGTGAATTGCTGATAGCGAAATTTCATGATACTACTGTGGCAGCGCTGATGCTTTTTATGCGGGGAAAAAGAGCCTGGTATTTTTACGGTGCATCCAGTGATGAAGAACGCAACCGAATGCCTGCTTATCTACTCCAATGGGAAGCGATGCGGATGGCGGCAAAAAATGGATGCACTGAATATGACTTGTGGGGAGTTCCAGATTTTGATGAGGAGGTCCTGGAAAAAAACTTCATGTCACGAGATGACGGGCTTTGGGGTGTTTATCGGTTTAAACGCGGTTTTGGGGGAAAACTGGTGAGAAGCACCGGCGTTTTTCAAAAAATCCTTAATCCGCCATTATTTCATCTTTACCAGGCGATTTACAAACTGCGAAAAGGTTCGCTTGTCTAACCCATCATTAATTTGAAACACTCATTATCGAACATTTCAGACTCCACCATGGACAGAAAAAAATGGAATCACATCATTAGCCAATTTGATGGATCAACGCTCCTTCAAACTTGGGAATGGGGGCAAATTAAATCGAATTATGGCTGGAAGCAAGATCACTATGTGAAGGAAGGATCTTCTGGAAGTCCTAAGGCAGCCGCACTGATCCTTTCGCGTGAACAACATTTCAGTAAATATAGTCCTCCAATAAAGATCTTGTATGTTCCGCACGGCCCGCTGCTGGACTGGAGCGATTTTGAGATTGTAAAAGATACATTAGAACATTTAATAGAATATTCAAAGGACCAGAAAGTCGCTTATATAAAGATCGACCCCCAATTGCCTGTTTCTCAGGGTAAATATAATTTTGAAAAAACAGAATTTGACCTTTTAGGATATTTAAAAAGTTCAGGATGGATATATTCCCGACAGCAGATCCAGTTTAAAAACACTTTCTGGTTGGATTTGTCAAAATCAGAAGATGAATTGTTGAGTAAGATGAAACAGAAAACCCGCTACAACATCAGGCTAGCGGAGAAAAAAGGTGTCAGTGTCAGGCAGGGATCCGACATTGACTTTGATGTAATTTATGACATGTATGCCGCCACTTCAGCAAGAGACGGATTTATCATCCGCCCAAAAGAGTATTATTTCCGACTCTGGAAAACATTCATGAACGCCGGAATGGCGGTTCCATTGATTGCCGAAGTAGCGGGCGAGCCGGTTGGCGCATTATTCCTCTTTCACTTCAATCATAAGTCTTACTATTTGTATGGAATGTCCCGTGATGTTCATCGAGAAAAAATGCCTAGCTATCTACTACAATGGGAGGCGATCAAACTCAGCAAATCGCTTGGATGCGAAATATATGATCTATGGGGAGCTCCCAATGTTTTTGACCCGTCTGACCGTATGTGGGGTGTTTACAAATTTAAAGAAGGGTTAGGCGGCGAAGTTATTCAGACAATAGGCGCATTTGACTTCCCAACATCAAAATTAGCATATACAATAATTCAGGTAGCATTACCAAAAATACAATTTCTCACGAGAAAGATCCGCAGCCGGCAAATTCGAGATGAACTGGCGGGATAGCAATGGAAAGATTGCGAAGATAAAATGAACCTTGATATTCAAACAACGGTAAGGACCATTTTTGTTTTTCTTTTAATTGCCTGCGCTGCAATGGTCTTTACGGCTGTCCGCGCTTTCCGTGAAGCAGGAAGATTACGATTTTTTCTGAAGAAACGCGAACTTTTAGGCAGAGCCTGGAGGTTTGTACTTTTTGCACTGATGATTTTAGGCGGAGCGATCATCCTCAATACTTTTGCAGAGCCGATGGTTTACCGAGTATTCCCGCCTTCACCCACAGTGACACAGACGCCCACAATTACTTTGACTCCGACCATTACTGTAACACCGACAGTCACTATTACTCCAACATTGACACCAACCTCTGAATTTACGTCCACACCGATCATGCCGGCGGTGATCAGCCAGGATTTTTCATCTGAAACTACACCTAATCCAAACGCAAGATTCAGTACTCCGGTTTTCTCCAGGAAAATTGACGATGATTATCAGCCGATTGAAATTGCGGATACTTTTGAAAATCCTGTTGATAAGATCTATGGAACATTTTCTTATGAAAGCATGATCACCAATTCCCAATGGACTGCATTATGGTTTAGGGATGGCGAACTTGTCTCTTATGAATCGATCCCCTGGAATGGATCCTCCGGTGGATTTGGTTATACAGAAAGCAACTTGCGCCCAGACCAATGGCTGCCAGGGGTTTATGAGGTTCAGATCTTTGTGGGTGAAACCTGGAAATCGAGCGGTTTATTTACTGTCACAGGCACCCTGCCGACACTGACCATCACGCAGACTGCGACAATAACCGCCACACCGACGACCACGCTAACACCGACCAGAACTCAGATACCAAGTGCAACTTTGACTCGAACTGGTACCCAATTGCCAAATGCAACCCCCACGCCAACATTTGCGAGGACAATAATGCCTTCCGATACAAGCACATTGCTGCCCTCAGGTACCCTAACGTTAACACTCACACCCATTCCCAGCCTGACCGCAACAGTTACCCAAACCCCACTTCCAACACTTGTTCCAACTGCAACAAGACGATCGACGATTTATCGATAAAATTCAACTGCGATCTTGCCTGCGATATGAGCATTGTTCTCTAACAAGGCTACATTTGCCTCAAGACTGCGCTGTCCGGTCTGCTTGCTGATCCGATCTAAAAGAAATGGAGTTGTGGCTGCGCCGGTTATCTGGCGGTCACCAGCTTCAGAAATTGCCAGATTGATCATTTCTTCCATATAATCCGATGGGAGGGATGATTCAACGGGCGGGGGAACTGTTACAAGGATTGCGGTGGAAAGCCCCAAATCCCAATGTGTCTTTGCGAAGTCAGCAATATCCTTTGGATCATCAAAACGAAAATCAACTTTTAATCCGCTGTTCGGTGAATAAAATGCAGGTAATTCATCAGTCTGAAATCCAATTATCGGTACTCCTTCAGTTTCCAGGTATTCCCGGGTCTTTGGAAGGTCAAGGATCGACTTTGCGCCTGAGCAGACAACGATCAACGGAATTTTGGATAGGGTTGGCAGATCAGCTGAAATATCCATATGGTTTCCCCTGTGAACTCCTCCGATCCCTCCGGTAGCAAATATTTTGATTCCGGCTAAATTGGCAATGGTCATCGTCCCAGAAACGGTGGTGCCGCCATCAAGATGTTTTATTATTGCCCCGGCGATATCCCTTCTGCTTACCTTAATGGCACTTTCCGAATTTGCCAGTTTTTCAAGTTCTTCAGCATTAAGCCCAGCATGAATATCCCCTTTTAGAAAGCCAATTGTAGCTGGTACACATGATTCTGCCCTAACGGCGCTTTCCATTAATCGTGCAGTTTCAAGATTCTTGGGCTTCGGTAATCCATGCGTAATAACAGTGGATTCAAGTGCGACAACCGGTTTCTTATCCGCTAATGCTTGTTTAACCTCATCAGAAAGTATAATTTTTTTCATTTTGATCCCTGTTCCTGGAAATGTGAAATTTTTGCTTTCAAGCAGCCCGTTCCAAAAAGAGAAATTAATGTGTTTTGGAGATTAATTTCTAGCAATTCATTTAATTCATCCATCACTGAAGAAGAAAGGTTTTTCTCTTGAACTTTTATAAGTGAAGGAACTTCAGATATGGGTCTTGAATAAATTGTCCTTTTTCGATTTCTTTTTAGGCCATGTCCGTTACCTTTTTTATAGAAATTTACAATCCGTGAATATTTTTTTTGCTTAAATTCTTTGGAAAATTTATCATTATTTTCAATTGGATCATCCTGCATTTCCTGTGAAGGGTATGCAGAAGATTCCGGATGACTTCGGAAGTACTGGTGTAAGGTTAAATTTGTTTCTGTTACCAAAAGATTTTCAATAATTTCACGAAAATTATTAGAATCGAACAATGCCAGCATACTTGCATATTTGACCATATTTCCGGTTTCGGTAGGCAGATCATAATCATATGAAGCATCCACTAAAAATGACCTTGATTGACTTTGGTCTTTTACGAAAAAAGCAATCGAAGCAGGATTCATATTAAAGCAATCAATGATCTTTTCCCTGAATGCAAGGGATATTTCGATGTTTTCTAAATTTTCGCCAGAATTATAAATTAATGAATAAGATGGTTTGCTTTTCAACAATAAAGCACAGCCTGGTTTGATGCCTGCCTTAAGCGGGCCATCAAAAATATCTTCACTGGCTTTAAAACGATCATCTGGAAAAAGTAACTTTTTACGCCCAGGAAAGGAAAATGCACAGGAGGTTAAATATTTCTTGCTGATATTTTTTAATTGGAGTGATCTTAAGCGCAGATTAAAATCTGCAACAATATCCAAACTTAAAAGCACGATAAGTAAAAACATCAATATAAGGGAGAAGGAAAAAATCGAGAAATAAGCATCAAAAATATCTAAAAATAGCGATAAAGCCAAATTCTCGGAATTTATCCCCAGGATATTACGAAAATCCATACTTCCAAATGGATCAAATGCCGAGGAAATCACAGCCAACAAGGACCAAAGAACAAAAATCAAGGCTGCAGCTAAAAATAACCGCAGAATTCCGGCTTCATGATTAACCAGAAAAAGATCTTTTAGTGATTTTCGAAAATTGAGCAATATTTTTTCGCACCTATCATTTTAATTTGATTGAATAAGTCGTTAAAAAATCTGTTCAAGCGTTATTTGATATCTAATGCCAAATTCAGTTAATAAAGGTAATTCATACGAAACGGGGATATTGGAAAGAATCTCATCCAGGTTTTTGTCTCCGCAAAACGCGCTCCAACCTTCTATCAATTGTGAAATTATGAAGTCATCCATCATTTCAGATGACACTAATTCAGACCCATCGCTGCGAATCTTTTCGCAGATTGACTGAAATAGCATACTATCCTTCTTTTCTTGGCCTGATGCTTCTAATCTATAAAAGATCGCGAAGGATGGGTAAATTAAATCACCGGAGTTAAGCCTCGTCTTGGTTCTTTCTACCAACTCTTTGCGCAGGTGAAATTCAGCCAGGCTTTCATTTGAATGCTTTGTTCCCAGATCGCTTTCTTCATGCGGTCCAAGATGAAGATGTCGAATTCCTAGATCAATAACCCCAATGATCTTTGGTTTCTTCCTGAAAATATGAACCCCATTCAATATTAAAGATTTTTGATTTGAATTGTCTTCGATCAGGACTGCGCTTTTGTGATCAACATTAACAACTTTTATTTCCGGTTTGTTTTTTAATAGAAGGTAGTCACCTTCGATCACTCCATTCTTGATCGTGAGGATCAAAGGTGATCT
>Ga0172375_10001863_pt1 | contig 33563 bp, 19 predicted proteins | sample LakKiv1m_FD_114537 | JGI IMG/M metagenome (GOLD analysis project Ga0172375, IMG submission 114537) | Freshwater microbial communities from Kabuno Bay, South-Kivu, Congo - kab_092012_11.1m | ecosystem: Environmental > Aquatic > Freshwater > Lake | place: Democratic Republic of the Congo... | reverse complement strand
GGCACCATTTGGGATTGGTTTACCTGTAATAGCATCAAAAAAATGCAAGGATAACTTACCACCCATTTCATTAAAAGCATCATCAATATCCATAGTTTTTTTCTGCTGAGCAATACTAGACTGCTCTAAAAATATCATAATAATTGAAAAATAAAACAACCATTTCCTCATTGTACTACTCCTTTTTTAATATTTAATCACATGAACCCCGCTACTTGCGTCGACATATTTCATTTCTTGGTGCGCCCGGCCTAAGCTCGAGAAAGGCTTTTTCATAGAGTCAGCGGAAGATATCTTCTCCGGATCTAACGTGAATAATTGCAAATCACTTAAGTTCTAATCTGCTCAGAATCTAATCCCAAAGCCTTTTAACGTCGAAGTAAAATGATTCGTTGTTAAATTGATATTTAAACAGCTCAAAATAAGAGTTTTAAAAAGAGATCAAAAAAAGGCTTAATGGACAAAAGAGGTTGCTATTTCATCAATATTTGATTGATGATTTTCACTTTGCGATCTTGACTTAAGCCAGCATGTGCTCTTAGTTTAGTTTTCAGATAAGAGAAGACACCTTCAAGGCTGTTTGTTGTATTAGGAATATTCCTACTTGGATAATCAAGATACGTAAACAGATGCGGTAAATTAGTTTTAAGGCTGCGATAGGCACTTCTAATTCTACGATGAGTATAGTGCCATTCCCCAGTTATTGGATTGTATGATTTCTCTAATAGAAAATCAGCCCATTGATCATGCCAATTCTGTAAGATTGCTTCAAAAGTCCATTTATCCGAATTGCGGAGTTTATGAATAATTTCTTTTAATTCTTTACCCGCTTCCAGGATCGGATTTTGTGTAATATAACGGATAATAATTGCTGTCTGATGGTATTGACACATTTGAATGGGAATCGAACTAAAAGAATTAAAAATGCCTCTTCTCCCGTCACAAACAATGCCCTCAATTGTACTCCCAAAGGATTGTAAATATTCAATGCCTTTCTGATATGCTTGAATTGTCTCATAGGGCAGGAATCGCCAGTATAAATTGCTATTTGTACAGACTTCATCAATAATCCTTTGGACTGTTTTCGTTGAGATCTGATACTGATTACTAATTGATTGGTAAGATCGACCCTCAAAAACATACTGCTTGAATATCTTTGTCTTGTGTGTTTTAGATCGGCCTGATTTAGTTAGAAAAGAAGTCTTACAATGGCGGCAATAGTACCTTTGATGATTATTCCGTCTTCCATTTTTTAGTCTGTCTTGACTGGCATTTAGGACATGTTTTCTTAATCATTTTTTAGACGAATTTAATTAATTCTCCGTAATTAACTAATACACAGATATATACAGCATTTCTAGCAACCATTATTGTCTATTATGCCAAAAAAAACTATAACGCAAATGGCATACCATTCTTATTAATAAAGATAATGGGTTACCAATAAAACCCAATCGTATAAAATCCTAAATTCCTATATGCCTCATTTACAAGTGCGAAATCAAACCTTATGCGCATAGACTTTCTACTTAATTTCAATGCTGGGAACTCAAGACCTGAACCCCAAGTAATTTTAAGATTTAACTGATTTAGTCGCCTTACTGTGATATCTTTACGAACATCTTCGCAAATTAAATCATCTCTGGTCTCAAGAATAATATCGTCGACTCCCCCTCTAATAAATAAACAAAAATTTTCAAATTCAGCAGCGAATAGCTCTGCACCAAATTTTAATTTTATTGGAAATGTATTTTCTTGTTCAATTTCAGTGGCTAAAATTAACTGTTTAAGATATTCTTTTTTATTCATTTTCGATGACCAAAATATTCCTGCAGTGGTTGTTGGTCTCATTTCATCTTCCGAGAGAATTGATCGATTATTTAAAACAAGCGACAACATTAATCTTTCATAACTATAAATTGGGAAAAAAATAATTCCTGCTCTAAAACCTATGGCCCAGTCTTTTTTATTATTCAGTTTGCCATAATCAAAATCTTGTGTTAATCCCTGGATCGTTACACCTATATTCATAACATATGGAATTTTACAGGCTAACCCTAATAATACACTTTCCTCTGTATTTTGAAAACTACCTAAATAGTTCATTTGATTATCGTATTTATGTATATCTTCTACTCCATACTGCATGTAGCCTATTCCTATTCCAAATTTATTCTTCCTGTATGCTAACGCCGATGTTAGGTATTGTATGTCAAATTCCGGATATCTCATATAGGTTAGCATGAAGTCGAATTTTTCTTTCTTATTCAGATTGTTTAAGCATAGGTTGGCTGGATTCCAAAATATTGAGGATGCTCCATTAGATGTACATGAGGCGGTTCGCCCAATAGCGATTCCTCGTGCATCCATTCCTAATTTCTGATAGGAAGCGGAGCCAATGCCGGCATGTGAACAGTTCAATAAAAAACAAATTGATAATCCTGATAGTATTTTCTTGTTCATTTAAATTTATTATCAATGGCTATCTTTAAATGCGATGGTTTTTCGCCTTCTATTTCAAAGTATCCAAAGTATATCCCAGATGATAATATTTCTCTATATAAAGAACGTCCATCCCAGTTAATGTAATGTTCGCCAGGAGTCAAATCTTTAGGGGTTAACTTCCAGTAGAAGACAATATCGCCACCTGCATCCAATATTATCAGCTTGCCTTCTTTAATAATCCGATTATCGCTTATTAAATATCGAAATCTTGTTCCTTCACTGCTTTTAAATGGATTGGGAAAATTAAAAATGAAATCAGACAGTAAACGATCCTCTCCTTCAGGGAATAACACATGATAATATAGCGTATCCTCGTATGTGTTACCAGCAGCATCTTTGACCATAATCAAAAACGAATAGTCAGAGTTTCTATTGACCGTAGTATCGACAATATCTTTAAATAAAAATTTTAAATAGCAAGGATTTGTTATAAGACTATAATTCGTTTGATCCTGCTCTTTACCAGATAGCCGAAGCGATAATTCATGTTCGAGTTTTTTACTATTTTTCTTAAAGGTTTTAATCCAAAGAGAGTCGAAAAGATTGAATTCATAAGGGATTTTATTTGTGATTGTACCTTGTGGAGTACTCTTTATGATATAATGACCATTACTATCTGTTCTAGAAATAAAATTATCGATAATAACAAATTGCAAGGTATCAGTGAGGGTTACGGACAACCCTTTATATTTATTTTTTGAACGTAGGTTATGATTTGTTACCTTAGGTGGCTTGATGGAATTATCTACTAAATATGGCACTGAATTATCATATAAAAGATAGCGATAAATTGGAAATATTTTTATTGCCGGATTATCGGCGCATTCACCAGTAATTTTCAAAATATACAAACTTTCGTTCTTTAATGTATCCGATTTAAAAATGATTGTACTAGTAGCATTAGATTCCCAAGACTGGATTTTATTCTCAATAAGATCCTCAACTATTGACCTGATATTGTATGACCTATCTAGATTGACTTCAAGTCTATAATAGGTTGAATCATTAAAGTATATGTTCGTTTCTGTAATATTTGTTGGTGAATAGGGGCAATAGCCATTAAAACGAATTTTTTCAATGAACCAATTAAAGTATTGGTATATAACCTCATTTTCGCCATTGAGTGCTACTTTGTCAATATTTAGTCCTAAAAAAATGAATTCTCCCTCCATTTCTTCCTTTTTCAAACGATGAAAATAATTGTTAATAGTATAAAGACTCGAATCATTGTAAAGGTATTCGACTTTGGTAATCTTAGGATGCCCTGTTTCAATCACATTAAACGAATCAGGGCGAAAATAAAAAGGTAACTTATTATTACCAGGTATTAATGAAAAATTCGGTGTTGTGTAATTCAAATAATCGTACCAAGAATACTTATTGTCTTTCGGAATTATATAATCTTTAATCACAGAAAACGTTAATAGATTGCCATTGAAAGACGGTGGCTCTATAAAAACGGGTAAATGGACTATGATAGGAAGTTCTGTTCCTATGATTGCCTCTCTCGTTTGTCCATACCGAAAATTGCACAGAATAGTAATAGAGTCAGGAAACGTATTAAATAGATTCTGAGAATTGAGTATCTCACTGAATTGATATTTAATACTTACCAAATCAATTATCAGCTCTTGATTAGGTTTAAATGGAATAATCCTAATTGTACTATCGGTGTTAATGTCGTCGCTAGTCCACTTATACTCTTCACATTTTCCACAAATGAATAATCCTATTGTATAGTCCTTCAAGTTGGTAGATACGGAATCCTCCTTTATCATTAATTTCCCTTTGAATGTAATTCTTTCATTTAGTGGCTCGATATATGTATTAAGATCTTCACTCAACAATTTAATAGAAGGATTAGCTACCCGTATCTTCTTAATATCCTGCCCTAATGAGTAATATTTCGAATCTTCGACAAATTTAATGAAATATTTAATCGAAAATGGCGATGTATATATACCTTTACTTAATACTTTAACTCCATTAACCTTGAAATTAATCGGTCTTGAAAACCCTTCAAACGATTGCGGGATTTGAAATTCAATTGCAGCGGAATCATCGCTAATATACAATTTTTCGCTATTAAATATCTTCCCATTGGAAATAAAATTTACTGAGTCACCACATAATTTTATACGGGTCCTTTTATCACTGGGTATTTCTATCCTAAATGTTTCTCTTCCACTAATAAATTGACAAATAGGATTTAAATCATCATATATTGTTAGATCAGGCAAGGGTACTTGGACCTCACTATCAATATCTTTAAAAAGGGTCATATTTTCATTAAGGTAAATAGCAGGCGTTCCGATTATGATTTGATCATCGCAATTTTTATAGTATTTACGCAACGTTAGGTTATCCCAAAATACTTTTAAGCATCCGTACGATGAAACAGCCTGTGTATCGATTGATAAAGATAATCCCGATATAAATATAGATTCTTTGATCTGTGCATTACTATTAAAAGATAAGTGTAGAAGTTTTTTCCTACCTGATTCATTTGATTTAATGGTAGGTGTAATGTTCTTAAGACCTGTTTCTGTCCTAAGTTTAATTTGATTTAAATCGTTTTCATTCCAATCACAGTTTAAATCGTTTGGAATCTCTATCCATATGCCTCCTTTCAATCCAAGTATCTTTAATATACAGAGCGTATCAATTTCAACCGATTTTATCGTTTTTAAAATTCGGAGATCAGAACCAGTAAAAGTACAAATCGGATCAGTAACGTAAATATAACAACTATCCAGATAAGACAATCCTTTGTTTTTAGAAATTTTAATTACCGCAAATGATTCTTTATCTAATATATTAAAATAAAATGGTTTTATTTTGAGAGAATCTGATTGATGCCATGGACAAGTGGTTTTTATATTAAATCTATTTTTTGTCATTCTAACTAGGTTATCGGATAAATTTTTCAGAGCATTTCCGCTAACCCAATAAAAATTCTCATTTTTTGTGGTATCCCATTCTATATTTCCATCACTAAAAATATCGATGACTATTCCATTCGTATCGATTACGGGGAAAATTTGATCGTCTATTATTTGTATAAATTCATCAAGATAAAAGAGTCCTTTATTATGGGAATAGTAATATGAATTACTACTCGTCGAATTAGAAAATTGGAGCTGAGGTCTCCCAACTTGTAAATATGCAAGTTGATGCATAGGATGGTTGATTTCTTTTGGATTACGTAGGTAACATTTCAGTGAAAAAGTGTTTTTAGTATTATTACCGTAATTACCAATGATTAAAGACTTTATCGTATCTGAAAAGTTTGCATGAAGATCATTTAACAACCTAATTAAAATTGTACGATCGTTAAATAGTTCTATTTGTGAAGGAAATGTTGTAATAGGAAGCGCTTTAAATTGCGCTGGAAAATCCTCTTGATCTTCTTGGTCTATTCGTATAAAAATTGTATCTCCGGCTTGTAAAGCGGCGACGGCATCCTCTCTAACGACAATATCTCTGAAAATATAATCGGGATCATTATAACAAAACCTTATTGGTTCCAAATATTTTTGAACAAAAGTTATGTGGGGATTGCCAACTCTGATCATTCCTGAACTGAAACGGACAGCACTATTTTGATCGACAGCGTATCTCCATTCACCGGAGATAATGGTTATTGGTTCATCGGTTAAAATGCTATCAATGTTTTGAATAATTAAGTCATTCACTTGTTTAATAGTTCCTAGATTAGGCAGCAAAAAATTGTAAAGTAAGGAATCTTGACATACGATTTGATGAGGACCAGAAAATCCCCAATTAGCCTTTAAATCACTCGGGAACCTAAAAATCAAACTTGGTTGATTACCTAATAATGGTAATTGGTAAAAATTCATCAGATTAACTTCAGGAACTTTTTGATAATTATCCCCTACGAGGTAAACTTTACTGTTCATCAGGACATTGGGATTTGCGGCATGTAAACTCAGATTAGTTGGAAGCCAATAATAAGGAGATTCAGTTACGCTGTAGTAAACAGTATCATCAGAAAAATTCTCGATAATTGTTAAAATTAAATGCTGTATATCCACCACTGGGTTTACGTCCCATTCGGTTTTATCCAGTGAGATATGGAGGATCTCTCCCCCGCTTTCCAATGTTGCAGGATTAGCTATAGGATTACCACCTAAAAATATTAGCAAGCTGTCTAGGTTAATAGATACCCCCGCTTTATTATTAAGTTTGATTCTGACTCCAAATTTTGATCCCGGTAAGACACCACTTGTTTGTACATTTTTGATAATACAATCTTTAAGATACCATTTTGTAGGCTGATTATTATGCCAAAATACTTGGGTCTTACCATGTCCAGGAAAAAAAGATATTAAATCGAAATCAGGTGTAATTATTCTAATATTATGTGTTGTTATTTCTGAGCTAAGTGCATTATGGCTTATTTTGCAAGTAATCCGACCATTACCTGAAGTCTGGAATTTCCCAACAACTAAATTTGAAATTATTATAGAATCTACATCGGATTTATCTTGATCTATTAAATAGTGGTACTCTTGTTTGCCATCGCTCCATAAAATTCCAGGGGGAAGGACTAAAATTATTCTTCTACCTTTTCGAAATATTTTCACTCGATTATAATCTTTCACAACAATTGAAGGAAATGGCCTGATGTTTGTGTCACCTTTAATATAGACTGGATACCTGAATCCTGTTGCGTTTACATCAACAAAATCGAACGCAATCCTGCCAACGCTTATTTGTATGGTATCTAATGGTATTTCAGTATTCGACCAGATATTTACTAAACTCCAAACAATTCCGTTCTCTCCGACTATTGTGAAGTTTTTAAATTGAACATCATCGATTGATATTGTAGACTCTGAGACGGGAGTGTCTTCAGCGTAGAACTGAATACCTCCTGACACGGTGCGATATTTTAAAGATGACGGATGTATCACTGGAGTATAGGAAATATCTGGTGTTATTCCCAGTCCTTTGACCATAATTGCATACCCTGGAAGCAGTAGTGTTTGTGATTGTAATATAGTACATTTTGGTACTACCGCAGAACTATCTCCATATATAAAAGTACTATCGGATTGCTGAACGTTAAAATATCCCACCCTGATATTTTCATAAGATAAAAAACTTGTTGAGTTATTATCAATACTACATATAACTTGTGTTGGTAAAATATCCATTTCATTATGTGATGAAACAGTAATGTTTTTGATTGTGATTGAATCAATAGTACTCGGGATGGACAATTTTAAAACATTGGGGGGGCCACCGGTAACTCTTAAGGCTCCCGTTATCGTTAAGGTTGAACCCCACTCAATTCCAGACGGTAAAGACAGCTCGATTTCTCTATTAGACCTAAAAATAGACGGCTTTTTATCATCACTCTGTCTTAGAACAATGTTAGCAAATATTTGATTCTCAACATTTCTTAACAGTATAACATTATAAGCAACTTTCACTTTAAATTCTTTAACATGAACTGTCGTACTTGAATACCAATTTTGAGTATCAAATTGTGGCTCGCTAATAATGGATAATTCTAATTTGAATGTCTCCTTTTGTCCAGTGATATTTAAAACCAATCCGTTCACCCAGGTAAAAAAACTATTATCACTATCATAGAGATTGCATTTTACAACATGGTTATTTTCTAATAGTTGAACTTGTGATACCCATGACGGAAGATTATTAATAGCCGCAAAGGAAGCATTAACTTCGGATGGAATTTTTATATATGCGTAATAGCCTTTTACAAATGGTTTACCACTGAAATCAAATCGTATTTCCTTTAAAATTCTATTCCCATCTCCAATGACCCAACTTGAGTCAGCAAACGTAACTGATAATGGTTGAACTATCTTAATGGTTTTATCTGAACTAAAAATATTCGGATTATTATTCCACTGCATTTTTAATTGGGTTTCTCCAGCCACTCTGTTTTTTATTTTCACCAGACCGTTAATTAAAATGAGGCTATCGCTAATCGTGGAATTAAAAGAGATTAAAAGGGTTGTCGAATCACTGCTTTTGAGAGCGACCGAAGCATTACAACTTGGGAGGTGGTCTTTATCCCAAATAAGCTGAGGAGGCAGGCTAATCTCAATTGTTCGATACTCAGAGAACAGAGTAGGACTCGTTGGAGAAATAGTGATTTTAGAAATTTTTCTGGATTTTAAATCTGTATGAATATAAACATCTGGAATTTGCAGTTTTAAAATAGGTGTATCAATTTTTATGTTTCTTATAGAGCTATATAAGAAGGAGGATCTGGGAAATCTTAAAAGAATTACGTTGGAATTTGAATTGGCCAATGCTTTAATAGGTAAATTATTAATAATGATCGTCTCTGATGGACTATGATTAGCGAGACAACTACCTATAAGACGCTTACGATTCTGGCTGTCGTTGATAAATCTTATTCCATTTCTTTCAATTGGATTGGCGATATTCCATTCCATACTAAGCTCATCAGGTATTTCCAAATAGAAACTCTGCCCTATGTGAAATATATCGACATTAGCATCATTTACTAAAACGATGTTTTTAAGGTCAATTTGGTCTCCTGGAATAAAAATTTGATCATATCCCAAATCAATCGAGGGAGCTGCAAATCCTAAAATATTATTTGTTTGATCCAAGTAATTTTGATTAGAATTATCAAGAACAGACATTTTTAGTCTAACATCCTTAATCGCAGTCGGAGAGGATAATATGTTTAGCTGAAAATTTATACTTTCGTTTTTAGCTATAGTATCTCTAAGACTAAGACATACTGTTTGCTCAGACACATTAATTAAAATGATATTGTCATTATTCAAGTTCTGACTCAGGTCCCATTTAATCCGGTTATCAGTGGTCTGAATGTATATGTATCGCGTTGGATATAATATAGTTTCTACACCCTCAGATAAAACTACATTTATTGGTATAACTTCAGATGAAACCGGAAAAATCGATTGAGTGATTTCAATGCTTGGATTCCCAACGACAATCTTGTAATCTGATCGATCTAATTCATTCGCGCTTGCATCTATAAGTATGATATAACCTATTGTTTCGATATTCTTATCAATATACTTAAGATTTTTTATTACTATATCCATTCCATTCTTGAGAGTATCTGAAAGACTCACAATAAGTTTATTATCCACAATAGTTAAAGTCGAGTATATATCCTGTGCATTTCCACCTACAGTCGCATTTTCAATATTCAGATTTACGTCAAAATCAAAGTGCAATATAATTGGATTATCTTGGTCAAATTGCAAAATTGTGCTGGTAGCACTAATTATTATCGAATCTATTATGACATATCCGTCATACTCGACCGGGTATCTATAATTATATTCATTAGGAGATACAGTTAGTTTTTGTCCGTAGAGGACTCCGCATACGCCGAGAAAAACAAGCAGATATTTTGTCTTACCTATCATCAGTCTGTCTTCATTACCTTTGCAAGATAAATTTTTGTAAAACTATATTCATCAGCACCATGAATACCACGCGCGATAATAGCAAGGTACTTTGAATCCGGAGACAACTTGATTTCATTGTGATTAATATATGGACTCCCAAGATTCCATATCGTTTTTGTTTTAATATTCACTGCATATAATGGCAATTTGTTATTTAAATCGCAGTTAATAAAAAATATCGTCTCACTATCCGGCATCCATCCGTAAACACTTTGAGTAGAACGTCTCGTGTTAGTATAAACTGGAAAAAATAATTCTTCATTTTGCCCGGTTTGAGAATCGTAAATCCATAGTCCGTACTCCAGTTCAGATTCTTCAAAACTTTCAAATGAAATCTCTTTTTCATGACCCAGACTACTTAAGTATGCTACATACCTTCCATCAGGACTCCACATAGGAAGTCTTTCTACCGCTTTCGATACTGTATCAGTCAATATGGTCGACTGAGCTATGGTATTGTTTTTATTAACGGGAGCAGTGATGTACACTTTCGGATACTGATTATTGCTGCCAATATACGCTATTTTCATCTGGATGGGATCAGTCTTTTTCATACAATAAAGATCAAGTTCATATTTAATAAATTCATTATCAAATCGGATAATATACGGACTAGTAAGGGCCAAATTAACGTCCCACAGATACACTTCATTCTTTAGTATAAAAAGCCCAACTTCTTGAGAATCAGGATTAATAGAGGTTGTTAAATATGTAATATTTTTATCCATAAACACCGAGCCTGTCGTTTTATTATTGCATCCGCCAATTTTAATTACCCCCTTTTCCACTCTTATACCATATGCTAAAAATAAATCATATTTGTTATTTAATGAGGATAAAATGTAAAATGCATTGTCTAGACCTGATGAAAAATTGATTGCAATTGTTTGAGCACCTTGTGAATCCGTTGGTAGAAATGGTTGAGATATTTGAGTCCTTTTACTCATTCCCACGTTGAATTTCGTATAGCATTGCTTATCTAGATTATATAATAAAACAGATGAACAATCCTCTTCAGTGATATCAGCCCCTAACCACGACGCTTTACGGGACCAGTGTGGATTTGTCACAATCGTTTTCAAATCTCTAACCAGTGGTTCCTTTTGGGAAAAATCTAACTTGTAGCGAGTTTGAGAATAAAGACTGTTGAGAATACCCAGTAAAAATGCCGAAATAATGTAGATTTTTTTCATAAAATCACCTATCTGACAATAATAAATGTAGCTATTATTATGCCTACTACGGATACTTTGGATAGTATTTGGATAAACTGTTCAAATTTCATCCGTGGATATTTCTCGATTTTAACCTCAATAGTAGAATATTGCTGCACCGGTATATAACTATTTCTTACATTTTTGTTCTCATCTAAATAAAAATATTGCCGTTGTCCGATGTTATTAGCCGCTAACTTTAAACTGGGATCATGAATTAATTCAATTGTCATTTCCGGGACGCTCTCAATTAGATCAAAATCCAGCCAATCTACTTCGATAGGTTCAAGTTCCTTGCTAATAACGTCGAATCTATATCGGCGTGCGTTATTAATAGTGATCGAAAAGATATTTTCCGTCTCAGCTTGAATGATTGGGAAATACGTAATTTCAAAAAATACTTCCCGGTCAATAGGATCATACGAACTAAACTGAAAATCTATGTTAACCAATTTCTGTTTTAGATATTCTAATCTTAATATTTTGTGCATTTCTGCATCTTTTACTGCTTTTTCGTCATATCTAAAGACAATCTTGGTGTCTCTTATCATACATAATCTTGGAATGATAATATCTTTAATCTTGAATCTTAGGGTTGTGTAATTATTCTCAAGGTCTTTTTCTATTGGATTTAGTTCCTCATTGATTAAACTTTTAATATCTTTTTCCTTCGACTGAAGTAGACTATCTGCCAAGGATTCTTTGGTTAACAATGCCCTACTCATTTTTATTTCATACGCCGCCAATTCATAATCACCTATTACTTCATATAAAATCTTTGCTATTACTTGGTGCACTTGGGCATTTTCTTGGTACTTATTTGTTATTTCTGCTAGTTTAATTAAGTTTTTTCTCCCTTCGTCCTGGTCTTTTCCGGGATTCTGATTTAAATATTTCAATTCTTGTTCCGTTTGAGGATCTGCAAATAACACAGGGTTTTGCTCCCCATTAAGAAGATTAGTTCCGACTACTATTAATATTCCCAATGATATTACATTAATAATAGACCGCATATCAATGTCCCAAAAAAAATCACGCCAGTTACACTTAACATTGCATTTTTTATTGTGGGATACTTTATGACATATTTACCTCTATTGTTCATTTGTAATTCTTTTCCTGTATATTTTCCTTTCAATTTGTGATTCCCAATTTTATCCACAATTTTGATTTTTTCTTCTTTTCTATCCGGATGATAAAAAGTAATAGTGACTTTTATTTTTGAAAGTGCCTTATGGAGTGGTTTTATATTTATGGGAGGAGATTGACTAATGACTTCCTCATCATGACATTTCTCTAAAAGGTAATTTACTTGCTTACTATAATCGTCGCTTGGCCCCAAATAATCGTAGTATTTAGCTAACTCATATTGTTTTTTAGCATATTCGCAATCATGTAATTCCATAGATACTCTTCCTGCCCAATATATTGCCTGGCCAAGCAAGTATTTTTTATTATCAGATATTAGTTGTTCTTCATATTCCAGATATCTTAAAAATTTCTTTTCAGCCTCTAAATACGATCTTCTTCCAAACAATTTTATCCCTTCCGTTATATTGTTTCTAAGGTCCTCTTCATATATATTAGGTGGTACCGGATCAGGATAGGCTACCGATGAAATATAACCATATACCTTAGCTTTTTCGCGATTACGTCGAGCTTCATCAATTCGGCCTTCAAGTTTCAATGCAGTAGCTAATGCCCAATAACCGTACCAAAAGTCAGGACATTCCTTTACTAAGTCTGCAGCGATTTCTTTTACTTTTTCTGTATTATTTGAATCAATATAAACTTTAATAAATATTGGTAAATTATTAATTCGAAGGTATTCTTTATAGTCTGTGTAGGACAAATCTCCGTTAGTAATGGAAAAATCAGGCAAACAAATTTCAGATATATTATATGGTTTTCTTAAAGAATCCTGCCCTGCGTTATTAAATTCGATCAATGGATAGGGATATGATTCTAATGATGAAGCAGGCGGTTCTATTCCTCCGACCATATTTAGATAACAGATTGGTAAATGATATTTCACTTCTTGGTTGCCATATAAATCTTTATATTTTATTTTTAAAAAGGTATGACCTGGTGTTTTAATTGGACCGATAGGTTTCGCAACTGTCAGATATAATCCAATGAACCTAATGCTTTCATTAGGATTAAAGTTTTTACTAATAATAAAGCCAAGTTCCTTATTTCCTTTTGTTTGAATAATTTGATTCAGATTGATTATTCCTCGAGGTTGTTTGATTTTTAAGTTAAGTAGTGTTTTATTTAGATCAAAAGAAATATTATTTGACCCTTCTAAGGCTAGAAATATTGTATCACCAGGAGTAAAATTAGACTCAGCTAAACGGCCAATATATTCACTTTTAGAACATTTGGAAATAAACTCTGCAATTGTGATTTGTTTTTGGTTTTTAAACTCAAATGGATTATCCTTTATCGAGACTAATAAATAACAAATATCTTGTGTAGTACCGGTCGGTTCCGAAAATTCTATCCCGCTGATTTTTATTTGTGCATCTTTTTGTAAGGTGGCAAGTATCCTAAAAGTTAAGACCTTGTCTGTTGCAGTTTCTAAAGACGCCATATTTTTTTCAACTCTGGTTCCTTTTTGATTGACTGCAAAGGACAAGGGAAAATCAGTTGGAATTTTTATATATATTCTATCATTGGCAGCCAAGTATTTATTCAATCCGCTAGTTTTTATGATAAGCTGATAACAAACATTTTCACTTACACCAATGTATACTTTTTGATCACTACTCATAGTAAATATTGGTGCGGAAATGACCCATTCATTGACATCAGTTGCGATAGGTGGTGATTTTATTCCATATAACAATTCAATTTTACCGCTTCCTTGTTTGGTAAAATTGCATACTTCTAAATTCTTCACTCTTATTTTAGATCCGTCCTCAAGACCTGTATTTAAACTCAAACCGAGCATTTTGGGGCTTAAATAAATAATATTGCTTATAACCTTCTTGTCGTACGAAGTATATTTTTGATTTATTGACCATTCTAAAGGCATTTCATCAGGAATTTTTATTATCAAAGTATCGCGTAGCTTTAGTATGGGATGGTTTGATTTTAATTCAATAACAATCTCTTCAATTGTTTTTGGTAAATCTTGCATACAAAATACTTGTTTACTTTTAGATTTTATCGAAAATACAGCCATGGATATTTGTTTATCTAACTGGTATAATCCATTTTTATTGTTATCACCATAAAGATATGCATAAATATTTTCATTTTCACTTAAGAGGTGGCTTTTCTTTCCACTTAATCCAACTTTTAGCCCTCTAATTTTGACTTTCTCATTGCCTTCAAAATCCTTTATTAGATTAATCTTTAGTATTTGTTCACTCTTATAGGATATCTTTGGGTCAATTTTATGAGAGCCTTCACCTTCGATGTTAATGTATCGGACACTATTGTCCCAAAATAATCCAGTATTATCTGGAAGTTTCAGGTACACATTATTGATGTCAGTGAAAGCCCCAGGCCATCCACTCGGTTCAATAGTAATCGCTTGTAAAGAATCCGGCGGTGAGTTCATGATAAGACAAAGATCATCATCAAGATCAATTTTCGGATTTGCGATAGAAATAGTTTGACTGGTTTCAATTAATGGTATCTCTTTTTGTGACATTTTTAATTTTAACGTAGTAGGGGAAAGGGTACATAAATCAGTATTTATTCCAATATCCTTGAGCACAATTCGCAATTTATTGAAATCTTTTTTCAACTCTATTCTTGCTTTTAGTTCTTTTTTGCCTGATTCCCATAATACTAATTCCTTCTTGGAATATTCCTGTTTTTTATTTATTAAATTCCAAATTTGTCGCGTTTGCAAATTTTTTACTTCTAATCTTGCTTTGTTTTTAACTATCATAGAATTCAGGGGTTCTGGGAAAATTATTTCCAAAGTAGTACCTCGCGGAATTAGGGAATTTAGACCGTTTGTGGTAATGCTTATCTCTGGAAATCCCAATAAACCATTATTTAAAATATACTTACCATCATTTCCTAACTGAATTCTTACATCAGCAATACCGATTGTTCCTGCGAGTTGTTTTTTAAAGGGATTTACATTATTACATACGAATTTTCTAAAATCTTTTTCCCCCGCAGAATAATCGCATTTGTCTTCATTTACAAAAAATAATAATCGCGTCGGTTTGCAGGGTGTATAGGTATTCCTGATAGCTAACCCTTTTATCCTAATCTCTCGCTTAAAAAGAATTTCTTGAGGAAGGTTGAATATGCAACTATTTCTAATATAATGTGGTTTAATTTTAATAAAATCTTTCTTACCAATATTCAGGAATATGTCATTTTCTTGCCAATTACATAGTAATTCCAGCGGAATACGTATTTCAACTTTGCTACCCTTACACCATTTCAATTCTGAATTGTTAATAATCGTATATACAGGTAGGGTTGTAGTCTGTGATCCTTTAATGATCAAAACGGAGGTATCCATTAGTACTAATTGCCCCAACGTCACTTTTACAATTACGAAAAATATCCAGGATTTTTTTAACAAGTTTATCATTAGAAGAATAATGTCAAATAGTTCTTTCTGCTGTATTAATGTAAAAGCAAGCTACTTCTTGCCCATTTTCTGTTTTCTGTAGATGGGGAACGCATTTTTCGCAAGTGTTAATGTTATTATCGAACTCATTTCTTTTGTGACATCTTTTTTGATAGCAACAACCTACCCCATTATATGTTAATGATTCAGCATCTACAAAACTGCTTGGTACAAACTCAATATCATTTTCATTTTCGCCGCCAAAAAAGCTGGCTGCATAAAATAATTCCTGAGTATATGGATGGTGTCTTTGGGTTTTAAAATGTGTTGGATGAAATATCTCCACTATCTTACCTAAAAACATTACCATTACTCTATCACATATTTTATTCACCAAATTAATATCATGCGAAATAAAGATAATAGTTGCGTTAGCCCTCTTTTTATAGTTCATTAATAATTTTATTATTTTGCCCTTATATGAAACATCTAAACTGGCAACAGGTTCATCCGCAATAATTAAGGAGGGATTTATTGCTAAAACCCTTCCTAATCCTGCCCTCCGTCTTTCTCCACCGCTTAACTTGTGTGGACATTCTCTTCGGCGTTCATCTTCCAGATTGATGTCCTTTAAAATTAAGTCTACCTTTTCACTAACCTTTGTTTTATCAACGACTACGAGTTCGACAGCTTCCTTGATTAACTTTTCGACTGGCATATGTGAACTTAAAGCTGAGCGAGGATTTTGAAATATTACCTGTATTTTTTTCCTAATATCTTTTAACTCTTGTCCGGATAAATTATTAGTACCCTTCCCTTCGAAAATAACCTCACCGGTATACATCCCATATAGGTTTGAAAGGCACTTTGCTAAAGTAGACTTGCCACATCCGCTCTCGCCGACAATTCCAAAGACCTCACCTCTCTTTACATTAAAACTTATATCTCTCAGTCTTTGAGTATAATTAATCGGAGTGTTACGGATTTTATTACGGTTGGCGCTAGGATTTCTAGTAACAAACCATTGATTTAGGTTTTTAACACTTAAAATTATATCTTGCTCCATATTGTTTCCGTCATTGTTCTTTGGATGATTGAAATTTTTTACATCTTAACTGATGGTCTTCATTAATCATTAGACCAAAATCTCGGGGTGCTTCATACTCACAGGCAGTCTCTCTTAACGCACACCGTCTATGAAATCTACATCCGGTAATAATTTCATTCTTCCTAGGTGGATGATCAATGTAGCCTAAATTATGCTTATCTTTAAATATTTTTAATAACTCGGATGTGTATGGGTGTTTAATATCATAAGCAATATCAAGAATATTTTTTGCAGGGCCAAACTCTGCTCCTTGACCATCATACATTATTAAAATTTTATCCGCCAGTTGACCTACAAAACCTATATCATGTGAAATTAGAATGATGGACAACTTTTGCTTTTCTTTCAGTTCATTAAGCGACCTAACCACAGCAACTTGGTTTATTAAGTCTAATCCTGTCGTAATTTCATCAGCAATTATCACCTCAGGTTTTAAAATATATCCTAATGTAATCATCACTCTTTGACATTGGCCTCCACTCAGAGAACAGGGATAAGCATCAAGTACTTCTGAAGGATCAAGGTTGAACTTAAGTAAACAATCATTTATTTCAATTAATGGGGAGTCAGGGGCCAGACATTCAAAGTGTTTCCTAATAGTCCAGAAAGGATTTAAATAAGAGCGCGGATCTTGAAACATAAGAAATATTTTTTTCCCCCGTATTTTGTATAAAGAGTATTCATTTTTTATTTCTCGGCGCCATTTCCTGTTGTTCTTTTTGTATCTACCGTTAGGCAACTTTCTAACATATTTATCAACGAGTTCGGTATAGAATTCGCACCTCTCGTTCCCAACAGTAATTTTCAATATACCATTTACGATACCCGGTTCTTGAAGTTCTATCCCTAAGATAGCTAAGGCTGACTGCGTTTTCCCACTACCAGACTCACCCACGATCCCTAAAATCTCACCTTCCTTCAAACATAAATCCACATCCTCAACGACACATACCTGCTTTCCACCTTCTATTTCGAACACAATCTTAAGATTCTGAATCTCGATTAAAATATTTTTGTTCATTACTTGCTCCTAATCTCTGCTATATCTTTTAATACTTCCGCTGTCTTCATGTACATATTAATTGTCATTGTTATGAAGAAAATAGGAAATACTATATAGAAATGTAATGGGGCTTTATACACATTGTTTAAAATAAATCCCCAACTTATCCATGGGAATTGCGCTCCAAAATTAAAGAAAGTCAATGTTACCTCTAAAATAGACGCCTGCCCTAACATATATGCAAATTGATATAAGATTAAATAGCGACATTCGTACCATAGAATATGTTTCCAGATTATTTTCCGATTGGACAGCCCTAAAGATATAGCACTCAGAATAAAATCTTCTGCCCTTAGTCCTTTTATCTTACCAATGATCATTTTTGCTAGCCTTGGGGCAGAAAACAGACCATAGAATCCCATTAATAATGCCAGCTTTATATTAGTCGATCTAATCCAGCCGTCTAAAAATATTGTCATCATTAAAACCAATAATAGTAACGGAAAAGAATCAAATATATTAACCACAATTTTGATAAAAGTATCAACTTTAAGTTTTTTTAACCAGATATCGGGATAATACGTGACTTGCTTGCAGTGGGTTTGATTTATATTTTGAGAATTGATAAAACGTTTGAAATCCCCAGCCCGAGACCTGTAATAATAACCAATCCTTACCCCAAAAAGTATTCCAAAAAAGATAAATGTTACCGCAGTTATCAAACTAAAAATAAAATTAGTTTTCAATCCCGCATATACCTGTGAAAAGAGGTCAAATCCAAAATAATCAGTACCGAATGGAAAGCGCAATGAAATAGGAGTAAACCGTAATGCATCGCCATATTTATCAAATATTGGATATATTGGTTCAGAACGAGATAGTTTTACATTAAAAAGTGAAAGAAGTAAAAAAGATATATAAATAAATACATATGTGATAAATATGCCTCTGAGCACATTTTTGTAAATACTATTTACGTTATTCTTATTCTGTTCCATATTTAACCCTTGGATCTATATAGAACCTTATTTTTTCCGAAAGAATATTTAATAGTATTATTGTCGCAGAGATGAGTACGGTAGCCAAAATAATGGCATCATAATCTTTATTCACAATACCAGTAAATATTGTATATGACAATCCTTTTATATTAAACAAATATTCAATAATAATTGTACTGCTAAAAAGAATTGGTACGCGAGCGATTGATTGCTCAATAATAGTGATCGCTATTTCGTTGAAGGCAAATTTAATAGGTGAAAATCCCCAAGCTACGCCTGCTAAAACATATTCTTTACTTAAAATCTTATCGATTTCAGCCTTTGATGTAAAATACATTTCGATTAACACTCCATTTCCGATAGCTAAAATGAAAAACACACCTGGTGTAACTCCAGTTTTCCGAAATAATAAATAAAATACAATTCCAAGGACAAGGATATGCAAGCCACTACTGAAGCCAAGAATATTTATTATCATTTTTACCCAAATACCACTAAAAGATTTTTTTAAATATATCAGTATTAATATAATTAGTAATGATAGCAAAATTGATCCCATTACCAATGAAAGTGTATTTAAATAGCGACTTATAACATCTTTGTTGAATAAATTAAAAGTACAAAATTTGAAAAGCCAATCAAAATAACTAATTGGATACCTCAGAGCGGGTCGGAATTTAGTGTATCCCGGAACGAGATACATTATCGAGTAAATTATAAGAGAGATTATGAATAAATGTTTGATAAAGTTGGAAAAAACATCTCGAAATATCTCAAATATCTTCTTCATAAAAGGCCTCGTACATAGTCATCTTTTTTCTATTTCCCAGTCGTTAATAGCCTGAAAGAAATCCAAAGGCTGAGGGTAAAAATATTTTAATTTGCTACTATATCCAGCATATTTTTCAAATGTCCAAAGGAAAATGCAGGGTATTTCATCATGGATTACCTTATGAATCTCGTGACCATATATTAACTGTAAAGAAGGGCCGGACTCCTTTGTTAATTTGTTAAATAAGGTGTCTACTTTACTATTACTAAAACTAAAAAAATTTGACCTACTGTCAGAAAGATAATGGATCGATATATCCAGATCTTCGCCATAATTTGGTGAAAACCACACGATTTCAAATGATTTATTCTGAAGATATTCAAGATATTGATCATTCTGCAGGTATTTGGGTGGTTTTATTTCGATACCTATTACGCGCAAATCTCTAATAAATTGAGTAATTATCATCGATCTAGTAGTATTGCTAATGGCCAATAATTCGAAAGATAACGGCTGCCCATGAAAATTGAAAATATCACTATTGCCGCTACGAGTACAGCCATTTTGTTGCAATATTTTGACAGCTAAATTAGGATCATATTGATATTCAGGTACAGCTCCGAAATAAAAATAACTACCAAATGGATAAGGACCTGTAACAAGATTTGCCCGACCACTATAAAAGGCCTTGACTACAGCCTCGCGATTTAACGCATGATAGACAGCTTTGCGGATAAACTTTTTACTCAGTAAGCCATGACTTAAGTTAAATCCTAGCATGTCCAATGAATAGTTTGACAATGGTTTATACCGGACATTCTTTAAGTCGGCAAGTGTTCCTAATTGATTTAAAGGAACATCTATTATTAAATCTGTATTACCATTAGTTAAATCCTGAATCCAAAAATCCTCCACCTTTTGTTCAGCGATCACTCTTTCAATATTTGTATGTCTGAGTGCAGGATTCATTTGGATATATGCGTTGTATCTATCAAACACAATCTGGCTCGATTTCTTTTCACTTAACTGAAAAGGTCCATTACCTATGGGAGTTGTGGTGAAAATGTTAATTTTATCAAGATAAATTGATTTTAGTTTATGAGCAGGTAAGATAGCAAATGTCATGAAATATTCAGGATTATCGTCGGAGGTGTTCAATTCAAACAGAATTATTGAGTCATTTTCAGCATTTACACTCCTAAATTGCGCTAGTAGATTCTTACCACTATAATCGGTCAAATTATGATTCAATATTTGGAAGGTTTTAACCACATCATTAGCCGTAATCGGTTGACCATCATGCCAGGTTACTCCCTTGCGCAGCTTCACTTTATATCTTCTCTTGGTTTGATCTACAGGTTGCGGCGCGCTTGCAGCTAATATCGGTACAAACCTAAAGTTTTTATCATATCCGTATAAATTACGGAAGAGTAGAGAGCTACAGCGCCTGCCTGCGGCAATTTTGCCCCCATAAATCGGATCAATCAGACTTGGAATTCCAGTTTCGTAATATTTAATTGTATATCTTGAATCTTGAGCAAAAATTAGTCCTGAAACAACGAATAAAACAACTACCATCTTATACATATTAATCCTTCTCAATTATTTGTTGATATTTGTTTCCCTTCTTGTTCAATTTTCATTTTTAGATTCATCATATCTGCCAAACAAGCGGAAACTGGAAAATGAATTAATTCAGAATAGGCATCAGAGATTAACTTATGTTCTGGTTTTTGATCGGCGAGGACACTTGGTAGCAGACAAAAAAGTTCCAATGCTATCTGTTTGGCTTCAAACTTATTGTACATATACTTAATGTTATAGCCTCCTGTATAGTCCTTAATTCTCAATAAAAGTGAATCGGCGATCTTTGGTTGCTTATTAAAAGCGAAATATTGGATCATAAAATGTATATTCTCAAGCAAAACAGTGCGGTCGTTTGGATCAGCGGGCAGGTTAATAGTATAAAATGATGATAAGTCTTTCTTGATAAGATTAAAAAATTTTCTGATCTCGGGTTTCTGCATTACTGTGGAGTAATAGTAATTATAGATCATGGATGTATACAAATCTGATCCGGTTTTACTGGAAGGTAATATACAGTACGCAGAATTGTACTGTTTTGTACTAATATCATTACATAGTTCCGCTAAAACAGCAAATCTCTCTTTCTGGTATTTTAATAACTTACCCGTATAGTATTTATTAATATCATATTGACTTTTAGAAAAAGATTTCCCAGCTATGACGTAGTCTTGTTCATACCACTTTAGCCATGAGTAGTATATATTTCGTGTTGGATCACTGTAAGGAAGTAAAACTAACATTTCCCGCGTTGTTTTTAAATAAGCCGCTTTGAACACAGCTGCCGCGACTTTTAAAAATCTTATATCGTAAAACTTGTAACTATCCGTCATACCTGAAACTTTTACCTCAAACACAAAATCAGGTACTATTTTTTTAGAAAACAGTGGTATCAGATCTTCCGCGATTCCTATTTTAATTGCAACTTCGAATACATCAAGCTGTCGGATTAGTTTTATGTCTTTTTCCATTTTAGTATAAGAATTTATTATACTTCTGACTTGTCCTGTGTTAGCCTTGTTTGGAGCAAATGTTAAAAGTAAGTAATAGTCAGGATCGTCAGATGATAAATTAATATATTGTCTTCTTGCTTTTAATATTTGAGCGCGATGATATAATAGGTGCACTGACGGGATTTTGTCAAAAATTTTATCCGCTTCAGATAATTTCCCCTGAAGTATATAATTCTGGGCTAGAAAATATCTATATAGGGGCAAACAACCTCGCTCTTTTTTTGCCTTATCCGGGTGTTCATGATAATAACGGTAATTTGCCTCCTGAAGGTACAACGCACTAATAAATCCCGACTCATAAATATGCCACAAATCCCAGTAAATATTTGCGAGCGGTTGGAGGGTTTGAATGTTCTTTTGATGATTGTGAATTGCTGTAATATTTCCTATTTCTTTGAAATAGTCATAATCCTTTTTTTTACCAATATTTTGAGAGTAGAGTATCATAACGGGGAAAATAAAACTATAAAAAATTAGTCTATGAATATATTTAGGCTGATTAATTACACGGGACATTTTTTATCTCCTGTTCAATTCTATCTCGAAGAGCCCTGGCACCTGATAACGGATTAAGGCTATTATCTCTCTGTACTTTTTCATACTCATCAAATATATCCCTGGTTGCCTTAAGAGGACCACATTTTGCGGCAGGAGTCATACTTCTATTATTGGTAATATATTCTAACTTGGCAGAGGCTTGAAAGTAGAGACATTCAGCTTGGAAATTAATAATTGAGTTAGAAGGAATATAAGCTATATAAGATAGTGCTTTCTCATAATAGTCAGCAGATTTTTCCCAGTTTCCGATATCATAATTTATCTTCCCTAAATTTTTTAAAAATATCGGATCATTACCAATACACCTATCGCTAATTCTTAGTTCAGCAACTTGAACCGCATCCTCCATTCTCCTTAATTGTGCATAGGATTTAAAGACACAATCCAACGCCCCGCAGTAATCATTATTGCTTGGGGTGATACGATTTTTCTCGTTTTCATAGATTCTTACGACTTCGTTCCAATTTTTATTCCTAAACTTTTGTATTATGAGATCAATGGGATCCTGAACATCGATAGTCTCGATCTGGTCGGGAGTTGAAAGCTCGACTGTTTTTTCCACACGCGCATTACCAAGACTTGCCACGACTCGATAATGCCCGGGTATGACCTGCACAACAAGAGGCTCATCTCCTCTTGCTAAGGATGTATTAGTATTATCAAATAATTCTATATTAGCGTTAGGAGGAGTTGATCTTAAGGTTACTGATATAATATTTGAAAAAATTATCGGCGGAATTCTATAATTTCTAATTGTACTATTAATAGATTGCCTAAAGTTTTGACTTTGCAGACCCGATGTGATTGTGAAGGTTTCTGTATTACCAACTGCAAATAATTCAATCCTGGCAATACCCCTGCTGTCAGACCTAACGCTAACATTTGGGTGAGAAATATTAGCACCTCTAATTGGAACCCCGTTTTGATTTTGTATACTAAAATAAAAAATAAAAGGTCGCGGGCGCATTTTGACGGTTATTATATCTGATGGTTTCGTGAATTTTATCTCTTTGCTTATTTCGGGGTACTCCTCTGATTCCGGGACTTCAAACTTTAATATCATCGGCGTATGCAAATTAATACCAAAGTTTGCTCTGCCTGAATTATTAGTTTGAGCTATTTTATTTCCATCTCTGTATATATTTACTTCATTAATTGGCTTATTAGTTAGAGAATCGACGACAATTACAGTTCCTGTCAACCCTCTTAACCTAATTATTCCCAAATCGGTAATAAAACTCGAAGGTTTTTCCTGCAAATCCATGGTTTGATAATAGGATTTAGATACTGATAACTTGTAGATTTGGTTGAGTGTGGAAATTGGTATTACAACGTTTCCTTTCTCGTCAGTCTTAGGAATTTTTCGGGCGCCCGGGATAGAGGGTGATACGCTTATCTCGGCATCCTGAAGCGGATCACCAGCAAGATTTTGTACACATATTTTAAAGACGTAATCTATTCGGCATTTAAGGCTATTACTTAATATTTTCCCAGATATTTCTGAATTTAATACGACTGGCTGATAACCTTCTACAACTACCACATTGTCCGGTTGAACTATTCGATATTCAATCCGAGATAAGCAACGCCGCTCTTGAATGTTATAAGACAATAGACCATTACCATTAGTCGTGGCAGTACCCCCGTCACTAAACTTAATTTGCACACCCGGTAGCGGTTTGCTGGAAAGGTAATCATTGACTTGCAGATTGAATGTTACAGGTTTATCAATATATGTTGTTATCACGAATATTTTCCCTAGCACTTCTTGAGAATTAATCTCAAGATTATCGGGATTTGTCCTAAAAGTTAATCCTTCTTTTTCCAAACGAAACTTCAATATTCTTTCCTCTGCTTGCTCCAGCAATTTTTCATAGACAAAGGTACCATTAGCATTAGTTTGGCCAACCTGTTCATCACCTATGAAAATCCTAATTCCCTTTATTTTCGGTTCACTTATAAATTCAGCATTTATTTTTCTTCTATTCTTAGGAGTAAATGAAACACGGTGTTTAAATACATTCTTTTGCTTTGACACTATAAAAAATGGCTCATCGTTTGGGACATAGCCATCCTTTGAGTACCTAACTTTGATCCGATCTCCCTCTTTGTTACCACTTATGTAAAACACTTCAGAATTATTACCATATATTTCCCCAATTTTTTTATCGTTAACAAAAATTTCAACTTTTTTAGGTTCAGCGTTATCACTTAAATGTTGAGTGACTATCAGCGTGACATCAAATTCCCGAGAACAAGAGATGCCAAATAACATCACTCCAAATATCATCAGAATTACGTAAGCAAGATATCTCTGCATTTCTGTTTTTCCTCCAATAACGATATTATCTGTCATATGTTTCACTACCACCACGCCCACCCTTCTTAACCATTATCATTTGTAGAGTATCAACTTCAGCAGTGTCTAAGAAATAAGGCTTTAACTGTATACTGCCCAAATCATTTTCAGAAAAAATCACCACATCTCCTAAATTCATAACGAATGGATTATATTTCCATACCTGATCTTGATTAGATAAAGTTGTATCTTTGTATTGCCAATCCGTTTTGAAGTTAATTTCATAATTATTCGGTATTCCACTTATGAAATCAGCACTTTTTATCTCGAATTTTCCATATGTATCAGTTTCTGTATATCCATTATCGACCTGCGGATTAATATTTACGGTTACGTTGCTAATAGGTATTCCTTTGTCTCTATCAATTACTTCCCCCTTGATAACGGTTTTACGCTTCTCAATTATGATAGTTTTAGAACATTCCTCAGATACATTAAATTCATCTGGATCGATATTTTTTACATATGGTAAAAATTGGCTATTACTTGGCACTCTCACCTCTAACTTATATGGTGGTGAAAATCGGACTTCTATTGTTACCATACCTTCTGCTTCTGTAACTCCCGATTTAGTTTTTTTACCACTCGTGATTGTTACCTCTGCTCCATATAGTGGAGTCTTATCTCCTTCTGATATTACCGTGAGATTAATAACCCAGCAGAATGCGGGGGCAATTATTAATATTAGAGATACAAACAGGGCGAATATCTTATTCAGACTTGACCTACACATAGTAGCCTCCTTATTAGTCATTGATATCCACATTAATACAAAGGTTTTTTTATTCTAAATCCAATGCCTTGATAACTCACATTTACTGGGAAGCACAATGATTCTTTTACTTCAAGATATTCTAATGGACTTCCCCAACTACCTCCTTTGGTCGCCCGCCAACCTGTGCTGATTTTCGGTAAACGACCATAATAACAAATCGTCGAATCGTTTACCCATTCGCATACATTACCAGCCATATTATAAGCACCATAAATGTTATATTTTGAGTTAATTAATACCCTACCTTTTTCCCCTTGATTGACATCCCAAGTGATTATATTCGATTGGTTATACAGAACATACGTAGAATTAGGAGCGTCATTTCCCCACGGGTAAGAGCGAGTATTGACCAAGTCGCTCCCTTGGGCAGCTGATTCCCACTCATCTAAGGTCAACAGGGCTCCACCGGACTCGATGGCATACTTTTGAGCGACGTCAAATGGGATACCATGCACTGGTTTATTACCCGTTCCGGTTTTGTAGGTAAAGTTGTCATCAAAATCGGTTTGAGAAAAATCTATTAGGATTCTTAATGAATCCTGATAGTTGATAGTCGTCTTTGTCTTTACCCATCCGCAAAATTCCGCATTGCTGATTTCAAATTTTCCTAAATAGAATCCGTTACCATATTCACCGTAATCTACGAAATAATACCTATGATAATCCGTATTTATAGCTGACACATTTTCTGTTACTTGCTTGCTTTCATGATACTTTGTGCTCGCTGAAATACTGAATCCACCTATACCAGAGTTGTCGTAATAAAAAACAAAATATTTTTTATCTAAGATCCACTGAATACTATTAACATCTATATTGGTCACTAAATCATTATTTTGATATATTTTAAATAAGGTAGGCTGCACTTCGTCCGCATTATTATATAACCAAGATAGTCGTACTATATTTGTATCGAATCTAATTGCTTTCAAATCAGTCACTTTGGGGAAATTAAAAACCATTGATATAGTATCGACGGGATTCCATATCGCTGAATCGGCTATTATGGTACCTAAATGGATTATAAACAAATTACTGTCAAGTTTATTGGAGCCGTTAGGACAATCAAGCAAATTTGTCTGACTACCAAGTGGAAGCGTCCCGGTTGCTGTTGCAAAATTACCTGAAAACCAATCAATCTTAAGCAGGCTAGCTAAGTTATCCCAAGTTATAAGCCTGATACTGATTGAAGTATCAGAGGTTTGTTTTATGACATAGTTTGGCTTTCTAAACCGGTGAGAATATTTTTTAATAAACCTCTTATTAGATACGACTCCTTTTTTAGTTACGAAAGCGAATTTGTACTCATAATCTCTTCCAATACTGAGGCTAGTATCAATCCATTCATAAATTCTATTATTAAATAATCTCAGATCAGTAAGTTGGATTTTGAATATCTTATCAAGAGTACTATTACCAGCAACCATTATACTTCTTTCGCAATTTACAGAACCAATATCTTGATCCTCCTGATCCCATCCAAAGTGAATTTTTGCCGTTGTTAGATTCACTCTTAAAATGGTATCACAGAGAAATTCACTAGCGATATAATTTGGAGAGGATGGATCATCCGGATTATCGAATATGACATTTTCCGGACAAAAAGTAATTAAGATCGCCAATTGGAATAGCAAAAATATAAGAATTTTCACATTCATCTTAGATATAATGAGCATGTTAAAGTGATTCCTTCAGGGTGTGAAACATTCAATCCAATTTCATTAAAAATGCTATCATCTGGAATTTTTGGCTTTTTCTTTTCGATCTTATCGGGGGTACGCTTGCTGGGGAAAAAGATGTCATATAGGTTATAGGCATATATTCCCAAAGCTGAAATTGCCAAAACATTCCGGCTGTTGTAAAATCTATTACGCCATTGTTCCTTTTCCACTATTTGATCATGGATCAGCTGAGCATTTATGCCAGAAGATAATCTATATTTGTCAAATAAATCACCAATTTCCTGATTCTTTTTAAGGTACTGGTCGTGGGTAACAATCGTGGTGAAAATGGTGACAGTAAATCCAGCTAATAGAGTGAAACCTTTAATATTATGTCCCATACCAATTTGCCCTAATCCAGGTAATAAAATTGATCTTTTTACATATTGGGTGCGTTCTAAGGGGTGCAAATTAATAGGTTTCTCTATTTTTTCATCTAAGTCTTCAATATAAATAGTTTCGGAATAAGACTGGAAGCCAGGTGCTTTCACTAAAACTGAATACTGCCCTTCATGCAGAAAAATATTACTGCCAAAGGTACATTTCTTTTGGGTCATACTTTTATCAATCTTGTTTATTAAAATAAGGGCATCTATAGGAGAACCATGGATAAGTATATATGAACCTTTTTCTCTCAATATTTTGCTAATCTTAAGCTTTTCACCAGGTTTTAGGGTTAGAGTCGTATCGAAGTCACGGTATCCATTTTTTGTTATTTTCAATGTATACTCACCAAACGGTAGATACATGGATATCGACGGCAAATTTATTCCATTGGTCATGTTCAGATAATTACTTTTTAAAAAATAATTATATGTCGGCGGAGTAATATTTAATGTAACGACGGCTTCACATATAGTGTTTATCAATTTTTTGCACACGGTTTTTACTAAAGTATTAGGATCATCTGTCGTTTCACCTGTAAATACTACTTGCTGAAAAGTTTTAATATTAAGCCAAAATAATTTAAGAGTCCATTTGGATTTCCAAAGATCTCTGTCTTTAGTCAACTCAGGTGCTATGATGTATTCATACGTTTTAGCACCTCCAAATTGGTTAATTTGAAATGCCTTTAATACTGATAGGTTGTGCCATATTGATTCAATGAATTTATCTGTAAAAGATTCGCCAATTATCACAAAATATTTGCTATTTTGCAATTCCAATTCAATATTAGTTTTCAAATTACAAGCTAAGACCGTATCTGTATTACCAACAGATTTAACTGGTACAACCGTTATCGAATATGGAAGTTCTTGACCAAAACCTTGCTGATGACTTACTAGGATATAGAAAATAAGTAGAGGAAACATTTTGTACTTCATTCAAATTCCCTTGTTGAAATAAAACAAATAATTTGTGAAATGATTTCGCTCCCCATCAATTTAGCAGCAAGGAGATGAGCATTATTAGCTGCCTGACTCCTTGTTTGTCCAAACTCCTTCGGTGAGGGGGCCAGTTGGAAGGTATATAAAACGGTATTCGTTCTAGGAGAATTTACTGTTCCCGAAAGATTAGCGATGAAACAATAAATCACTTTAGTCCCAGCACTTACTGTCTGGAAATACTGCACGCTCACATTGATGTTTATCAGGTAGTCAGCTTCTATTTCTGAATTGACACAAGATGCATTTATCATTGTACTTAAAGATTCCTGTAAGGCGTTTTTTACGAACTGGCGTCCGTCACTTACAGTAAGATTATCTATTGTCTCATTAGAATTAATAAATATTTTAACTCTTCTCACCGGAATTTCTACTTTCAATGGTGACAAGCCTATCAACCGATTAAGGTCCACTTTTAGAGGATTCTCCGCGCCAATTTTATCAAACTGAATGCTATTAAAATCGATTAATATAGTAAATGTATAGAAAGATTTTTTAGATGGAGGAGTGCCAATTAGTACAGGAGCAATTCCATCACCATCTGTATAGATTATAGTATCCATTGTGGTTGAGGTAATTCTTAATGGGAGATTTTTTATTGGGATTTTTCCATTTCTCCCAACCGATAAATAGGTTAATCTGCATATGACTCTTTGCGAAGCAGGGACTCCACCAACTACTTCCCTTGGAATTCCTTCCGTTTCCAAATCAAAGTTTCTACAAAAATTGTATGTTCTTTCTTTTATGGTTTCTTCTAAATCAATAAAAATACCTGAATAAATCGGATACTCGATGGTTTGTGGCTGTCCTATAAAAAAGCGACTATGGTAAAGTCCGCTGAGAAGATAACCGATACTTCTCTCAAATACAGCCTGGGCTTGTAGATTATCGAAGTTTCTCAGGTCTTGAAATACTCTATTCTTGTACATATCCATTTCTCTTGCTAACTGATCTTCGTAATCCTGGATAGATAATCGAATCCAAATCCACCACTCACCATTTACAGAATTATTCCACCTATCTTGTATCTGAAATCCTTTAGTACAATTTTTAGTTGTGATTGTTACGATACTTTTAAAAGATTCTTTATTTAATCCCCCTTTTTCGATTATGGAATCTTCAGTTTTCCCCCCTATTTCTGAATAAATTTGGTACGATAAATCTTCAATGGCGTTAGCTAAAGCTCTTTTATAAGTCAGGTCGCTGGATTTATAAAAAGTCGACTGTCCTAGTCCATTATAATATCCCGGTGCATTAGGAGGAGAAGGTATCCATAAGGGCTTTTTATTCCTATTACTCTGTGGTAAAACGAATCCACAAGTACAAACTATCACGATGAACAAATTAATCACAAATAAAAAGTGCTTTCGATCGAAAAACCTATTAGTTATTGCCATAATTGTCGAGTTCCTTTAGGTTTTTTGGTACTTCTATCGGATTAACTTCCATTGGATATAAACGTTGGATATCAAAACCCTCAAAATTGATCAGAATATACTCAGATATCGATTTTATCTCAAGTAAATCTTTGAAAGGTCCTAGAAGTAGTACTTTGGCGTCCAATTTCGAACTGTATAGGTTAAGAATGCGCATATCAATAGCTTTTTGGCGGTTTATTTCTTCATTCGGAAGAGAAATAAAATAGCGTGATACAGGTTCTGCACTTCCATTTCTCACAACGAAAACATCTGACTGATCAATCTGCAAACTAAACAAAGATAAATAATTTTCGTATGCTTCCATTAAAGTAGTATAAGGGCCGTGTTTTAAATACCCAGGGAAATAATTACAGGGTTTTAGATTTCCCAGAATCATTTCAAGTGCACTTAGTTTCGAAAAGTCGGCTTTTAGGAAGATATAAAATTCTTGATAATCAGAATAGCTATTGCAAAATGGATCTATATCCTTTAATGCTGCATCCACTACTTCCGAACTTAATAGATTAAGCGTAGTATGATATGATGGTGGTGTAAATCCATTTTTTTCGTTAAAATTAACAGTCAATGGAATTGAGCCTGTTTGTTTACCAAAAACCAAGACGAAATCTACATATTCGGTTTTTTGAGGTTTGATAATCGGAATTATGGCTTGTTTTTTGATTAGGTATTTTTCTAATTCGTTCGGCAAAATAACCATAAGGCTTTCTGCTAATGCATTCCCATTGTTTGTAACTTCGACACGAATTCTCGCCACGCCAGGTGTATGGTATACCAAATTCTGAAGATGAGGCAATCCTCTGACTTTAACAGTTAAAAGTGGAGCAACTGTCTGTATCGGAAAAAGTTTCGTAATTATACTTTCTGGATTAGGCGAACATTCTAGTTTTATTTTGTACTCTTTGCTTGGGTAACCTTTCAGTGCTTCAATCGGGATTTCAAGTAGTTTAAATTTCCCTGGCTCAATATTTTGTATCGGAAATATTGTTTTTTTTAATATCATCCCTCGCGACTGTAAAATATTAGCATATACGTAAATTGAATTTAAAGATACAGAACTATTGTTGATGACGTAGTACGATAAAGTATCTACTGTTCCAGTTCTTGTTTTAGGTTTCTTATATTTCGGATAATAGAAAGATATTTTTTCATCGCTCTTTTTTTTTGAAAAAATATTTTTCTTGATTGGGATATCAACTGAAGCTGATATTATCTTTGCAACATCACTCTTATCCTTGTAACCTTTATCTAAATTAAATGCATCCAACCAAGCCAAAGATACTATAAAGTATTTTAGCTCATATGTAAATCCAATCGTCGTCCAGTAAACTGGAGAATAAATTTGATACGGTTGATAGGGATACGAAAAAACTCCTAACTGAATACTTCTTTCCTTGACTGTTGGGAGATGATATGAGAGGCCATAACCAAATTTAAATGTTTTTGACAGATCCCAGTTATTTGGGAGAATTAATTCGCCTGAAACGTTCACGTAGTGATTTTTTTCTAAATCTAGATAATATGTAGCCCCCATACCTCCGCCACACAGTCCAGGAAATGAATAGTATGCTCCCCAAGGGAATGAGTTGGGTTGAAATATTATCGACGATGCAAATCTTAAATTAGCAGATACTTTAAGTTCAAAATATACCCCTGTGCGAGCATTAATTCCTCCTCCATAGTCTGTCCCTAGCATCCTATTCGAAGCCCACCAACGCCAATATCTTTTAATACTTAAACCACTGTAGCAATCTAACTTATCTGTCAACTTAGATAAAGGTATGTGGTAAGATAAAATCAATCCAATATCATTACGGTAATAAGATCCTAATTTTTCATTCCCCCATATATAACGATATGGAGAAAAATATAATTCGTTATCATCTGACATTCCATAAACACCGCTAATAGTAATCCGGTTTGCCCAAACTGGGTATCTTATGCTGAAATTCTTTATCGTAGGAGGGAATAAAATCCAATCTGAATATATGCCTGTATAGAACGAATAATTGAAAGTTAAAAAATCTGCAAAACATCCTGCAGGGTTTAGATGACCAAATAAATATCCTGCTCCTAAAGTTCCAACATTTCCTTGCCCATCTCCTCGGCTACCCGCGTAAGGTGGATTAACGTATTGACCCATACTGGAATTATTCAATTCAAAAAAAATGATAGCAGTGATGCAAATCCTTATATTTAGTTGCTTTCTCTTCATTGATATTTTGAGCAAGATTTATTGTCGTATGTTGATATTATACCAAAATGTGCATGACTCAAAATTATTTCTCAGAATGTTAGAGTATTCCTTCCTCTATATCTACAATATTTTGGTAAATTCAGGAAACTAGTATATCCTTCGCGAGTTACAGGAGCCTCAAGAATACCACCAAACGGAGGCTTGCAAAGAGCAAGCCTCCGCACGATAAGCTGTAAGCCAAGCCAGAATCCCCATCTAGAGATGGCTTGAATTGAGAACTCTGAACAAGTAGGTAAGAAGCGACACGAAGCCCTGATTCTGGCAGGCGCAATTTTCCTGTAAAGAATAATGAGCACTACCAATAATCTCGCGACAAATGATAGTGCTAATATTGCCTTAGATCTCTTCGGTTCTTCCAGTATCATTTATCACTTACCCCTTACCCTTTTCTAAAGGTGATAACGTAGTAGTTTGTTACGGCTTCTTTGGCACCAAAGAGTGATGCGATACATCCAGGACTGGATAACACGCCAATCGTATCGACCCGCATAAATTCCCATCCTTGTTTAGCGGTTTCGTTTACCACATACTCTAAATATTTGGCCGCTACTTCTCCGGTATTGGGTGCCTTACCAAACATACCTTTCGCCGCAATAGCAACATTTGGTGGGATCTGAACCATCTTGTATTGAGCCATATCAAGTTCTCCTTTTCTTTGTTGATAGTACTATTTTTATATGGGTCATGACTAGTTTAGCATAGGTGTAAATATGTTAAGTTACTGTTATGGCGCAAGTTAACAGGTATAAAAAACGAGCACACATTTCTGAAAACAAATTTAAGCAAATTGTCAGGCATTTTGCGCTGGATCTGACAGCCTCTCAAATTGCCCAATTGACTAAGATGAATCG
>Ga0172375_10001861_pt1 | contig 33583 bp, 33 predicted proteins | sample LakKiv1m_FD_114537 | JGI IMG/M metagenome (GOLD analysis project Ga0172375, IMG submission 114537) | Freshwater microbial communities from Kabuno Bay, South-Kivu, Congo - kab_092012_11.1m | ecosystem: Environmental > Aquatic > Freshwater > Lake | place: Democratic Republic of the Congo... | reverse complement strand
GGTTATATTTAACAAAAGTGAAAGTGGGCGGAATAGGGCTCGAATAGCATCCCCTTCTGGGGACCAACGACCTGGTTATATTTAACAAAAGTGAAAGTGGGCGGAATAGGGCTCGAACCTACGACCTCACGGATGTCAACCGTGTGCTCTAACCAACTGAGCTACCCGCCCGAAACGCTTGCATTTTACTTTATCATCGGGATTTACGCAATAGCGAAATCGCATCAATGAATGGCCTTCTGACCAGCCCGCGCGCGGAATACACCCGCCACACCCAGGATGATCAATCCCATACCTCCCAATGTCCAAACAGTCGGTTTTTCGTTTAAAATGAGCGCGCCCAGGATCACAGCGATGACCGGGTTGACGTAAGCATAGGTCATCACCAGATTGGTGGGTAACAGCTGCAGGGAGCGTACATACGCCGTGAAAGCCAATAACGAACCGAAGACAACCAGATATCCCCAGGCCAGCAGTGCCTGGGTAGTCGGTTGCGGAAGAGGTTCCCGAGTAATAAAGGCTGTTGCCAGTAAAGCTGCAGCGCCGGATAGGTGTTGAATAGCCGAAGACAGTTCAGGAGCGACGGATACCGGATTGCGGCTCTGATACAGGCTGCCCGCGCCCCATAACATGGAAGCCAGCACGATCAGCAGCACATAACCGCCATCCGCTTTGACCCCGGTGGTGAAGGCAGGCGCGGAAAGTAAACCGACCCCGGCGAAACCCACCAGCATGGATATCACCAGTAAGGCAGAGGGCGAGCGTCGATTCAGAATGGATTCCATCAATGTCACAGCCAGCGGTGTCGAGCCGATGATCAATGCAGCGATACTGGAATCGACATGCTGTTCAGCAAAGACCACCAGTCCATTGCCGCCCAACCATAACAATACGCCTGAGAACGCCAGCCGCAGGAATTCTGCTCTAGTCAGATGTAAGGAAACTCGTCGAATGGCAAGAAAAGCCAGCAAGATCAATCCGGCTGTCAGCACCCTTGTGCCCGCCAGAAAGAAGGGCGGAAAGCCGGAGCCTTCGCGTACGCCGATCCGAATGGCCAGATAGGTGGAACCCCAGACAATATAAACGATCAGCAGATTGAGCAGCCCCGTCAGGCGGGTACGATTTTCAACGTGGGTAGAGGTCATAAGTTTGGATTATACCCCTGAGGGAAGAAAATGGCGTTCGCAGGTTGCTACACCCAAATCATTATGCAGATATGTACGGTTTTGGTATCATAGTAATATGAATTTCCCCCACAGATAGGAGATGCCATGGCTTACAAGATCGCGATCATCACCGACAGCACCTGCGATATCCCACCGGAGTGGCTCCAGAAGTACGAGATAACAGTGGTCCCCCTCTCCATCATCTTCGGCGGCACTCCCTACCTGGATGGTGTGGAGATGAGCCCGGCGGATTTCTACGAAAGGCTTAACCAGGGCACTCATCATCCCACCACCTCTCAACCTACACCGGCTGCCTTTGCTCAGGCGTACCAATCCGCGGCGGATGCTGGCGCTCAGCAGGTGATTGTGTTCACCATCAGCAGTGCTATGAGTGGAACGATCCTGTCTGCGCGCCAGGCAGCGGAAGGCGCGCCGTTGCCCGTGACGGTAGTGGATGGAAAGAATAACGGCATGGGTCTGGGATGGCAGGTGATCGCCGCTGCGCGAGCGCGGGGTACCGGCGGGGATCTGCCTGCGATGTTGGCTGCCGCGGAATATGTACGCAGCCATATGGTTTATTATGTCTCTCTGGATACGATCGACTACCTTAGTAAAGGAGGACGCATTGCCGATGCAGTCAGTCTGGTGAACAGTTTCCTCAAGATAAAGCCGCTGATATTCGTCAAGCCAGAGACAGGGACCGTCGGCGCATCAATCCCGGCTCGTTCCCGTAAAGCCGCATTGGATGACCTCTTTAGAGAATTTTCCCGACATTTTTCCCCCGGTCAGAAGCTTCATATCACGGTAGCGCATAATGCGGCCCTGATTGAAGCGCAGGAAATCGCCAAGCGTGTGGAATCTGAATTTCACCCGCTGGAGATGAACATCAATTATGCCTCCCCGGTGCTTGGCGCGCATACAGGTCCGAAGGCGGTTTGTATTCTGGGTTATGCCGATCCGGAGTGAGCTATATTAAAAGGTCCATTGGCTACCGGGTAGAAAGCAAACTGGCGGATGGTGCAAACCTTCCGCCTTTCATTAAAATTACGGGAAGAACATTTCTTCTGTATAGAACGGCGTAAATTGAGGGGTGACTGTCAGCTCCACATATTCCACCCGGCGGATGATCTCTTCCGCCTCGTTTCTTTTCGCGCGCGAGAGGAGCATTTGTTTGGCACCCACCCCGGCCGCGTTACCTACCTGGTGAAAGCGTTCCACGGGTATATCCGGGTACATGCCAGTGCGGATGGCGCTGCCAGTATCCAGATGGGTGCCGAATGCGCCTGCCGCAATGAATGCGCTGATCTCCCCATCCGCCACGCCGGCAATATCCTGTAAGGTACGCATTCCGCCGCGGATGGCCGCTTTTGCCAGTTGGATCTCGTTCACATCCTTGCGGGTAATCACAATATCCCGCCCATGGCCACTGTGGGCGGCATCCACCAGAGTGAAATTGCCTTTTCCGGGCCTTTTTTCACCAGTGAATAGGCCACGTCCATCTAGGAGACCGAATTTCAGCATTTCTGCCAGTGAATTCAAGATTCCTGAACCGCAGATGCCTACCGGAGCTTTTTCATCGATTGTAAAAACTACCGGTTTGCCATCTTTGAAACTGATCCGATCGATCGCGCCGGGAGCTGCACGCATGCCATCCTGAATATGCGCGCCTTCAAAAGCTGGGCCGGATGCGCAAGAACAGGAAAGGATGCGTGACCCAATCACCAAACTGATCTCAGTATTCGTGCCGATATCGACCAGCAGGTCCGCTTTCTGATCGAAATAAGGCTGGCTGGCCAACAAAGCCGAGACATGGTCCGCTCCGACATAGCCGGCAATATTAGGGGGTAGGTATACCCGCGCTCCTGGAGCGGCCAGCAGTCCGATCTCGGCCGCGCTGATGCTCAATGCCTGTGATACCACTGGCACATAGGGGGCTCGTCCCAGTGGCTCCACCGGTAAACCGCAGAAGAAGTGGTGGATGGCAGTGTTACCGACCGCCACCACATCGACAATTTGCCTGAAATCCATCCCCAAGGTACGCAGCTGATCTGCGACAGCCTGGTTGATACCATTTACCAGCATGGTTTGCAACTGCAATCGCTCTGCATCCCCACGGTTGGCGTAGGAGATCCGGCTAATGATATCTTCGCCATAGGCAATCTGCGGGTTCATGACAGCGAAAGCTTTTAGCGTACCACCGGTGGCGAGATCCATCAGGTACATTGCCACTTTTGTTGAACCGATATCCATTGCCAACCCGAGTATGGGTGAATGGGCGGGCAGAATAGCCACCAGGTCACTGGCATCCTTCTCCGGTCGGATGACAATTCGTCTCTGCCAGTGAAATTCACGCAGAGAGGTGGATAAGTGGCCTAGTTGCTGCAGGCTTGCGCGCAGCCGGGGGTATCCCCGGTTGGATAATTCATCATCCACCCTGGAAATATCAGACCGCAAGTCCTCCATAGATGGCTCTTGCAGGCGCAAGTCGATTGCAACAATTACCGGATCCAGACCCTGGCCGATTTCAACCCCTTCAAATTGCATCTTTTGGGCATGCAGCATAGATTCCTGTGGAATATCCAGACGCACATGGCTCAACGGTTCTGCCTGGCAAGCCAGACGCAGGCCGTCCGTGATCTCTTCACGGGTAAGGGTATCCTCTTCCATCGGAGTCAGCGGAGATAACCGTCCAGAGACCAGTTTCACCTTACAGGTGCCGCAGATGCCAATCCCACCGCAGGATGCGACGATCTCCACGCCTGCCTGACGGGCAGCATCCAACAGGTTAGTCCCTTCCTCAACTTTCACCCGCCTGCCGGCAGGTTCAATATCTACCTGGTGGATCTGTGCTGCGTTGACTCGTTCAGAGGCGCTCATAGGATATTTCCTGAACTCAGAGATTGATTGGATCGGGCGGCAGTTTGAACTCGGTTCATAGACAATCTCAGCGGGTTAATCGCACGGTATAACGGTACCGGTCTCCCCGGTAAAGGATCTTTACAAACTCAATGGCGCGCCGTTCATTCGTCCACAGCACCCGTTCGCTCAGCAAAAGGGGGCTCCCCGCAGGTACTTCCAGCAGCAGAGCTTCTCTCGGGGTAGCTACTGTCACCTCCAGGGTTTCATCTGCGGCTACCAGATTGATATTGTATTTTTCCTGCAAAATAGCATACAAGGACCCGCTCTCCTGCAGTTGCTCCAACGTGAGAGTGACTCCAGCAGGTAGATGGAGATACGAAGTCTGTAACCCAATCGGTTGACCGTCACCCGTTCGTACCCTTTCCAGCCTGGTAACAGTTCTGACCTCAGGTGAAAGTTCCAGATGTTGACGCACCTGTTCAGGAGCTTCCACTTCAGCCAGTTCAAGAATACGTTGCCCCGGTAATAAACCGCGCTGCAGCATATCTTCGCTAAAGCTGGTAAGTTCAACCAACCCTTTTTGCAGCTTGCGGGGAGATACAAAGGTGCCTTTACCGTGCAGCTGGTATACCAGTCCCTGACGGATTAATAAGCCGACAGCTTGCCGCACGGTAGTGCGCGAGACGCTGTATAACACCTCCAGCTGGCGTTCAGATGGAATGGCTTCATGCGGCTGCCATTCGCCGGCTTCGATCCTCGCCCGCAGGATCGTCACCAGTTGAAAATATCGGGGCAGCATATCGTTCATCTTGATAGTACTTGACATGGTTTTTCCTTTGTGCTACACTACTGGTAATGACCACATTACCAGTTAAACGATATGGAATATATCACCTTTCCTCAAGTATAACCCCGGATTAATCCGATGACGCCATTGACAGAGCTTGAACTACATCAGATCGTTGAGCAGGTGGTTCGCCGCACCCTCGGGGCAGCACCTGCTGTCCCTGCCTTGGCCACCTCACCTGCCGTAGCGCAGCCATCCGAATCAACACAGCCATCCTCGCCGGCTGTAAAGAGAATGATTGCCATTGGTTCTGACCACGGCGGGTACAAAATGAAAGAGATGCTCAAATCCTATCTGGTGGAACTAGGGTATGGGGTGGCTGATTGCGGCACATCGGAAGGTACCACCGCAGTAGATTACCCGGATTTCGCGCTGGCAGTGTCGTTGCAGGTCAAAGAGAACAAAGCCTGGCGTGGTATTATGATTGATGGCGCCGGTATCGGCAGCTGTATGGCAGCCAATAAGGTCCCCGGTGTGCGGGCGGCACTCTGTTATGATTACGCGACAGCAGTCAATAGCCGCGAGCATAATGACGCCAATGTATTGACACTCGGTGCCGGCTTGATCGGTGACAACCTGGCGAAGCAGATCGTAAAAACCTGGCTGGCTACCGAATTTGGCGGAGCGCGCCACCAGAAGCGCATCGATAAGATCATCACGATCGAAACTCAATTCATGAAGGGCTAAACCTATGCCAACGGATTCTCAAATGGTGGAACAAATCGTTGAGATCATCACCCGCGAAGTGTTGACGGCGATGGAAGAGCAAAAATATCGCCAGCAGAATCCCGCGGATGGATCCTGCAAGATGGAATGTTCAGATGGCCTTTGCGTTCGCACCTGTTTTGATAAGATCGGCAATGTCGTCTCTGCCGGCGCAGAAAGGTTGAGTACCCGTCTGGGCGGTATCCCTGCGGATATCTCGATTGCCTCGATGATAGACCATACCCTCCTGAAGCCAGATGCCACCAAAGACCAGATCGCCCAGTTATGCTTTGAAGCCCGCAAGTATAGTTTCGCATCGGTCTGCGTAAATCCTGCCAATGTCCGCCTGTGCGCCGAGCTGCTCCGTGGCACCCCGGTTCGTGTTTGCTCGGTGATCGGTTTTCCGCTCGGCGCCAACACGCCCGATGTGAAAGTGATGGAAACTCAGCTGGCCATTCAACATGGCGCGTCTGAGATCGACATGGTCATCAATATCGGCGCGTTAAAAAGTGGCGATCTCGAGCTAGTCTCCCGGGATATTCGCGGTGTCGTACGGACAGCTCATAATGGGGGTGCCATCCTGAAAGTCATCATAGAGACAGCTTTATTGGACACCGATGAAAAGGTGACAGCCTGCCTGCTGGCCAAAGAAGCCGGCGCAGATTTTGTTAAGACATCCACCGGTTTCAGTGGTGGTGGGGCAACCGTGGAAGATATCGCCTTGATGCGCCGGGTAGTCGGTCCGGAAATTGGCGTAAAAGCTTCTGGCGGTGTGCGAACCACACAGGATGCTGAGGCCATGGTCAAAGCCGGTGCCAACCGCATTGGCGCTAGCGCAAGCGTGAAGATCGTTCAAGGTGTCGGGCAGCTGGCTGAAACGCCCGCAGGATCCACTGCGCCCGCAAAAGGTTATTAGCCCCGGAGGTACTATGCTCATAGCTCGTGTTATTGGTACCACAGTCTCCACCATCAAAGATGAAAAGCTGGTTGGCCGCAAACTGCTGATCTGCCAGCCGGCGGATGAAAATGGTGTTGCCAGCGGCAAGCCTTATGTTGCCATCGATACATTAGATGCCGGAGTTGGAGACCTCGTTCTTACCGCAGCGGGATCCAGCGCTCGTCAGACAGCCATCACCAAAGACACACCGGTCGATACGGTCATTATGGGAATCATCGACTCGCTCCATGTGGATGGCGAGACCACCTATCAAAAGTAGGCAGGATGGACCCCGATCTGGTTTCTGTTCAAGAAGCACGTGACCTGGCAATGAATGCCCGTGAGGCTCAGAAAATATGGGCACAGGCAGATCAAGAGCAGGTGGACAAGGTCTGTGCCGTCATGGCGGATGCGGCCTTTGCGGCATCTGCGCGCCTGGGACAGCTAGCTTACGAAGAAACTGGCTACGGAGTACCTGAACATAAACGATTGAAAAACGAGCTTGGCTCCCGGGGTGTCTGGGAGAGTATCAAAGACGTTCGAACAGCCGGAGTGATCCGCCAGGATCCGGCACGCGGATTGACCGAGATTGCCTGGCCGGTCGGAGTGGTGGCTGCATTAACCCCCAGTACCAACCCCACATCCACTGTGATGTTCAAGATTCTGATCTCAGTCAAAGCTCGCAATGGGATTGTGGTAGCCCCGCACCCAAGCGCGGTGAATTGCTGTGTGGAAACTGCCCGGATGATGGCACGGGCAGCGGAAGATGCCGGCGCACCGCGTGGGCTGATCCAGTGTATGCAGCAGGTATCTTTGCAAGGCACGCAGGAATTGATGAATCATCCCGCCATTTCGCTAATTCTGGCAACCGGCGGAACCCCCATGGTCCGCGCGGCGCATTCAGTCGGAAAACCCGCTTATGGTGTTGGCCCCGGCAACGTGCCTGTCTATGTGGATCGCAGCGCGGATCTGGATCAGGCTGCCCGCTTCATCGTTGCCAGCAAAGCATTTGATCACTCCACGATCTGCGCTACGGAACAATCCGTTGTAGCAGATGCGCCAATCGCCGCAGAATTACGCCAGCGGATGGAAGCACAGGGAGCATTCTTTGTCACAGCTTATCAAGCTGAAGCCCTGGGTAGATTACTCTTTCATGAAAATATGAGCATGAACCCGGCAGCTGTAGGAAAATCTGCCGAGGTGATTGCCGGAATGGCAGGTTTTGAAGCGCCTTCCGGCACCCGTGTCTTGGTCGCCAGATTGAACCGGGTGGGTAAAGCCGAGCCGCTGTCCGCGGAAAAGCTGACCACAGTTCTGGGTTGGTATGAAGCGGATGGTTGGCAGGCTGGTTGTGAACGCTGCATCGAACTGATTCACTTCGGTGGAAAAGGCCATAGTGTGGCGCTACATTGTCGGGATGAGAAGATCGTCGCTGCTTTCGGCCTGGAAAAACCGGTCTTTCGCATCCTTGTGAATACCATGGCCACCCTTGGCGCGGTGGGCGTAACTACCGGTTTAATGCCATCACTCACCCTCGGGGCTGGTGGTATTGGCGGCTCCATCACCGGGGATAACGTTACTGTGCACCATATGTTCAATGTCAAGCGCGTTGCGTACGGCACAAGCCAACCGCCGGCTGCCGCCCTGTTGCCGGGCGCGCAATCCAATCGGCCTACCCCGCAGCAGATCGAAGCTGTGGTTCGTCAGGTAGTTCAAGAGATCTTGAACGCAAAATAATCAGAAGGAGAACAAAATGCCACTAGATACTGCACTGATCGCTTTAGGAATGGTTGAGACCAAAGGACTGGTTGGCGCAATTGAGGCTGCCGATGCCATGGTCAAAGCCGCAAATGTCGTTCTGCTCGGCTCTGAGTATGTGGGCGGTGGATTTGTGACCGTCATGGTCCGCGGAGATGTGGGCGCTGTCAAAGCTGCCACGGATGCCGGCGCTGCCGCTGCCAAACGTGTTGGAGAACTGGTCTCGGTCCATGTCATTCCACGGCCGCATGCCGATGTAGAAATGATCCTGCCCACCCAGACCAAGGGCGCCATCGGTGGCCGTACCACCGAAAAGAAATAACATACCCCGGGGAACGCCATTTTGTCTCCAATGCTGAACAGGGAAGCAGGAATCACCCTTGAAGGATACCTGTCACTGGCCGGACGGGTGATCCTGCCTTCCCACCTGTCAGAGACAGCCGAGCCGGTACCAACACCGGTTGGAGAACTATTCACAGGCGTGGACCTGGGTACAGCGTATCTGGTTCTCGTTGTAGTGGATGAGAATGGCATGCCGCTCGCCGGTGAATACCAGTTTGCTCAGGTTTCTCGTGATGGATTGGTGGTGGATTTCATCGGCGCGGTGGATCGGTTGAAAGGGATGAAAGCTCGCGTAGAAAGGCGTCTTGGTCGTGTCCTTACCCATGCCGCCAGTGGATATCCACCTGGAGTACCTCAAGCAGAAATTCGTGCCACAGCCAATGTGCTAGAGGCAACCGGTTTGGAATGTACTGGATTGGTAGATGAACCAAGCGCTGCCAATAATGTCCTCTGCCTGACGGAAGGCGCAATCGTGGATGTGGGGGGTGGCACCACCGGTGTGGCTGTGATCCGCGGTGGACGGGTGATTACCTCTGCGGATGAACCTTGCGGCGGCACACATTTTTCATTAGTCATCGCGGGATCTCTTGATATTCCCTTCGAAGAAGCAGAGATCCGCAAATGCGATCCGGTGTTGCAACCTTCACTTTTTCCGGCCGTCAAACCCGTGATGGAAAAAGTGGGTGCCATCGTGAAGCGCAGCGTGGCGGGGTATGATGTACCGGCGCTTACTCTTGTGGGGGGTACAACCGCTTTCGCGGGTATGGCCGGCGTGGTCGAGGAGTATACCGGCATCCCCACCCTGACACCGCCAGATCCGCTTTTCATCACGCCCCTTGGCATTGCCCTGCATGACCGGTTTTAGGAGAAAACCATGGCTGATAATTTTTCACTTCGTTGTTATGCCTACCTGGATAGAATGCAGGCGCAGTATGCTGCCTTCATTGGAACAATCACTCAGGGAGATCTGCCTACCGAAGGTATGGCAGCATTGTATGTGGAGGTAGCTCCGGGGAACGAGGTTTTCAAACTGGTGGATATTGCCGTCAAGGCCACCGAAGCCCGTCCGGGCGCCCAAATCGTGGAACGTGAGTTCGGTATGTTCGAGCTGCATTCACACCATCAAGCAGCTGTGATCGAAGCCGGAGATGTGGTTCTTTCACGTCTGGGATTAAACCCGGCCAGCCGTATCAAACCCGCGATCGCATCGGTTCAAGTCATCACAAATATTGACCCCTACCAATCTCAGCTGCTAAACCGCTTCCGCCGGGGTTCGATGCTAGTTCCAGGAGAGACCATGCTGGTTCTTGAATGCGCTCCGGCAGCGTACATCAACTATGCAGTGAATGAGGCCGAAAAGAGCGCGAATATCAAGATCGTGCATATCTCCTCGGTCGGTCGGTATGGACGTATGTGGCTGAGCGGTTCTGAAGCCGAGATCATTACCGCGCGAGATGCGGCTGTCAAAGCTCTCGAATCACTGGAAGGCATTCCCGGTTAGTCGGAGGTATGATGCCCAAGACCTTTTATACAGAACACGAAATTGAAGACCTTTTCAAGAATGGCGTGACCACTCTGGAAATGAATGAGAATGTGGTCCTGACAGGGCTGGCTTATGAAAAAGCCACCCGCCTGGGCTTGAAACTGATCCAATCAGCGGAACTGGTGGCGGATGCGCCTGTCCGACCTTATCTCAGCCGGGAAAATCAGCAATCTCCAACCAGCAGCTTTGTTCATTTACATGCGGCAGCACCCTGTAATAATCCGGCCTGTCATGAAAAGCAGATATCCGCCGTACTGCCGGAAGACCTGGCCGCGCGGATAAAAACTGCGGTTGTCGCTCGCCTGGGAAGCAACGTGGATCAAGCATTGCTGGATGCCATCATCCGCCGCGTGCTGGATCAGGTCAAGGTGTAACGTGTTATTTGGCCGCGTTCATGGAGCCGCTGTGGCAACCATCAAAGTAGAAGGTTTGAACGGTGTCAAACTGCTGGTTGTGCAGCCCTTGGATAGCCGGATGCAGCCTGTGGGTCCGCTGGCGGTGGCGGCGGATACCGTGATGGCAGGGCCAGGGGATCTGTGTGTACTGGCGCGGTCACGCGAAGCCGCGCTGGCGATGCTGGATGAGAAATTCGTCCCCGTGGATCTGGCCGTGACTGGAATTGTGGATGAACTGACCCTATGCCCGAATGGAGAGTTTGATTTCACCCTCAAACCGGGCTGGAACAGGTATGCCTGATGATACTCGCCCGTGTGATCGGAACGGCGGTTACAACCGTCAGCACCCCGGATTATAAGAACCACCGATTGCTGGTCGTTCAACCTTTCGTGATGCCTGGGGACATACCCAATGAAGACTTCCTGGCTTTAGATAATACCTGCGCCGGGGTCGGGGATGTGGTCCTGATCAACCGGGAAGGCAATGGGAACCGTCAGGCTCTGGGAAACCCGGCCAGCTGTGTCAATTCGCTCATCGTTGCCATTGTGGATTCCGTCGAAATCACCCGTTAAAACAATACGTGAACCCATTCTGGCCACCCGTCACGGGTGGTTCTATTTTTTCCACTCTTTAGGCCGGGTATCGTCTATAATGGGTATCAAAGATGCAAGGTGAATTGGAATGATAGATCAGGAAACAAACCCTTCCGGTGAAGAACCCAGGCAGCCCACCCCTGAGATCAGTTTTAATTTTATGCCGTACCTGGGCACGGTGATTAGCGTTGCAGTCCTCGTTGCAACCCTGTTCAACTTTATAACCCCCGCGGGTTTGTTTTCTGCGAACATGGAGTACAGCCTGTCTCAGGCGATACGCAATCAAGCGTATCCCCAGCTGGCGGCTGCCACCGAAGCCCCTTCAGCCAATCGGATTGGCATTGTTGCAGGCCATTGGGGAAGTGATGGCGGTTATGTCTGCCCCGATGGACAGACAGAAACGGATGCCAATCTGGCTATTGCTACTTTTGTGCGACAGAAGTTGCTGGAACAGGGATACGAAGTTGACCTTCTGAAGGAGTTTGACAGCCGTCTCCAGAATTACAATGGCCTGGTGGTCGTCTCCATTCACAGCGGATCTTGCGAGTTTATCGATAACAGCGCAACCGGGTTTACCGCGGTTCCCAGCCTGGGCGCGCGGTCTCAGCCGGAAATGGCCGGCAGGCTGGTGAACTGTATCACCAATCGTTATGCCGCCGAAACAGGCATGCGCTTTATCAATGATTCGAATGAACATCTCACAACCTGGCATGGATTTGAGGAAGTCAACCAGGGTACGCCTGTGGTGGTCATGGAAGCCGGGTACCTGAACCTGGATCGCGAATTCCTGACGAAATCTCCTGCGAAAGCTGCCCAGGGGATAGTTTCCGGCATCCTGTGTTATGTGCGTAATGAAGATCCGACCTCAGGGCAGGTGGTACCGTGAGCCTGCCTGATACACATGGAGCCATGGAGGCAACCCGCAAAGCGAAGGAAGCCCTCGCCGCTCATGATCCCATGACAGCCAGATCTCTGGCTTTAGAGGCCACTCGCCTGGATCCCGGACTCGAAGATGCCTGGTTAATGCTGGCAGCAGTTTCACCCGCCGAAGAAGCACTGCAATACCTGAGCACTGCCTTACATATCCACCCGGAGAGTCCTCGCGCTCTCAAGGGGATAGCCTGGGCGCGCGAGCGTCTGGAAACAGCGCGAAAAAAACAAACTCCTGCAAATATCCCCGAAGGAGATAATGTCTTATCTGGATGGCAGCCGGAGAACCTCCCAAATGCTGATACGCTACCTATCTCAGAAACCGTCCTACCGGTAGCTGGTACAACGGGGCCATACTCCTGGCGCGCACCAGTAAAGGTGACTGCCAGGCGGGTGGCTGTTCTCCCCTGGGTTCTGTCCGTTATGATTCTCTGTCTGACTCTGGCTGCCTGGTTCTTTGGGCCAACCCTCTGGCAGACACTCAATCCGCCGGCGGTTGTTCAAGTTCAACCCGGTGTGTACACCAAACCAACCCTGACGCCCACACCGACCTCCACATTCACCCCAACTCCGACCTTTACCGCGACGGTGACGGCCAGCCCAACGCCTACGGCAACAAACACACCGACCCCGACGAATACTCCGGAACCGACCGCGACAACGGCACCAACTGCTACTGCGCTACCACCGGTGGTGTATGTGGAAGAGAATAATGTCTACACACCCGCCGAAATGCCTGTTTCCACACAACGTGAACGATGGATCGATGTGGACCTCAGTCAGCAGCGAGTGTACGCGTATGAAGGGCAGAATGTTATGAAGCAGTTCACAGTATCCACGGGGACTTCTGCCCATCCGACTGTGACTGGCCGTTACTATATTTATGTCAAGTATCGTTATGATGATATGGCAGGCCCGGGTTACTACTTGCCGGATGTGCCTTACGTAATGTATTTCTATGAAGGATATAGTTTCCATGGAACTTACTGGCATAGTAATTTTGGCACGCCAATGAGCCATGGGTGTGTGAATTTACGCACAGAGGATGCTGCCTGGCTTTACAACTGGGCGGATGTCGGTACCCTGGTGAATGTCCACCAATGAACGGAAGGAAAAGTGTCAAAAGAACCCTTATTTAAAGGTCTGGTGGTCGATGAGTGTGGTGATCTGGTGGAAACATCCAGGATCGGTGATGAACCCTGTTATGTGGTTAATGACGAAGGTTTCATGCGCCACATCCCCGCCGAGCAGGTGGATCGGCAGGTGCTGCAGACGATGCTGGAGCAGATCAAAGGACACGAAGATGAGCTGGCCGACCAGACAGCGAAGATGCTGGGGCAGGATGATATCTTCAGCCGGGCGATCATCAACGAACAGATCCGAAATATGGATCAGCAGCTGGAGCAGGTCTATCGGGATGGTATTCCTGAAGCCGGCCGCGCGTACATGGGTATGATGGGTTTTAAAGTGATCATCAATTATCACGGCGATGTGGTACAGGTTATCCAGCCTTCGCGACCGGCGGGCGAAGACGAATAGGATCGAGTTCTATGGATGACTTGATTCTGGATGTTGGCGAATCGAATTTTGAGCAGGAGGTGCTGGATTACTCGCATCGCTCACCCGTTGTTGTGGAATTTTGGGCGGAATGGTCGATCATAAGCAAGAAGCTCACTCAACAATTGCAGCGATCCACGCGGGAAGCACATGGAGCGTTCAGGCTGGCGCGAGTCAACGTGGATCTCGAAAAGACGTTGCCGGGAAGGTACGGAGTCCGTTCACTACCCGCCGTACGCGCATTCGTCAATGGGTTGATCACAGCCGAATTAAACGGCCCTCTGGTTGAAACCAGAATCAATGATCTGATCAAAGCGATTGCGCCGCCCGCGGGGAATCTTTCGATCGGTCGTGGACAGTCACTCCTCGCCCGAAAAGCCTGGGTAGAAGCTCGGGCAGCCTTTTCAGAAGCGTTGGAACAGGAAGAGGATAATTCCTCTGCCCTGTATGGCTACCTGACATGCCTTGTGGCGGAAGGGAATGCTGGTGAAGCTCTCGCGATGATCGAAACCTTCCCAGCCAGCAAAGAATATACCCAGGCGCAGAACTACCTTCCTCTGGTTCAGGCATACATGAACTTATCGGAAGGACCGAGCGGGGACGATGACCTGCAGAACACCTACACCTCAGCCTTACGCCTGGCGCACCGCGGGAATATCTATGCCGCTCTAGACGGCCTGCTGGATGTGCTGCGGAAAGATAAGCGTTATCTGCGGGGTGTCGCCCGGGCTATGGTACTGGCTTTATTACAAATCCTCGGTGAAGAGGATGAACAGGCACGCGCCTACCGCTCTGAACTGGCAGCCATACTTTTCTGATCTGAAATGATAAAAGCGGCTGGTGGAAAGCTCCACCAGCCGCTTTTTATTTGCGGGTTTACTTGACCAGAATGAGGTCTCCCCATGAAGTGGGATCTGTCAGGATGCGGTAAGGAGAGCTGGAGATCATGGATTGCTGAACCTCTCCATTCTTGCTGTCATCATCTGAAACAGAAGCTGCAAAACCAAAGCGGGCGCCAGTATAAGGATCCACGCCCAGCAGACTCCACGGGATGGCCATGGAAATGCGGTAACCGGTATTATGCGTTTGAGCGCCTACCTTGACTTTGGTGGTCGGTCCATCAACTGAGGTAGGGAACCAGATATAAGCTTCAGGGTTGGCTCCAATGGCACCCTTTCCAGCGGATGCGCCGATCTGGAAATCATCCCAGTTCAGGGAGCGGGTGTAGAAATCATCCTGCACATCGGTATCCACCAGCACTTCCACGCTGTCACCTTCATACAGGTGTAACCCGGTAGACTGCTGCTGGTATTTCTCATCTTTGACCTTGAAGGAGATGTAGAGATAATCCTCATCCCACAGCATTTTGAAGCCGGCGGAAAGGTCGGTGGCATCCACCCATTTACCGGTGTCATAAACCAGGTAATTGGCTGCGTACTCGGGTGCGTCCCAGTTGACCCACCCGCCATCGATCGTAGGGGGAGAGCTGACATAATGTGCTTCGATATACGGACTGGTGCGATGAGTGGGCGGAAGGGCAGTTGGCGGGGGTGGCAGGGTATTGGCGGGAAGTGCAGTGGCGCTGGGCAATGGCGTGGCGCTTGGCAGCGGGGTTGCGGAAGGCAGAGGTGTGGCACTGGGCAAGGGTGTCGCGCTTGGCAGAGCCGTAATCGTAGCAGGGATCGAAGTCGGTTGAACCGGTTGTGCGGGTTCAGCAACTTTTTCGGTTGCGGCAGATTCTTCCGGTAAGCTTGGCGCAGGGGTCGGGAATGTATATGTGACGGGTGTGAAGTACGCCGGTAAGTTACACGCTAGCGTGGACATTGTCAGAATCGCCACGATCAGTAAGATGCGTCTTTTCGTTTTCATGGTTACCTCCATTTGGCATAGAAACCTGGTGGGATGTTGCAGGTTGTATGCCTGTTTCTATCATAACACTTCCTGTGATGGTTAATCTCCTGATCTTAAAGTGAGGGAAGAGATGATAGAAAATATAGGTAGTGGACTTTCCGCATCGGAAAAGTATATTACAAAGTCTTCAGGATATCTAGGAATAGGTATTATAACGATTATAATACCTAACCAATAACTAACCAGAATGGATGGTACGATGGACTCTGGCTTTGAAAATAAACCTGTCCAAATAGCTGAAAGGTTTGACCTTCAGGCGCTCTTTCTCTCGCAATTCATCGATCAAGCCAATGTAGGCATGTTTGTGATCAGAGATGGCGTATTCTTTGCGGTCAATCAGCATTGTGCGCATCAGTTTGGGTATTCAGTCGATGAATTGCGCGGGCAGGAAACTGTGCTCATTTTTTCTTCATCAGCCAGACAGACCATGTTAGACTTTTTCAGCATCCTGCAAGAAGGGGAATACCACCACATCCACTACACCTTACAGGGTGTGCACAAGAGCGGCCGGCTGATCCACTGTGAAATTCTGGGTCTGGCATACCTCGAAGCAGGTCAGCGTGTTACAATGGCTATCTGCAATAATCTCGATGAAAATCGTTTCACTGAAGCACAAGCCCGAACCGCCTTTGCTATTTTCGATTCTGCTCAGGAAGGCATCCTTATCACCGATACAGATGCATGCATCCTGATGGTAAACCCCGCGTTCACTCATATTACCGGATACGATCAGGCAGAACTGGTCGGTCAGAACCCGCGCATACTAAAATCCGACAAGCAGACTCTTAGTTTTTACGAAGAGATGTGGCACCAATTAACAACGGTTGGAAGTTGGCATGGAGAGCTCTGGAATAAAAAGAAAAATGGGCATGAATATAAGGAATCTCTATCCATCAATGCGATCAAGAATGAGCAGGGTGAACTGACTGGGTATGTCTCTATCTGCTCCGACCTGACAGAGCGGATGGATCTTCAGGCTGAACTAAGCTTCCAAACCGCGCATGATCCACTAACGGGTCTACCAAACCGAGAAACCTTTAAGATGGAAGTGAACCAGTTGGTCAAACGGGCAAATCCGGAGGATCCGCATTTTGCGGTTGTGCAGGTGGATGTGGACCGTTTCCAGAACCTGAATAATACTCTCGGACATTACACCGGAGATCAGATCCTTTCTAGAGTCGCTGCCCGTATACAGGGGTGCTTAACCAAAGATGAGACTGCGGCACGCTATGGAGGGGATATCTTCTCACTCCTGCTCATCGTCCCGGATTCACTGGCCAATCTGAACACCAGATTGCTGCAAATCCTTGAATCCATCCATCAGCCGATCGAATTGAACGAAAGAAGCATCATCGTAACCGCCAGTATGGGTGTGGCTGTCCATCCCGAAGACGGAACCGATGAGAACACCTTGTTGCAAAACGCGGATGTTGCACTGGCAGACGCAAAGACTCTGGGTGGGGATAGGTATAGCCTTCATGACCCTGAAATGAATGAAAGGACTCAACGCTGGTTTCTCCTGAGCAATGAACTGCGCACTGCGGAAAAAGAAAAACAATTTTATATGGAATACCAACCGCAGGTGGATCTTCACACAGGAAGGGTTACAGGCGTGGAAGCACTGGCCCGTTGGAATCATCCAAAGCTGGGTGTCGTGCCACCAGATGAGTTCATCCCCATCCTCGAAGAAATCGGCCTCTCCGGGTACCTGACTGAGTTTGTGCTGGATGAGACCTGTCGGGTGATGAAAGAAAACCGTTGGGATACGATCCCAGGTTTCAGGTTGGCTATCAACCTCTCGCTCAGGCAGCTCAAGCAGCCAGATTTGCTTACCCGCTTGAGTGAGATCGACCAGCGTTATCAAGTCTCTCGAAATAATCTCGAAATCGAGATCACCGAATCCACTGCAATGAGCTCACCGCAGACCTTTCAAACTTTGTTTGAAAAGATTAAAGCCCTGGGATTCAGCATTGCCATTGATGATTTTGGCACGGGGCATTCGTCTTTAGCATACCTCAGCCTTTTCCCGATCGATAAGATCAAGATCGATAAATCGTTCACATCCAGTTTACCCGAAACACATGAGAAACAGGCAATAGTCCATGCCATCCTTTCTCTGGCAGAAAGTCTGGGCGTAACCGTGGTTGCGGAAGGAGTGGAAACAGCTTTGCAGGCAGAATACCTGCGCCAGACCTATTGCCAGCAGTACCAGGGATATTATGCATCCAAACCGGTAACCCCAGAAAAATTAAAAATGCATTATTCGGTATAAACACCGGCGGGTGTTGTTTTAAATGTAAAAATATTGTCTTCACGCCTTCAAAAAATCTGGTGTGTGGCTTTACACCTGGTTGCGCCGGTCCGCTTAAACTGCGAACAGGCATTATCTGCCGTAAACTTTGCATCCTCAAGATGGGTATCCGGAAGTAGGATTATGTATTCTTCTTGAACAAGACGACCGTCTCAATATGTTGTGTTTGCGGAAACATATCGAAAGGCTGGACCGATATCACCGAATATCCTTTCTGGATCAAGCGGTTGGCATCGCGCGCCAGCGTAGCCGGGTCGCATGAGATATATACCAGGTGCGCGGGCTGACAGGCAACGATCGCGTCCAGCGTTTTTGTTCCAATACCAGCCCGGGGAGGGTCAGCCAGGATGACATCACTGTGTAAATGCAAAGCCGGCAAGATCACATCTGTGCTGCCCTGATAGAGTTCAATGTTATCCAATGATTCCAGATTGATCGCGAAATCATCACAGGCAGAGGGTGATGTTTCGATAGCCACCAGTCTGCCTGCCCTTTTTGCCAGAGTGCGGGAAAAGAAACCAACGCCGCAGTAGAGATCCAAAGCAGTCGGAATCTCTTCTGGCAGGCTTGCGAAGAGGCCGAGATGCATCGCCTCCGCTACCTCCAGGTTCACCTGGAAAAAGGATTGCGGGGATACAAAGAAATCGCCAGCAGTACTATGGATGACCTGGTGAGTATTTCCGGCCAGAATAAGTGTGCCGTTCGCGCTGGAATGGGCAACCGAAGCCTGCATCTCCAATTCCAAAGCAGGTAAAGCATCACCATCAGTTTCCAGCAGGATCATATCATCACCATCCTGGCCAGCGCGCAGAGAAACCCGTGTAATACCCGCATCAGGATCCAGGTTCATGGCTTTTCGCAATTCTTCCAGCTGAGGGACTGCCAAATGACAGACCTCTATCGGAATAATTTCATGCGAAGCCCGTTTCTGGGTTCCCAATCTTCCGCTGGGGTCAAGGTGGTACTGCACATGATTACGGTAATTCCAGGGAGATGGGCTGGGGATTACAGGCAGAACCGGAATTCCCTGTAAACCGCCTACCCGTTGAAAGACATCCGCGATGATCGTAGTTTTTGCGCTGAGCTGTGCCGCATAATCCATATGTTGCAGCTGGCAGCCGCCGCAGGCACCGTAATGCGGGCAGCGTGGAACCACACGCGCGGGGGATGCCTCAACAATCCGAATCACCTCGCCCCGCAAGATCTGATGCCTATCAGCTTCTACCCTGGCCAGAACAAGCTCCCCGGGGATCGTGAATGGGGTAAAGATGGCACGCCCATCCGGCGAACGCCCAATGCCGTCCCCACCATTTGCCAGGCTTTCAATGCGGTACTCAAGTTCCATTTCTTTTTCCATTCCTGGGGTCAGTAAGAAAAGAAAAAGCGGAAGGCGCAATGCCTTCCGCCTGTTACTTCAGAAGATTACATCGTTTTCAGGTACTCATCCATCGCTGCAAGCAGTTTTTCCACGTCAGCCGGGGTGATCTCGCCCATGTGGGCAATGCGGAAAGTCTTATCCTTCAGGTCACCGTAACCATTTGCGATCCGCATTGACTTGGTCTTGAGGAAAGCATTGAGCGCGGCAATATCCATGCCCAAACTATTCTGCACGGTAGATACAGTGTGCGACCGGAACCCTTCGGCAGCCAGAGGCTGCATGCCATGAGCTATACACCAACTCTGGGTGGTTTTTGCCATCGTGGCATGTCGGGCAAAGCGGTTTTCCATGCCTTCTGCGAGCATGCGGTCCAGTTGAACGTCCAAAGCCCAGATGAGAGACATACCGGGTGTCATCGGGGTAGAATCTTTGGCACGGTGCTTTTCCAACAGCAGCAAATCAAAGTACCAACCGCGGAATTTCACGGTCTCGGCTTTTTTCATTGCCCGTTCAGATGCTGCGCCAAAGGCAAGCCCTGGGGGTAAGGCAAAACATTTTTGTGACGAGGTGAGCAAGAAATCAAGACCCCAGGCATCAAATTCGATCTTGTCGCCAGCCAGTGAAGAGACAGCATCCACCAGGATGAGGGTGTCCGGGCTGATCTGGTGGACGACCTCCGCCAGTTCTTTCACCGGGTTGACTGCGCCGGTTGATGTCTCATTATGGACGATCGTGACCACCTCATAGTTCTTCTGTTTGAGGGCGGCTGCCAGTTGATCCGGGTGAATCGTCTCACCCCAGGGGACATCCAGTTTATCGGTTTGTTTGCCATTGGAAACCGCCACATCATACCAGCGTTTGGCAAATGCACCATTCACGCAGGACAGGACGGTCTCATTGGCGAAATTCCTCACACCAGCTTCCTGCAGGCCAGAGCCGGAGGATGTTGAAATTAAAACCGGACGTTCTGTGAAGAATACTTTACGCAGGCGCTCATCGCAGGAACGAAAGATGGCTTCAAAATCCTTATTGCGGTGCGGAACCATCGGTTTTGTCTGTGCGGCAAGAACCTCGTCTGCCACATCTACCGGGCCGGGTACGAACATGCGTGACATATCATTCTCCTTTGTTTTGCGTTTTATATCACAATTCACCGTTCAAATCGAAGGTGGTTTTCACTCTTAAAGAACGAAAGAAAGGACGATCAGAATGACCAGGAAACTGCCGGCGAGAATGGCAATTCGCTTCAAACCTGCCTTAACCTGGGTGTAATCCGGGTTGAAGTCCGCGCTCGTGCTGAAGCGTCGGCTGAGGGCTGCATTCGCCTGTGGTGCTGCGGTGGCAGCCGATGTGGATACTTTGCGTTTGGTTTTAGATGCCATGGTTACTCCTTTTTGTGGTTAATAATGAATGATTGCTTTAATCACGATCCTTTGATTGTCGACCATGTAGGGATAACATGAGATCAGCGTCAGAGTCGTGTCGTTTGTATTAGCCAGGACATCCACGCGGGTCGGCTCCACGATCTCACTGCCCTCTACCCTGTAGGTGTACTGCCGGGATGCGGTAAAAAGGATGATCTCATCTCCCGGCTTCAGCTGATCCAGATGTCGGAAGATTTCTCCGAAAACATCATTGTGAGCGGAAAGAACGAGATTCCCACTCTGGCCGGGCAGGATGTTATTGATATGCTGCCCCACCCCTTTGCGCAGCTGTTCCCAGCCATCGCCCTGAACCACCGGCGCGTCTACCTGAATTGCCGGGATCTGAATACGCAGTGCCTGTTCCGGGCTACTGGTCGGGATTGGGATATTTGCAAGGCTCTGGACGATCGGCAGCAGATGCTCGGGGATCTCAGAATTGTTGGGCTGCGCACCGCCTGCGCTATTCGGCGGAGTATGCCCACCCGGAAGGACCACAGCGGATAAAATGGGTGTTGCTGCAACCGTGGGTTGCTGGAGAGCAGCTGAGAATTCCTGGTTCAAAGTGCGTAAGGTGTTCACCCCGATCATAACTACGGTGATCAGCCCAACGACAGCGACTCCTTCTACAAAAAGTAGAAATTTGTCCAGTTTCCCCCGCCTGTGCCTTCGTGGAGCGAAGCCTGGTTGACTATCCACTGTGGATTGCTTTTCTGGTGGGAGCCAGATTGGTATCTGGCCAGTAGATTGGTAATGTGCAGTCCGCCGGGAATGAAGCCGTTTCAAACGCTCCAACAACAGGCTCCGCAATTCGGGTGTGCTAATCTCCTCTGTCTGGCGCGCTCTTCTAACTGGCATAGGCGGTCACTCACTGTAAATTATACCCCACCCGGAATACCGGTTGCTATTACCTGGACTGGCGCGAACGGTGGATGAGAAACAGCCCGATCGATCCAGCGACAGCCGCATTTAAAGATTCGATCTGCCCTTCCAATGGCAGCCGCATCAGCACATCGCACGATTTTCTAACCAGGTTGCGCATGCCTTCCCCTTCACTGCCCACAACAAGTGCTGCCGGTCCATCCAGGCGTAATTTTTCAGGGGGTTGGGCTTCTGTGCTGCCCTCGAGGCCGATCACCCAGATGCCATCTTTCTTAAAACCTTCCAACGATTGTGCCAGATTGCCGGAAGCTACCAGCATATGTTCAGTAGCTCCAGCCGATGCGGTAACAACTGCGGGAGTAATCCCACTGGCGTGGCGCAGGGGAATCAAGACCCCGTGGACACCAAAGGCTTCGGCACTGCGGATGAGCGTGCCAAAATTCTGCGGATTTTGCAGGCTGTCCAGTACCAGAATAAAAGGAGGTTGGCTCTTCTGTTGCGCAAGTTTTTGTATGGAAGCCAGATCACTATATGGATATGCTGATACCTCTGCTGCCACTCCCTGATGATTCTCAGAAATGGTATCCAACCGGGATCGCTTGACAGTCTCTATGGGAATGCGGTAAGTTCTAACCGTCTGGACGATTTCTGAGATGCGTTCGTCGGGTTGAAGATTCTCCGCAAGCAAAAGTTTGAAGATCTGCCGTCTACGGGCACGGATCATTTCATAAACCGGATTTCGACCGCTCAGCCACTCTTTCATGATAACCGATCAGCGATTATGGAGGATCTCTTCAGGTCGGGCAAAGATCATTCTGCCGGCAGCGGTTTGCAGGATCTTGGTCACCACAACGCGGACGGTTTTGGATAAATACTCACGACCATTCTCTACAACCACCATCGTACCATCGTCCATATATCCCACTCCCTGCGAGCTCTCCTTGCCTTCCTGAATAACATTAATCACCAGGTCTTCACCCGGCAGCAGGACAGATTTGACAGCGTTGGCAAGTTCATTCACATTGAGAATGGTAATCCCCTGAATCTCAGCAATACGATTCAAATTGTAATCATTGGTTAAAATGGGGCAATGCAGCTGGCGGGCAAGCATAACCAGCTTCTCATCGACTTCGCGTACACCATCCACATCCATATCATTTAATTTGACCGGGGTAAGGCTTTCCTTCTGTAATTGCGAAAGAACTTCCATCCCGCGCCGTCCACGCTGGCGGCGTAAAGAATCCGGGGAATCTGCTATGTATTGCAGTTCATTTAAAACAAACCGCGGAATCAACATGGTCCCTGGGATGAACCCGGTACGTGCGATATCTGCGATGCGCCCATCGATGATGACACTGGTATCCAGCAAGATGGGGTGATTCTCACTGACATGGCTGCCCGTTTTATGTTCAGAGCGAATATTGCGGAAGAAGGTGAAGAAATCTGTTTGGCGCAGGGTGAAGAGGGCAATACCCAGGTAACTGAAAAGGAGCACGCCAACGAAGGGAAAAATCTCTCCCAATGGTTTTGGCAGCAGGGAAAGCGGGAAAGCCAGCAGAGCGGCGAAAAGCAGCCCACACATTAATCCAATGACTGAAGACAGCAAGATCTGTACGGATAAGCGTTTCATCAGCCCCCAGAGCCCACGGAAGGGTTTGGTTGTAATGAATGGCGTTAATACCAACCCGACGATCCCGCCGAGGACACCCATCGCTATGCTGAGTTGAGTAGCAGTAAAATTGATGTCTCCAAGTGCAGGCAGAACAGACTTTGAAAGGTCAACCCCCCACAGAACACCGACAACCGCAAATACCACCATGCCGACCAGGCGGAAGATAAGATCTATGCTCATGATTGCTCCCAAAATAAAAAAAATAAATAAAAATTACCCCTGCATGATAGCATGACAGGGGGATGAAGTCAAATGGATGTGGATGCTGAAAAGCAGCTCAGGGTTTGGTATCGCCTAATCGCGTAGGTTGTTTACGGATCGTCGGAGCCTTCCGAACTGGTTTACTGGTTGGTTTACCGGCTTCAGGGTTGAGCAGCATATTTAGCCAGAGAATCGCCTGATGGTCATATTCCCGCCGACCGCAAATATCACACACCCAGGCGGGAAAGTTGGGAACACTGACCAACTGATCTCCCAGCCAGGTAAAGTAGGTGATATATCTGCGGGTTACGTGGCCTGCCTGGCATTCGCTGCATTGATAGGAAGTTTGCTCGTTTGAATCCATAAAATGATTGTACCGGATATATTCCCAGATAACAAATCAGGGGTTAGATGATTGAGGTAATTGATGCTCCAGCATGGTCATATCGGGTATCGGCCAGTACACCAGCAGGGCTTTGCCTACGATGTTATCCAGAGGCACATATCCCCAGGTGTGCGAATCAGAAGAAGCGTTGCGGTTGTCGCCCAGAACAAATACCGCATCCGCTGGCACCTCCCAGGCGCCATTATAATCCGGGCTACTCGCGATGTAACCCTCCTGCAATAAAACATGATTGACATAGACTAGCCCATCCTGAATGATCACCTGGTCGCCCGGTGCGCCAATCACCCGTTTAATAAAGTCCTCACCAGGTTCAGGTGGCGCATGGAAGATGATGATATCCCCGGTGAGCGGCAGCTTCTTCAGGTATGCCAGCTTATCCACCAGAAGCAATTCTCCCTGGTGCAAGGTGGGTTGCATGGAAACATTTTCTACTCTCACACGGGCGCTGAGAAGGTTGATAATAAACGTAAGGACCAGTGCCAGTACTAAGATCTCAACAGTTTCGATCAGGAAACTCTTGAGGTTAAATGCAGATCCCGGTGCAGCTACTTCTACCAAATCATCAGGGAGTTTTGTCTCTCTGGTTTCAAAATCAGGTTGTGAAGACTCTTTCAACGCAATTCCTCGGGCAAGATGTGTATGTGTTGCAACCGCTGTCCAGCTAGCCTGGTTAACGGCGGGCTTTCATGACAATATGGATGGGCGTGCCAATGAAACCGTAATCCTTCCGGATCTCGTTTTCCAGATAGCGGTAATAGCTGAAATGGGCAAGTTTTGGATCGTTGACATAAATCATAAACGTCGGCGGATCACTACGCACCTGCGTGCCGTAATACATGCGCAAGGCTCGTCCACCGTGGGCGGGGGCTGGGTGGGCATCTTGTGCGCGTTGGATCGTGCGGTTGATCTGACCGGTCGTCAGGCGTGCAAGCCGTTCTTCCTGCACCCGTAATGCCAGCGGTAGCACTTCGTCTACATTTCGCCCAGTTTTGGCGCTGATGAAAAGAATGGGAACATAGTCCACAAAGTTCAACTCTTTCCGGATGTACTCAGTGTACTGGTTCATGGTGTGGTTATCTTTTTCGATGGCATCCCACTTATTGACAATGACCACAATGCTCTTCCATGCGTCAATGACATAACCGGCAATATGCGTGTCTTGCGCGCTCAGGGAATCTGAGGCATCCAATAGCAACAAAGATACATCCGCACGTTCAATGGCTCGCATCGAGCGCAGAACGCTGTACTTTTCGACACCGGGGATGACTTTTCCCCGGCGGCGAATACCCGCAGTATCGATCAAAGTGATCGGGATATCCTGAAATACCAGGTGGGTATCTATCGCATCGCGGGTCGTGCCGGCTGTCGGGCTGACGATTGCACGTTCTTCGCCCACCAATTGATTCAGCAGGCTGGATTTTCCAACGTTTGGTTTACCCACAATGGCAATCTTGACGGAATCATCGTCCTCTGGCTGGCTACCCTTGGGGAAATGCGCGATCACCACATCAAGTAAGTCACCGATGGCAGTGCCATGCAAAGCAGATATAGGGATGGGATCTCCCAGCCCAAGTTCATAAAACTGGAGTGCCTGTTCGCGGTATCGTTGGCTATCGGCTTTGTTAACCACCAGTAAAACAGGTGGAACTCTCTGGCCATCTACATCTTTCTGATTCTTTCGCAGGATATTGGCTACTTCAGTATCGGCAGGGGTGACGCCAGCAGTTGCATCAGTGATAAAAAGAACGACATCTGCTTCACGGACGGCAAGAAGTGCCTGTTCACGGATCTGGTCTACATATTCTGCGGAGCCAATCGATAACGGTTCCAGAGAACGTGAAACCGAGGTGGGGTCTATCCCTCCGGTATCTATAATCTCAAAATGGTTTTCAAGCCATTCAGCGTCCGCGAAAATTCGATCGCGCGTGGTGCCAGGGACATCATCCACGATCGTAAGCGGTTCACCAGCCAGCCGGTTAAAAAGTGTGCTTTTTCCGACATTTGGCCGGCCAACAAGGGCAACAATAGGTTTTGTCATTTTCCGGGTATTTCCTATTCTTCTACTTGCGGGTAACGATCACCTGAATGTTACCCGGTATGACTGATTCTACCCTAATTTCAGGCGAACTGATGAGTACATTCGGGGCGAGCTGATAAGTACCTTCACCCTTACCAGTTAGATCGAGTGTGACCTGAATTTCCTGCGTCTTTAAAACATCCAGCAGGGGAAGCGGGCCGGAGAGAAGCACATCGACCTGCTGCGGTGAAAGTGTCGCCTTCAGGGTGTCTGTTAGCCCGGTCATCAGCACCGGTACGCGGGAAATAGTCAAGCTGCTTTCAACCGGTTCCACCCGGATAGTCACCATCACCACCTGGTTGCCAACCAGGGAGATGCCGGGAGCAAGGTTTAATTCAGCCGGTATCGTGGAATCCGCTTTAATATTCTGTAAGGGGATCGGGAGAGTTTCAATATACCCCGGAAGAGTTTCCACGATCGCGGGGTCTTCGGAGAAAACAGTAATATTGGGTGGTTGCACCGTGATATTCGTCAACCGGTATCCATCTGCCAGGTTGCCCTGGCTGACAACTTTCACAACCACATTCCGATATCCACCTTTCTGAGAGATCGGCTGAATGACCTGCACAGCGGATGGGGAGATGACGACGCCTTCGAGTGTATTGCCATTGATATCCACAGCATTAATCGGTATGGAGGCAGTGATCTTCTCACGCGCCTGAGTCAGGTCGATGATCGCTCGCAACCTCATCACCTGTGCGACCTGTGATTGTGGGCCAGAGATACTGGCATTGACCGGGTCCAGGCTGGCAAGTTCTGCCTGATACCCGATGGCTGGTTCACCACGCGTCACCAGTTGAACCGGGAAGATGGAAGCCACCAGTGGTTCCAGTGATATGTCTAAAGTTGCGGGGTTAATCAGCATTACCCGAACAGGCTGGGCATCCACAAATACCTGAACGGGCAGGGAATGATTTCCAGCCGGGAGAGCAGCCAGGTCCACATACGCGTGCACCAGGTCGGCGGATGCATTCAGCTGCTGCCAGACAGATCGGGGTGCATGGATGGTGACAGATACCTGACGGATTGCCTCCCCATTCACCACCAGATCAGCAGCCTGGCCGCGGTATTCCACAACCACTGGATGCGCATAGGTATGTATCTCGTTGGGGTCAGTAGATGAAACTGCCGCCAGCCAGGCAGATATTGACAAAGCGAGGGCAATCAGCAAGGTTGGCAAGCTTCGAATGATGCGGCGAAATAAGTCTAGCATCAGGGCATCCTTCCTGTGTGCCGGGTATACCCCAGAATCTTTTTAAGCCAGCCGTCTTTTTGAGGGTTCAGCCTTTCCGGGCGATAGAAAGCAGTCAGAATATTATCCAGACGGTCAGTATCCAGGCGGCGGATCATGCGTCCGGAGTGTGCCACAGCAATATGCCCGGTTTCTTCTGAAACTACCACGGCAATTGCATCACAGGTCTCTGAAATACCCAGAGCTGCCCGATGTCGCAACCCCATTTGCCGATCGGGGGCCCCTGTGAGGATACCGCTTGCCGAGAGCGGCAAGACACAGGCGGCTGCTTTCACTTCATCCCCGACGATGATCACCGCGCCGTCATGCAGAGGAGTATTTGGGTAAAAAACCTGTAAGAGCAACTCAGGTGAAACCCGGGCATCCAGGCGTACACCACTTAATATATATTCGCGTAGGCTATCCACCCGCTGCAGGATGATCAATGCGCCGTGATTACGCGAGGATAATCTTGCCGCTGCGGAGACGATCGCATGGATGGTTGCTTGCATCATCTGGTACTCTCCCCGGCGGCTTGTCTGAAAGATTCCGCCCGCTCTGCCTATGCCTTCCAACCCACGTCGAATCTCTGGAGCAAAAATGACAGGGATGGACAGCAGCAAGGCAGGCAAAGTAGCCTTGATGAGCCAATTGAAAGCTGGTAGGTTGACCAGGGTGGTGAGAATCGAAAGAAAAACTACCAGAATGATGATTCCACGTAAAATGACAGCCGCTTTTGTGTCATTAATCAACCGCAGAATGATAAAAAAGATAGCAGTCACCAGAATGATATCCAGCAGGTTCTGCCAGTTCATCCGTTGGAATAAAAGCGAAAGGTCGGTAAATAAATCAGTCACGGGTTAGATCCTGGTGGATGGAGAGTCGATCAGCAGCAGGCGCTGGTGGTACTGCCTGTAAAACAGGCGCATCCCTTCCTTCTTTAATTTTATCGCATGTTCGCGCCATGTAGATACTGGGATTAATTCAGGTGGGATCTCAGTGAAACTAACCAGAAAATGCGCTGGTTCCGCAAGGCCATCGGGTACAGCAACCAGTGCAGCCTCACATTGCCAGCGCCGGCAAATATCTTCAAGCGCAACCGTGAGTCCACTCATAAGTTCTACCAGCAGATGGTCTTCCATCCATTGAACCCGATCCACCAGGCATAGCAAGTTCTCGAACCGCAAGCCGATCCATGCCACTTGGTTTTCCCCATTCCGGGCTGATAACCAGTGCCGACCGGAGCGTTCCTCGAATGGAGAGGAAGGTGATGTGTTGGGGCTGCCTGTATACCCACCCTCATGGGTGTTGTCGGTAGGAGATAGGGTGAAATTGTCGCTCCGCCAGCTGCCGGGATAAAAAACACCGATAGGTTGCCCTGTAGAGTGGTAAGCCCGCTGTACCTGTTCTCTGGTGGATGCAATATCCCCTTCATTCGTGATGACCACGCCTGCTCGAGAAACCTTTTCCATCTGGGATGCCTGAGCGTCGATCCTCAGGTTGGCCTGTTGTGTTCCCATGCCGCGTTGTTCGATCAGGCGGCGTAACTGCGCATTTCTTGAACTGATCACCACCCAGATGCTGTTGCACCTCTCCAGTAATTCCGACTCGAGCAGAATAATCGATTCTAAAACAACCACAGGCTGTTGCGCATGGCGGATGAGGGCATCCGTTGCATGAAAAACTGGCGGGTGGATGATCGCTTCCAATCGGGCAAGATCCCGGGGGTCTGAGAAGACGATACCCGCTAACCGGGCACGATCCACAGCCCCGGTGGCATCCAGTATTCCGATGCCGAAATGGTGGATCACCTGCTGATATACCCCGGACCCTGCTTCGAATAGGCGGTGCCCCAGGCTATCTGTATCGATCGAAAAAACACCCATATTCTCCAGCATCCGGCGGATCAGGCTCTTGCCGGTTGCTATATTGCCTGTCAGGCCGATCACAAATTTGGGGTTACCATCCATTAATCACCATGGTTTTACTTCAATCTTTTCTTTCGAATTCTCCTGGAAAGTTCAGGACAACGCCAATCAGAAGAATGGATCTTCAATAACATTTAAAAAACCTGGAAGTCTGGCTTGCTCTGGGTTCAGATCTTTTTTGAATTCATCAATATACAGCGTGCTGCCAATCTCTTCCAGTAGGTGGATACCTTTCATAATCCAGATATCACCACTTTTTATTTCACCTTTCTTCTTTAAATATAATCCACGGCGGCGGTAGTTCCAGGCAATCCCTATCTGATCCCCGGCTTGCTGGCAGCGGCTGTATGCTTCTTTCAGCAGCGGGAGCGCTTCCCGCAGTTTTCCCTGTTGGATCAGGCATTCCGCGAGCTGCCCCAGGTTGACACGGATACCGATACCGCTGCCCATCTTCATGGATATTTCCAGGCAGTCTTTAAACATTCGTGCAGCCGTTTGATAATTTCCCTGTCTTCGTTCCAGGTCAGCCAACAGACTGCGATTGATCTCATAAGCATTGGCATCCCGGGCTCGTCTGGCGATCCGGCAGGCAGAAGAGAAGGATGCGCGGGCAGCAGCAACATTGCTTTCCGAACGGGCAATCAAGCCGAGATGTGAAAGAATCTCTACATAGGTATGTTTATCTCGCCGAATGCCAGGCAATTGCAGAGCCTGCTCAAATTGCTGGCGAGAGACTGGCAGGTTTCCTCTCAGGCGGGCTGTCCGGGCCAGGCGTAAAACTGCCTCGGTCTGTAGCTTGAGATGGTGGGTAGTGATTGCGATATCCTTTGCGAGAAGAAACTCTTTTTCCGCCAGGTTGAGCTGAGACATGTGGTACGCAATCCGACCTCGGCAAAGGTAGACGCGGGCGCACAGGTTTAGAAACCCCGGTTTGTTTGTCTGTTCAGGGTGATCAGTCTCAAGGTTCAGCAGGGTCGCGGCTTTTTCAATGGATGCCAGGGCTGCTTGATAATTGGTATCCAGAAGGGATATTTCAGCCAGTTCCACCAGCCAGGTAGATTGTTGATAAATATTACTTCCTTTAATCGAGCGTTCGTATGCAATCTGTAAAACCCGGCCGGCACGGTCAGCAAAGCCTGCTGTGGATAATCCGCGGGCAAGTTTTCGGTACAAACGAATCGGGAATTCATCGTTCATACCGGCGCGGTGAAAACAATCCAACGCGTGGTATTGCAGCTCCACCTGACGGTTCATGGGTAGGTCATCCTGTGCTTGCAGCAAAAATGCCCTTCCAGCAGTCCGCAATGTTCCATCCAACATTTCTGCCCGCGCCTGCTTCCCTTCCAGGTATTCCGCGATCGGCTCCGGTAAGAGCCAATCAGTGGATGGATTTTGACGCTGTATAATATAACAATCCACCAGTTCGTTGAAGATACTGAAGGCTGCCGCCGGGTCAGGGCAGAATGCCGCGATCAATTGTGAATCCACCGGGGCTCTCACAAGTGCTAGCTTCACGGCAATTCGTAAGGCATCGGGTGATAAATTCTCCACCAGGGTATCAAACCAGTGATCACGATCTGAAACATACAAAGGCAAGCTAGCCAGTAGATCGTTCCAGCCTGTCCGCCGAAGTGTGGGTAGTAGCAGGCTAATCAAATACGGGTTTCCACTGGTTTTTGCGTAGATGGCGGAGGAAACTTTATTGCTGATAGAAGAACCCATACGGCTTTGCAGGAAAGCAGAGCACTCCGCTTGAGACAAGCCTTGCAGGCAGATAATAAAAGGAGTCTGCAACGCAAAGTCTGGGTGGTCTATCAAAGCGGGGTGCTCCCGGCCCGAAAAAAGGCATTTGATCCTCCCACCACGCAAAGCTAACATTTGCATGAATAGGTGCACCCAGGCAGTATCCTCTTGTGCATGGAAATCCTCCAGGATCAGGAGAGTGTGGCTTCTTTCTAGATGATCCAGAGCTGCTTCCAACCGCTCCTGTAATGCCGTGTGACGGCGATTTTCACCAGGCATTTCAATCAGGGAGGGTACGGAAGGAATGAGGTGATTTGCCCTGTCTGCATCCGGTATTTCTGCGGCGACTGCAGCCAGAAATCTTTCTGGGGTCAGCTGAGCCTCGCGGCTGGAGAGTAATAAACATTGCCATTTTTCGGCTGCGGGGAGACCAGCCATCCTGCGTAGCAGGGTAGATTTACCTGTACCGCCCATCCCTTCCAGCGAGAGAAACACAGTATTGGGATCCTCCAACCAGGTTGAAAGATCTGCCAGCTCATTCTGTCGGCCGTTAATCTCCTCCAGCGGTTGAACCGTATGGAATAATGGCGGCAGGGTTGTTTTTAGCATTGTGCGACCGGGAAGCACCTGAGATAGGTTAGTCACTGGTTCAGCCCCAAGAGATTCCACCAGGCAATGCAGCTCATTGGCTGTGAAGTGAACTGCATTTGAGGTGGTGCAATGAAACTCCCATGCCAGTTCGCTCAGCGGTGTGACTTTGAACCAATCCTGGTCAGCATGAATCTGATCCCAGGGGAGCAGCAGATCATCGGCTTTTCCATCAAAACCGGGTGAGATCGCTACCCACGCACGCGTGCGTTCCAGCGCCAGCTTTTTATCCCAGACACCACGGTTGATGGCTTTCCCATTCTGGCAAAGCCATTCAGCAAAATGATGTCGGTTTTGTTCCACCTGCTTATAGGGGTTGGATTTGTTGCGTGCTCCACCTAACCGGATGGCTTCACGACCTTCTCCCGGTTGGTATAACCAGGCACCATTTTCTTTCCCCTGCAAATGAATCGACGCCGGTGTCGAATAGATCGCCCCGGTCAGTTCTTTGATATCCACAACAATGATCACCCGCGTTGAGAGGAGCAACAGATCAATATTGGCTCCATTCGCATCAACTTCAATCACCACCAGATATAATTCATCCGATTCATCAAAGCGACGCACCAATTCCTGTAAAAAGACGCCAAGCGCCCGCCTTTCATGCCCGTATTGGAATAATCGTCCTTTGAATATCTCAACAGTCATATGGCTCCCACCCCGCGCACAGGGTCATTCCTTGTATTATCACACATTTTGTCTTTGAATCTCGGTTGGGACGTCGTTTTCTGATTTTTTGAAGGAACAGGTTGCTCATTGGCGCAGTGTTTAATCCTCTATATAATATAAATATCAACAACACAGGTTTCAATGCAGAAGAAACAAGCATTTTTTCGTAATACCTCCTTGGGAATATGGTTGCTGGCTTTGATCTTTGCCGGTTGTCAAACTGCGGCAGCTACCCAGGTGGTGCTGGCTGTATCTCCATCCCTTACCGCCAGCCTTCGACATGCGACTGCAACGAGGGCAATCCTCACATCCACTTTGCAGCCTACTCCCACATTCGCGCCTACACCCACTCCGGCTGCCGCGCCTTTCTTCGACCAGTTTGTTTCCGCAATTAAAAATGGAGATGCGACAAAAGTAGTTGGTGTGTATGTGGAAAATGTACTGGCGTTAAAAGTTGTCCAACAACCTTCAAATAACCCGGCATTTGTGTCAGGCGTCAAAGGAGTCGCCACTTATTTTTCTATGGTAAAGAAACAAACCGGAAACACCGGCCTGCTGGCACATAATTACCTGGCTGGCGTCTATTACTATGATCTGGTACCCGGCCAGGTGGTTGATTTGATCTATGTGGACGGGAGAATAGAGGAATACTCCGTTTCAGATACGCTGCAATATCAGGCACTGAACCCAACGAGTCCGACGAGCAATTTCGTCAACGTCTTGACGGGAGAGAAACTTTCATCCACCGCTTTGTTTACCAAAGTCTATGGCGGTAATCCAAAAACAACCTTTCAGACCTGTATTGCACAGGGGAATGAACCTTCATGGGGGCGGCTATTCGTCATTGCCCCGGAGGATTAAAAGTACCAACAGGAGGTTTAACCATGGCATCTACTCGCACAGGTTTCAAATCCATCCAAACCGGGTGGCGCATCTTAGTGGTCATCATGCTTGGCTTCTGTGCTGGCGCGCTGGTATGGAGCCTCATCACCATACCCATGTACCGGTCCCAGGCCACTTTCCTGGTGTACCCGAATGCCAACCTGACCAGCAGTCGGGATGTTGTCAGCAGCCTGGACACCCTGGAAGGAAAAACGGTTTCGAATACATACGCGGATATTCTCGATAGTCAGCGAGTGTATCAGGATACCGTGGATCGCCTGCAATTAAGTGAGATGGCATTAAGGAATATCCGTGTCTATTCTGAGGTCCAGAAAGATACCAATATCCTTGTGCTGGTGGTGGAAGGTCCCAATCCCCAACTAATCACACTGCTGGCGAATAATATCGGCCAGAATGGTATCAGTTTCATCAAATCCATATACCAGGTTTTTGATATCTCCTTTCTAGATCTGGCACAGGAACCATCCATTCCATACCATCCCCAGCCTGGGTTGTATCTGATCATTGCTGCTGGAGCCGGATTGATCACCGGCATCATTTTCCTCCTCATCCGTGAATCATTGCGGATT
>Ga0172375_10001859_pt1 | contig 33602 bp, 30 predicted proteins | sample LakKiv1m_FD_114537 | JGI IMG/M metagenome (GOLD analysis project Ga0172375, IMG submission 114537) | Freshwater microbial communities from Kabuno Bay, South-Kivu, Congo - kab_092012_11.1m | ecosystem: Environmental > Aquatic > Freshwater > Lake | place: Democratic Republic of the Congo... | reverse complement strand
GATGTTGATGAAAAAGGTGGAACTCTTTTGTCAATCAGTTTAGGGTTGAAAAAGCCGGTGCTTTTTTTAGGCGTAGGACAAGAATACAAAGACATTGCATTCTTTGACAAAGAGTTTTTGGAAAAGGTTATTTAATATATTTACAAAGAGATATTTGCGTTAGAACACTAACTTTTCGCTAATTATTGGTGTTAAAACACCCAAAACAACCAATTTATAAATGTTTTGTATTATATTTTATTATGGTTGAGACTTACAAGCAAAACAATTTAGATATTATTTTTAAGTATAATGAAACTATTAAATCAGAATTTAGTCTAGAAAGTCAAAGAGAATTATATAAAGAAATTTATGCGCGAGTATTAAATTTTAAGAAAGAATCAGAATTAAATATATTAGTTATTGCTGGATTAAGGGGTACAGGTAAAACAACAATATTAAAAAGTTTAGTTAATAAATTTCCAAAATCAATATATACTTCTGGAGACTTTTTAAAATCTAATAATATCGATTTTAATGAAATTATTAGTTTTGCAGATAAATTTGATAAAGAATTAATTTTAATTGATGAAATTCATAATTTAGATAACTGGGGAGAATTGTTAAAAATAAATTCAGATCTATATAAAAAAAAATTATTTGTTGTTACTGGCTCATCTGCTTTATTATTGCGAGAGCAAGGTAGCAAAATAAAAAGAAGAGCTATTTTTTATAATATTACTCCATTATCTTTTAGAGAATTCTTAAAAATAAAATATAATATTATTATTCCTTTGAGTGTTGTTAATAGTTTAAAAAAAGTATTTGATGTAAATCTTGATAAAGAAAAATATTATTATGACTTATTAAAATTAGATGTAAATGTATCTCGTGAAATATATTTAAAGTTTAATGAATATTTAGAACGTCAATTCCCACTGACAATAAATTTATCTGTACCTTATATGGTTACAAAAGATGTTGTTGAAAGGGCTATTGAGAAAGACATTCCTTTAATTTCAAATATTACTTCTAAAAATATTGTTAAAATAAGTAGAATTGTACAATATTTGGCATCTAATGAAAAAACTAATGTTAATAAAATTTCTACAATAACTGGATTAAATCAAGATACTGTTGAAAAAATACTTGTTGCTTTAGAACTGGCAGATATTATTAGATTTGTTGAACCAAGCAATTCTACAAATGCATTAAAAGGTACAAAGAAATATTTGTTTACGAGTCCTAGTGTTAGATTGGCATATGGGTTTTATGATTTACAACATATAATTGGCTTTGCAAGAGAAGATTTATTTGGAATGTTAGTTTTTGGGAATTCTTTTGATCCGAAATATATTTATGATCAAAAATCATATGATTTTGTTGTAAATAATTCTGTTTTTGAAATTGGTGGAAAACAAAAGAAGGCAAAAAATACAATAGTAATTGCACAAAATCATAATTTGAATTATGATTTTATTAATAAAACATTGTATATTCCATTAGAGTTATTTTCATTAATTTTATAATTACTAGTAACTTGTTTTATTCTTGGGCCCAGATCAAGAATACAAAGACATTGCATTCTTTGACAAAGAGTTTTTGGATGGCGTTATTTAATAACCTTTCCAATGAACTGTTTTATTTTCAATTTTTAATATCAATTTATTTAATAAATATCCAATTGTTCCAATACAAATTATTCCAGCAATAACCGTCGCAGTATCAAAAATAATACTAGAGTTATAAATTAATTTGCCCAGACCGTAATTCGCACCAAGAAACATTTCTGAAACAATAATTATTATAATTTTATTTTTATTCATCTTACCACCTACTATATATTGATTTTTTATGACTATATGGTATTGTTGTGGTACTCAAAGACAACAGTTTAAATTAATTACTATATACCAGTTATATATGATCGAACAAAAATTAGAGAATATAGGCTTTAGCCCATCAGAGATAAAGATATATTTGTTTTTAATTAAAGCAGGCAATTGTCCCGTAAATAAAATTTGTGTTGGTACCGATGTTAACAGAACAAATGTATATGAAGCATTAAATAGATTAATTAAGAAAGGAATAGTATCATATATAATTAAAGATAATGTTAAATGGTTTAATGCAATGCCAAGTATAACATTATCAAATTATATCGATATAAAAGAACAAGAACTTTCAGAAATAAAAACAGAAGTAATCAAGGAAATTAGTAATTTAACAGAAACAAATAGTTCAGATATTAATTTTGGGGCAAATATATTTGTAGGAAAAAAAGCATTAAAATTATTATTTGATGATTTATTAAAAGATAAATCTATTATTCGTGTTTTATCATCAGAACACCAATTCAAATCACTTTTTCCTACGTATTTTGAACAATGGCACAAAAAACGAATAGACTTAGGAATAATACAAAGAAGTATTTTTTCAGAATCGCATAAAAAGAAGATAGGTTATAAGCAAGGATTAGAACTACGATTTATTCCTGATGAATATAGTAATCCCACATCAACATTTATATCAAAAAACAATTGTCTTTTTGTTCAATGGGATCAAGATCCATTAATAATTAGAATTACTAGTCCCAAAATAATTAAATCCCATATAAACTATTTTGATGTTCTTTGGCAATCTGCAAAACCAAAGTAATATATTTAGTAATCAATTCTGCAGACACCCTAATACCACACATTCATGCAAAAAGATACATTTTTGACCATTTGTGTGGTATGAAATTATTAAACTGCACTATATTGAATTTGAATTTATTTAATTGGATGCCCAGAGGTAAGTTTACGGAAACGGTTATGGGTTTTGTCCGTAAAAAGCGGATAAAATGCACCAAATTTGTCCGTAAAAAGCGGAAGATATATATAGTTCTTAAGGTAAATTATAATATGTTTGAAGAAGTTTTATATAAGCAATATACTGATTTTTGGAATTCCGAAAAGAAATATGTTCCTAGGGCTATAGTCAATAATGTTTTGTCCTCAAATATATCTTATTTGATTATTGGTCCAAGAAGGGCTGGTAAAAGTACATTATTATATAATATTTGTGATGAATTTGTAAAAAAAGGAAAGAAAAAAGAAGAGTTTATTTATGTTGATTTTAATAATGTAAATTTAATAAATTTTTCTTATACTAATTTTGATGAAATATTATCTGTATTTGAATCAAAGTATCCTGATAAAAAACCAATAATTCTTTTAGATGAAATTCAAAATATTAAATACTGGGAAAAATATGTTAGAAATTTGGTTGATAATCAATATAGGGTTTTTGTAACTGGATCAAATTCAGAGATGTTGAGTTTGAATTCTAAGACGATGATTGGTGCTAGATTAATACCATTATTAGTATTTCCAGTTAATTTTAATGAATACCTTTATTTTAAAGGTGTTGATAGTTCTAAATTAAAACTAATGAAACAAACCAAGTTACAAAATTTATTTGATGAATATATGAATTATGGTGGGTTCCCAGAAGTAATATTAAGCGAAAATAAAGTTGAGATATTAAACAATTATTTAAATCTAGCAATAAATGATATTATAAAAAAGTATTCTGAATCTAATGAATCTGAATTAAAATTATTAATTAAGAAAGTATATGAAAATATATGCAATGAAGCATCAGTAAAATCATATTTTACATTCTTTGAGAATCTAGAATATAAAATAGATAAAAATAAACTGTATCGTTATTTTACTTATTTAAGCGAAAATTATTTGGTTCTTTCAAATATGAATCATAAAACATCTACTTTAAAAACATCCTATTTAAAGAAGAATTATTTTGTAGATTTGGGTTATTTGAAATTGTTTGATATTAATAGTTCAATTAAATCAAAATTAGAAAATTTAGTATTTTTAGAATTAAAGCAAGCAAAAAAATCAATTTATTATTATAAAAATGGTGTTGAATGTGATTTTGTTGTTTGTGATAAATATGTAACTGAGGAGTGTATACAAGTAACTTCTGAATTTAATGATACTTCTAAAGATAGAGAAATAAATGGTTTAATAAAATCATTAGATTATTATAAATTAAAATCAGGTACAATATTAACTTATAATCAAGAAGAAACTATAAAAATAGATAAAAAGACTATTTATGTTAAACCTGTTTGGAAATGGTTATTAGAAAAGAAGTAATTTAGTAATTAATTTTACAAATATCTATTACTTCTTTTCTTATTGAATCAATTTGTTTTTCATTTAAACCAGTTTTTAGAATTAGTTCTTTTGTTGTAAAATGCATTAAATCTTTTGCTAATACAACATCGTTTGCGAAAAGTTTTTCTTTAGTTTTTTCATCAATTGAATCTAAACTTGTTATGGGGTACAAATCTTTCTTAACAATTAATTCTCGCAAAGAATTAATTTTAGGATAATTCCAGGATGTAATTTTTAAGTTAACTCCTTTAGCATATTTAATTGCTTCATCAACACATTTTGTATTTGTAACTAACCAAGGAATATCAAATTTATTTACATCTAAAAATCTTGCATAAGTATACATTGCAACATGTAATTTTGTATGTGTTCCCAATTCATTATGATACTTGCATTCAACCATATATTTTATGTTTTGTTTCTTTGCAACAATATCTATTTCATGTATTATTCTTTTTCCTTTAATGTGTTGATCTAATTTAGTTTCATAATCATAGTGATTCAAAATTCGAGCAAAATATTCTTCAAATGGGAAGCCTGATGGTCCTAATTCCATAATTGCTCTTTTCAAATCATATCTTTGCGAGATGCCAGGCTCTTTTTTTAAGTTCTGTAAAACAATATTCAGAATTTCTTTTGTTGTTATGCCAGAGTAATACTTACTTTTAACTAGTTTAACTGTATCTAAAGCAAGCTTTTTTGATGCACCAGTTGTTAAAATAGAGTTATAGATCTTATTTGCATCAAATTTCTCAGAATCCCCTGAAGCTTTAGTTATGTGCATAATATATGTACAAAGCCCAATTTATATGCTTTTTCCTTTATATATTATTCTATGACATTATTCGGGGAAAAGTTAAGAAGCATATTTGATGGCTTAAGCAATAGACATTTTATTACTTCTGATGTTATCGATGAAACTGCCAAAGAAATACAAAAGGCATTAATAACAGCAGATGTAGAAGTATCTTTAGTATTTGAACTATCAAAGAAAATAAAAGAACTAAAAGGAGAAAAGGCTCCTGAGAATGTTGATCCTAAAGAATACCTAATAAAAAGAATTCATGATCTATTAGCTAACTTTTTTGGATCTGAAGCAGATTTTACTAAAAATCCTAAAAGAATTTTGATGCTGGGTTTGTTTGGTTCAGGTAAAACAACTAGTACAGGTAAACTTGCAAACTATTACAAAAGAAAGAAATTAAGTGTTGGAATTATTGCCGCAGATACTTATAGAATGGCAGCATACGAACAATTAAAACAATATTGTTATGAGTTTGAAGTTTTTGGTAATGTGTCGAAAGACGCAGGAGAAACAGTTAAACAGGGTTTAGAACATTTCAAAGCTAAAGATGTTATTATTGTTGATTCAGCAGGAAGAAATGCATTAGATGCGGAATTATCAAAAGAATTAGCTAGCATCAAAGATGCATTAAACCCAGATATGAGTTTTTTAGTTTTATCTGCAGATATTGGGCAAATAGCATTAAAGCAAGCAAAAGAGTTTAATGAAATTGTTGGAATAAATGGAATTATTATTACTAAGTTAGATGGTTCTGCAAAAGGTGGGGGTGCATTAGCTGCGTGTGCATATTTGAAAGCACCAGTATATTTTGTAGGTGATGGAGAAAAAATTGAAGACCTATCTCAGTTCGACAGTACGAGGTACTTGTCTCAAATAATGGATTATCCTGATTTGCAAGGTTTATTAGAAAGAGTTGAAGAAGCAGAAGTTAATCCTGAAGATATCGAAGAATTTAATTTTGATGTTTACAAAAAGCAATTGAAGATGGCAGGCAAATTAGGAGGCATTACCAAGATTGCTAAAATGTTGGGTTTTGGTAAAGCCATACCCGATGAAGCCGCAGGATTAGCAGAAGGCAAATTAAAAGGCTTCAGTGCAATAATAGATTCTATGACGCCTTATGAGCGACAACATCCAGATGTTTTAAATACAGGTCGACTAAACAGAATTGCAAAAGGTTCAGGAAGCAAATTAGATGATGTTCGTTTGTTAATCAAACAGTACAATATGATGAAAGAAACATTTGATAAAATGCGTAACAAGAATCCTGAAGATCTAAACCAAGAAGATCTCCAAAAAGTCATGCAGAAAGAAATGCAGAAAAAGATGAAAAGAAAATTTAAGTTAAAATAATGCCTTTACCTAACAATTTCCTATTTCTTTTTAAATCTAATTATATTATTATAGTATGAATTTCGGCAAGTCTGGTTTTTGGTTATCTATAATTTCAATATTATTTGTAATTGTTGCAATAATTTTTAAGCACGAGTATTTACTTTATCCGTCGATTTTATTTATTATTTTAAGTATTATTTTTGGAATTATTTCTTATTATAAAAAAAAGACAAATAATTTAGAATCAACTAATTTATCTACAATAGGCATAGTGTTATCAATAGTAATTGGATTATTTTTATTTGTTGCAGTTACAAGTTGTTTAGGTTGCGGTGGTGGTGGGCCAATTAGTCCTTTACTTGCAAATGACTCTGCAATAAAATTATTAAAAAATTGTTCGCAACAAGAATACAAGATATATACGGATACAATGAGATTTTCTGAGAAATACTCTTTAATAAATAAATATAGTATGGAACAAGAATTAGATGTAGCCGCTCAAAATATTTTCTTTTATATTTCTAAAGATCTAAATAATTTTAGTATTGATAACGATTCAATAAAGTATTTGGGAAAATCAAATTTAAATGTATTTGCAGTGGCGGGATGCAGTACAGATAAAAATGGATTATTATTAGAATTAAGTCAATATGTAAGTTCTAAATATTTGAGTTCATTAGATGGTGTTGATGGCGAATTTAATTGTCATTTGATATTAAAGTCATGGAATTGACATATATATATATTTGCCATCTAATTTTAGTAATTATACTTAAGGAGGAATTAGATGAATAAAATATTTCTAGTTTTAGGATTAGTATTTGTTGTTGCAACTATTTTGTTTTCAGGTTGTGTGACAACAGATAGTTCAAACACAACAAAAGATTCAACAAATAATAATTTAACAGATAATACAAATGCAAATGGTAATGATAATCTATCAAATGATCTAACACAACCACCTGCATTTCCAAGTGATTAGGAGGGATTAAATGAAATTTAAATTTATATTTGCAATATTATTAACGTTTTCAATACTTAGTTTAGTTTTTGCAGAAAATATGACTTTAAAATTAGATGACGATGATTGTAAAATATATACAGTTGATGTGCCAGTTAAAAAAGGTTGGAATTTATTGGGCGGTTTATTACAAGTAAGTCAAGTATCGCAGACTAGTGAAGTAAGTAAAGAAAATATTGTTTCAATATATCATTATTCAAATACAGAAAAAAAATATTTTATGACTTACCCTATATTTAAAGAGTTCGATTCTTATTTAAAAACTGAAGATTCGGTATGTGGTGATTCAAGATGTACTGTAAAAGAACAAACTTTAAATAATTGGTGTCCATCAGATTGTTCTAGTCAATTAAATTCTGATGTTATGAGTAAAGTAAATTCTAATGGATCAATCACATCAAAAGAAAATTATGTGTTAAAAGAAAACGAACGTAAAATTTTGAATTCTAATTCTATTGTAGAATTATATTGGACAAAAGGGCCAGATTATTTAGGTGAGGGATTAGTATTAAATTATAAAGATAAAGCAGGCAATGTAAATACAACAGATATTTATAATACGCCAAATGATGGAAATCCAAATAATGATGATTTTGGAATATTTAAAGAAATAACTAGTACAACATATATTAAAGTAGATTATTTTAGAGAATCTAAAACATCATTTACTTTTTCAGTATATGAATTGAAAAAATCAATAAAAGAATTATATCCTACATCTGTGCAAGTACCCTTATTAAGAAAATTATTGAGTAATTCTAATTGGGTAAATGTAAACAAAGATGGAAAATTAAGTTACGAAGCTTGTATTATTCCTTTAGAATATAGGCCAATATACAAAGGTTGGAATTTTATTAGTTTAACTCCTGAAATGATAGGAAAAACAATAGATGATTTTAAAGGTAATTGTAATTTAAGTAAAGGCAATTTTTGGGATGCAATATCTAGTTTAGCTCATTGGGAAAAAATAATGCCTACTAAATTAGTTGGTGCTGATGTTATGGGTTATGGTCTTTTAGTTAAAGCCGAAAATGATTGTAGTTTGGGTTTGGTAACATCAAATAATATCGCAGAGCCTCCTGCAGTACCTTTGGAGTAGTAGTTTAACTACTGTGTCTTTAATTTATAGTTTAAGACACTGTGCTACAAAGAGTATTTGTAACACCTAGTATAAGTTCTAAAACTTATACTTTTTGTAAAAGATTCTGAACGTATGTTTGGAATCTTCTACACTCTCTTTTTATTTTCTTTTTCAAACAATTATTTGGGTTTTAACATTTGTTTTAATCTATTTATTGTATGTGCTCTTAATGCTCTTTGTTTTTCATAATTAGACATTTTTCTTAAATATGCAATGAATGAGGGTAATTCGTCTTTTCTTTTTTCTAATTCATCAATATCTTTTTGCTGTTTTTCTGCTAGATCTTTATCAATCTCTCGACCATAAATATTTGTTGTTCTATATTGTTGTCGTATCCAAATATCAATTAATTTTTCCTTTTTTATATTTCCTCTGTAAAATAAATTCTCTGAATTTAATGGAAATACTACTGCGTTGGAAGTAACATATATATCTGAATTTGGAAATATAGTTAAATAATTTGATAATGTTAATTGATGATGCAAAGCTTCAGGAGTCAATTCTTTAGTATCGCTTTCTGGCAATCTAGTTGCATTACCTAATCGTGCAGCATTAAAACGAAAACTATTTCTAAATAATTGTGGTTCGTCATCATGATTTAAATCATTAACATAAAATTGAACTAAATATTCTGCTAATCTAGGATTTCTGATTTTTGGCCAGCCTAATTTTGGTGTAACAGAATTTATAATTAATTTTCTATGAGTCTTAACACAATATTTTATAAAATTCAATAATTTTTCTTCAAATGCAGGAGTTAAATTTGGATAATGATATTTATCAAATCCAATCATAAATGTTGCATTTTTTGGTAGCCATTTTAGATGTTCTGTAATTTCGCTTTCTGTTTGTGGCATAGTAGTTAAATTAGTATCAATTTGAACCTCTTTTGTAAATCTAGATGCAAATAAAACAAATTTTGCAAAATCAGGGTGTAAAGTTGGTTCCCCACCTGCGATGATTATTTTTTCTACTTTTCTTTCCAAGCTAAGTAACGCTCTTCTAAAAGTAGTTATATCTAAATCAGAAGAATTATCGTGAGCATGAACTAAAATATCTGCTACTGAACAATGAGCACATCTCTTGTTACATCTTGCAGTTATAAATACCACTAAATGTAGATCTTCTATATTCATAATATATTATCTAAGCATAAATATTATATATTATTGCTATATTATTATATTGTGATTATATGAAAGTAACTAATGATTATCTAATTAAAAAAGCAGCAAGTGTTATTAGTCCTAAAATAATTGGAGATTCTCTTTTTGGCACAGTTGGTTGTGCGTTAGTATCTGATAAAGGCAAGGTTTATACTGGTGTTTGTATTGTTGTTTGGTCTGGAATGGGATTTTGTGCAGAACATGCTGCAATAGCATCAATGATTACAAATAAAGAATATAAAATTAAGAAAATTGTTGCTGTTTGGAAATCTCTTGATAATAAAGTTTATGTTGTCCCACCTTGTGGCAGATGTAGAGAATTTATGCACAGAGTAAACCCAGAAAACTTAAATGTAGATATTATATTATCAAAAAATAAAACCAAAAAATTAAAAGAATTATTACCTATGTGCGATTGGGAAAAAGATTTTAAAATTCCTTTTAAGAAAAGAATATGATTATTATGTTATTTGAAATTAAAATTGGAATAGTTATATTAGCAGGATTAATTGCTGCATATACGGATTATCGCACAGGGTACATATATGATTGGCTAAACTATTCATTTATTGTTCTCGGAGCAATATTAGCTTTCTTTTCACCTAATATCTTATGGGCATTTGGCCAAGCAGTAATAATATTTGCTTTAGGTTATGTTTTTTATAGGACAGGAAAGATAGGCGGTGGAGATATTAAATTCTTTGCAGGTTTAGCATTATTCTTTCCGTTCTTTAATGGCTTACCATTTATTTTAGTTACATTAGTTTTAGCTAGTGTATTAGCAATGTTATTTTATGGCATTTATTATTTAGTTTTATTATTAAAAAAACCAAACAAACAAGTAATACAAAGTATTATTATATCACTTGTTGTTGCATTGATTTTGTTTGTTTTATTTATTGTATTTAGTTATTGGTATTTAGCAATAATTATTTTTGTATTTGGTTTCTTTGCATTAACATCTTTATTATTGAAAGATTTAATTATGCAAAGATTTTACAGAAAAGAAATATTGTTAAGTAAATTATTAAATGATGATTTAGTTGATATGAATGCATTAAGTAAAAAACATTCCAAAATAAAAAAGATATCTACAATAGAAATGTTTCCTTTAGAACCAAAATCTTTCAAAGAATTAAAGAAACTATTGCCAAAAGACGCTAAATTATTTGTTTACAGAAACTTGCCAGTATTTGGACCGTTTATAGCATTAGGAATAATCCTAGGGTTTATTATATTAAGTTTTGTTAATTTAGGTTTTTTGATCTAATTCTCCTTTAATACACCCACATCTATTAAATAATTACTATCATAGATTTCTTGAGGTGTTACTGTGAAATCAGCAAAACTTCCTGAATCTAAATCTATGCCCAAATACATAAATCCTGACCAAACATATTCTGAACAATAAAATGAATTTCCATCTTCATCTTTTTTAAATGCGTTTAATGTAAACTCAGAATTCTGTTTTGCTTTACACCATTTTTTTAATGCATTTAATTCTGAATTATTTAAATCAGGAATTCTTTTTACAACAGCTGATCCTTTAGAAAGAGTTTCATCTAAACTAACTACTCTGACCCCATCAAAAATAAATGATTCTGATATACTAGGAATATTTTTATCAGAAATAAAATATATTTCTGCGTGCGTGAAATATCCCGGTTGTAGGAAATCAAAAAATGCGCTTCTTCTAAATAAAATATCTCCTTCTCTTAAATTAGATACATTAATTATTTTTTTGTTCTCAAAATAGTTTTCGTAATTATTGTGCGAAATAAACAAAAATGCAATAAAGTATCCTATTAGCGCTAACAACAATAGTGAAAAGAATATAAAAAGTATTCTAAATATTTTCTTTTTTGGATAGACTCGCATATTCTCACTTAGCTTTGTATTCATCCCATTTTATTTTCTTTGCTAAAATAGTTTCTTTCAAATTCTTTTCTTGTTTGTTTAGTTTTGAATCACCAGATTTCACTTCTAAAAAAATAACTTCTTTAATGTCATTTTCATCAGCACCTTTGAAAACAATAAAATCAATTGGTTTACCTAGAAACTTACACTCTGTAGGGCTATAGGGAAAACCAGGCATATAAGGGCTTATTTGCTCAGAGAATTGCCCTGTTAATGTAGCTCTTGACCTTTTGATTGCATCTTCTCTTTCTGCTTTGAGAATTGCATCTAATTTCTTCTCAAATCTATTCTTAAGGCTCAAGAAACCTATAATTAGGCCTAAGATCAAAGCAATTAAGCCTACGAATAATATAATCACAATTGTCAATAATTCCATTTAATTCATCTCTAAAATCCATTCTGTTGCGGGCATTACTTGTATTATTTTGTTATCTATTTTAATTTCTTGTTTTTGATTATTAGTTATAATAATCCCTTTTTCGAGATTAAATTTATTCATTGCATCTGTTAATCCAAATATCTCTCGTTCATAATTATCGCTTTTGAGTTCGTATGTAACTTGTATCGCAGAATAATTTTTATTTTCTTTTAATATAAAATCACATTCATTTTTCTCTTTAAAGTAATAAATTTCTTTTTCTGATTTTTTCAATTCTGTATATATTAAATTTTCTAATTTTAATCCATTATCCGAATCAACATCAAATAATGAGATATACCCATTATCTAGAAAGTAAGTTTTTCTTAGTACAAGTCTATTTTTGAATGATTTTTTATATGCTGATAATTCATCAGTCATAAATGATAATTTTAGATAATGAAAATAATCATATAGTTGATTTTCGCCGATAGTATAATTTAGATAATCTAATGCCTTTTTAATGCTTTTTATTGAAAATTCTCTTCCTACATTCTCTCTTATTTTTTGTATTATTAATTTTACTCCTAATTCATTTGTTATATTCCATCGCTTTTTAATATCGTTAACTACTAATTCTAAATATTCGTTAAGAATACTTTTCTTTCTATTATTATTTAAATTAACTAATTCGGGAAATCCCCCAAATTCAAAAAATTCGTTGTATGCTTTTGTTATTTCTTTTTGTTTTAATTTAATGTCAAGTTTTTTATCTAATGATATTCCTTTAAATTTTAAATATTCTTTAAAGCTAAGTGGATAAACATATATTGGATGTGTTCTTGCACCTAGGTGAGTGGCAATTTCTTTACTTAATAAATTAGAGTTTGAGCCAGTTACAAATACTTTATATTGATTATCTACTAGTTTTCTAATATATTTATGCCAATTGTTTACATTTTGAATTTCATCTAATAATAATATTGGTTTTGTGTCTGGTCTTAGTTTTGAATATACTTCTAATATTTCTTCAAAATGGTTTTCATTAAAACCTGCCAAAATATTGTTTTCAAAATTTAATGATATAAAATCTGTTTTATCTTGCCCTAATTTAATAAGCTCTTGTTTAATTTCGTATAATAAATAGCTTTTTCCTGCTCTTCTAGGCCCAATAATTGCAAATGAACTTTTGGATTTTAAATCAGATGTCGATAATATGTTTCTAGATACATAGTCTAGTTTAAGATTCCAATTATCTATGATTAATTTTTCTAATTTTGCTTCAAACATAATATAATATACTCAGAAAGATATTTAAATATACCTTCGAGCGGAGTGGCAAAATCTTCTTTTTTGCCACTTCACACAGTGGCATAATTAGTGCTAGGGAAAGAAAACTTCGCCATATACATCAAAAACAACTATTGGGTCATTAGGTCTTATTTTCAACATTGCTTTTGTGAATTGATATAATGTTCTAGGATCAGGATCAAAGATTTGAATTCCTAAAACTGCAGAATTAGGAGTATTTTTAATATACCCCCATTCATGAAATCCTAATTGTTGTTCATGAGAAAACGCATCTGCATTAAATAATAATCTACAAGTATATGGTTTATGATCTCCTATAAAGCCGCCATAATCTGTTTTGTCTGAGGCAATTCTAGATAGTGCGAATGCCATTGAAAATGCATATCTATCTTCACCATATTTTTTTGGTGGTTCTGAAAGAAGACATTCTTGTCCAACTAGCATTTTTGGATTTCTTAATTCTGTTAATACTCTACTTAATGATTCAAATCTTGTAGGAATTCCATATTTTATAGTTTCATATCGATCATCAAAATATCTTAATTTTATGTCATAAATTTGTTTTGATTTATTTGTAACAATATCTTTTTGTTTTGGATTTGATAAATTAGATAATTTTAATTTCCAGAGTCTTGCTTCATTTTGGAATGCAGAATATTTTAATTTCATAGTTGCTGCTTTTTCTCCCCAAATTACTCCTCGATTGTGTCGCGAAGTGATGTCCCACCACGCTTGTTTAGGATTGAAAGTTTCTGCTTGTTGTCTTGCTGCTTGCAATAATCGTGCTCTTTCAGGTAATAATAAGTTATTTTCTGTACGTCCATAGTCTCCAACAATCATATTTTTTACTAGTCTTCTAGTATTTCTCTGGATTCTACGAACATTAGGTTTTTGCATATATAAACTAAGTTACACTATTTTAAAAGCTTTCTTTTATCTATATATGTATTATATTAAAGAGCCATAAAGGGGATACTTATGAATGCAGATAAAAAATTTGAATTAATTACAAGAAACTTACAGGAAGTAATGGATGAAAAGCAATTAAAAGAAATCTTAGAAAAAAGAGATTTATCTTTGTATTGGGGAACTGCACCAACAGGAAGAATTCATATAGGATACTTAATACCCTTTGCAAAATTAGCTGATTACTTGGAAGCGGGCTGTGAAGTTAAGATTTTACTTGCTGATTTGCATGCGTTTTTGGATTCACAAAAAACTCCTTGGGAGTTATTGGATGCGAGAGTTAAATATTATGAAAATATAATTAAAGAAACTTTGAAAGCATTGAAAGTTGACGTAAGTAAATTAAAATTTGTTAAAGGAACAGATTATCAATTAACAAGAGAATATTGTTTAGATGTTTATAGGCTCGCAAGCATAACAACAGTTTCAGAAGGTATAAAAGCAGGAGCAGAAGTTGTTAAGCAAAGTGAGAATCCAAGATTAGCTCCAGTTTTATATCCATTGTTACAAGCATTAGATGAAGAGTATTTGAAAGTAGATTGTCAATTCGGAGGCAATGATCAAAGAAAAATATTTGTTTTGGCCCATGAATTTTTACCAAAATTAGGCTACAAAAAAAGAATACATTTAATGAATCCAATGTTGCCTGGTTTGCAAGGTACAAAAATGTCATCTTCTGATGTAAACTCTAAAATTGATTTATTGGATTCTGAACAGCAAATTAAAAAGAAATTAAATGGTGCTTTTTGTCCAGAAGGAGTTATAGAGGAAAATGGTGTAATGTTATTTATCAAATATGCTTTGTTTCCATATTTAGATAGAACTAAACAAAGCTTTGATGTTGAACGACCTGAAAAGTTTGGTGGAAATGTTTCATTTGCAAATTATACTGAATTAGAAAATGTATTTGTTGAAAAAAAAATACATCCTTTAGATGTTAAAAATACAATGGCTAAATACTTAACACAAATATTAGAACCTGTAAGAAAATCATTTGAGAAAGAAGATCTAAAGAAGAATCTAGAAAAAGCATATGAGAATGAAAAGTAAATTAGTTAGGATAAATCCTAACTAAATAGATTAACTATCCAATTCCAAAATCTTCTGAATATACTTTGTTCTTTTTCAGGTTCATTTGTTATTGTTGTGATTTGATTTTGATCAATCAAAATAGGTTTATTATCGTCATTAGTAATTTGGTTTTGATCTATATTAATAACTGGCAAATCCTTAGTTTTAGAATTTTGATCAATATTAGGGAAATCTTGAACTATCTTTGTTGTCTTTAGTTCATTTGAATATTCTGTAGTTTTTACATTTAATTTTACTTTGCAGTCTATTGTATCTCCGACCCTACACTTTTGTTTTGTACAATCATATACATCATTGAATGAGTTATATGTTTTTCCTGAGTGAGTCCATTGATAGGATATATTTAATTCATCTATAGGAAATTTACCAAAATAAAATTCAGGATTACATTTAATTTTTGAATCAACATAAATAATTTCTGGCCACAGATCTACTTTAGTTACAACAGGTATCGCTTTTTGGATACTAATATTAGTACAATTAGTATCTATTATGTGGCTAGTATTATAATCATAAAATAATTTTTGACATACAGTTATTATGTTTTTTTCTAAACTATTCTTCTCTAATAAATTTTGTATACTTAATTCATTAGAGTATCTATTTATTGCATTTTGTGCTAAGCGAATAGTTTCTGTAATTGTATTTTTACCTGAAGGTAAATAATAATCTATTTGTAATTTAACAGATTCTATTTTTTTTGTTAAATTTTGTATGTCGTAATCTAACAATAATTTATTATTAACAAAATCAAATTTAGTATTTGTTTTTAGTATAAATGGATCAATTATCTGTAATCTGTTACATAATTTTTCAGAAGTGTCGGCAATTGTCACACATATATTTACCCTATTAGGGATTTCTAATTTATTTTTATAATCATATGATATTAATCTAGTTCTTAATAAATATAAACTATCATTTGTAACTATTTCTTTTAATATAATATGATTGCCGTCATCATATGTGGCATCAACAATCAAATTAGGTATTTTATTACTATGTTCTATAGAATAATTTTTAATTAGTATATCAAATTCTATTTCTTGACCGTAGTAAATTGATTTTGTATTATTGGTATTATTAATTTTAAAAGATTCTAAATGAATGTCTGTTGATATTGAGGATGCGTGCCCAAACAAGAATATTGTACAAATTAATAATGTAAATAAATAGATTATTTTATTCATGAGTATCCCTCTTATATATGATATAAATATAATGTAAAGTATTTTATCAATATACTTTGCAAGTCACCTCATCGATGCCTTTGCAATGCAGAGTTTAAAATTAGCTTTATGCAAATTTTAAACACATACATTAACAGCTAACTCTTCGAGTTCCATGTTAATGCCATAACGTGTGCGGGGCACACTATAAGTCATTTTAAGTTGTCCTTCAGACACCTTTAAAATGCCAAGGGAGGGACTTGAACCCTCGACCTCCAGATTTCTCATTAGAGAAATAAATATAATCATCAACCAATGCATTATGTATTGTACTACCTTGTGTAGTACGCGACGTAGACTGACGCAACGGTCTCATCACTCACAATTTCTACAATTAACAATTATGAGTCTGGCGCTCTAAACCAACTGAGCTACTTTGGCACTACCGCTTTCTTTTTCAAAAAGAAAGCCGAAGTTTCGCAAAGAAAACTTGTTTCTGCGAAACAACAAAAAATAAATTTATTTTGCTTAGTTAACTTCTAAAAGGATGTCTTTTTCTCTTTCTTCTTTTTTGCTTACTGTTCCTAAAAGAGTTTCACAAACATAAAGACAATCATCTAAATATTCGTCTTTCTTAGGTACCAATAATTTTCCATTTAATTTATGGTATGCTAAAAAAGGAATAATCATATTTGCTGCGTGAGTATCCAAAGGCGTTTCTCTAGCCATCAAACTAATTATTTTATCCGCTAACTCTTTCCCTAATTGAGTAGGTTGTTTCTTAGTAGAACAAACATTTGCGCCCATTACTGTGTTTTCATAAAGCAAAACACAGTCAGCACCATATCCTTTGTGCTTTTCACGATTCTCAACAAAATCGCTTTTGTATTCATTAATAAAAATATCTTTTGGAGTTAATGTATTTTTTAAACCATCAATAATATATCCATTTACACTTTCATTGTGGCCGTAAGAATGAATATGTATTTTTGAATGTTCAAATTCTCCTTTCTCTAATAAAACCAATGGTTTTACTTTTGTTGTTTCTTTAACATAAAAAATAATTTTTCCAGGATCTTCTGCATACCCTCTTTTTGTTATTTCTAACCGCGCACCAACATTTATTTTTTGCAATAATGGACAAATCACATTTTGAAAATAATCTACAGTTAATTTATTCTCAAAGTTTGTTGGTCCAGATAAACTAATTTTTTGTGTTGTTTGATGATACATCAATAATAAATATGGTAACATAACAGAAACTAATGCAGGATATTTAAAATTAATCTGTTGTGCAGTTTTAATTATTTTAGGTTCAAAAATAATTTCTGTTGAGCCCTTTTCAATCCCCTTTGCATCAGCACCTGCTATTTGTTCTAATATTTTGACATATATAAAGTCTTCGTAGGTCAAACCAGGTTTTTCTACTTCTTTACGAATATTTGTAATTGTAATAGGCGTTTTATTCAAAGTAGCTAATGCCAAAGCTAATCTGATTGTAAACCCAGGGTGGCTTCTGTTTGCATCAATTGTAATCATTGTATCTGCCTTTATTAAATAGCACTATAGCTATATATAAGCTAATTATATATTATGGTGAGTTTATTTTATAAATATTGCCTTTTTCCTTATATATAATATATTTTTATAAATTTGGTGATTAAATGAGTTTTTTGGTAATAGGTAATGATCTAGATGCATTAATATTAGGAAAATATTTAAAAGAACATGGTTGGCCAGTATCTTTTTTATCGCGATTTAGGTATGATTACAAGTCAGAGTCTGAATTAGTAAACCCTGAACAATTCAAAGAAGCAGGTTTTGATTTTAAAAAAGGGTTATTAACATACATAACAAAGATGGAAATAGAAGATTTGGCAGGCAATAAGTGGGAAACTGAAACAAACACTGTTTTAATTAATTTAGCAGTTTATAAAAATGATTTATTTAAATCAGTAAACAAGGATTGTAGTTTTTATGAAAATTCAGCATATATCGATAAAAATAATGATAATATATTTATTCAACATGGTGAACATGGTACTTTGATTAAAGCCAGACATGTTTTTAGTGTTAATGAAATTAATTTGGCAACTACTATTGGTGAGCCACAAACAAAAAAGTGTATTCGCGCAACTGTTGAAAGAACTGCCGAAAAAGGAAAATTATTTTTAAAATTTTTAAATACAGGATATTTATGGGTAGTAAATTATACTGAAAGAGTAGCAGAATTATGCATAGTTTCAGATGATCCAGAAAAAGATTTAGCAGAATTTAATTTAGATAATCCATTAAAAATGATTTACAAACGAGCGATATCAATTCCGATTTTCAAAAAAAATAGAGTTTTGTTTAATAGAAATGTATATCTTTCTGGAGCCTCAGCTTTAGTAACGAACAATATGAGTTTTTATAATTTAATATTACATTTGAAATTTGTTCAGTTAACAAATGTTTTTGCTCATGAGTTAATGACTAAGAAAAATCTGAGTTATATTTATTTAACAAAAGATTTTGATGAACAATTAACAAAATATGAAAAACAAGGAAAAGTATTTTGGGATTTGCCTAGTCACAAAAAGAATGAATTAATACACAAGATGGATTTCAAAAACTTTGCATTGGATTTTAATTCATGTTATGATAATTTATCTCCAATATCATCATATAAATTAAAACTGATTTTTAATTAGGTGCAATTATGAATGCAGATCATAAAAAAATAAAAAATAAGATAGTCGATGCATTAAAATCTATCCCCTTATTATCTTATTGGAGAACAATATTAATAATTATTTTGACTATTGGGTTGTTTGTTATTTTATTGTTTAAATTTAATATGTCTGCATTTTTAGAATCAGTAAAAAGATTAAATTTTTGGGCTATCTTTTGGCTAATAGTATTATCTTTCTTTGAACAATTTTTAAATTGGGAACGATATCGTAGATTTATGACAAAATCTCACATAAAACAATTTTTTGATTATATTTCTGTTAATGCTGTGGCTACTGTTGTGCCGCCTAAGCCTTTGGGGCTGTATTATAGATTTTTATTATCAATTCATTTGTTTAAAACAAATGTTAAAAGTACTATCTTTTTGATTGCAATAGATACATTTTATGAAGGATTTGCAATAGTTTTATTTGCGGGGATATCGTTATTCATATTTCCAAAAGCAAATTTGGGTCTAGAGATTATACTATATATTTTGGGAGCCCTGAGCTTGATGTATATGATCTTCTTGTATTATGAAGCAAGAAGTTATTTAATAAAAAATAGTTTCCTAAAAAAAATTATAAATTATTTTTCTAAAATAAAAAACCAATTATTAGATTCATTCTACAAGTTATTAAAAGCAAATAAATGGAATATATTTATTGGATTTATTTTGTCTGTAATAAAAATGTTTGTTTGTGTTTTAAAAGTATATTTATTATTTGTTTTCTTTGGATTGGATGTTAATTTTTGGATTTGTTTTGGAATTTGGAGTATTGCTAATTTAGTAGGTAACGGGTCTTCTTTGCCTGGAGGATTAGGTGCATTTGAATTATCTTTTGTGTATTTATCTAAAACAGTAAATATTCCTGAGTCAATTGCATTGAATGTAGCAATAATGGAGAGATTCTTTGAAGTTTGGGCGTGGGCAGGGTTTACATTAATATATTTATTTTACAAAAAAACAAAATTGTGGCAAATACATGACTTATTTATTTTAACTGCATCTAAATTTGCAGATAAAATAGGTTCAGGTAAAACAAAGTCAAAAGTTAAAAAGATGTTTCACAAAGTAACAAAAAAATTAGATAAACTTTAAGTTGATAATATGAAAACTAAAAATACCTTTTTTATCAAAACATTTGGTTGTGCATCTAATTTTGCAGATTCTGGTTATGTTATAGAACTATTAAAGACTGCAGGGTATAAAGAAACCAATATTTCGGCAGCAGAGTTTATTATTGTAAATAGTTGTACTGTTAAAGGGCCGACAGAAAATAAAATTAAAGATTATTTAAAAAAAATAAAATCAAAAAAATCACGAATTATAATAATGGGGTGTTTACCTAGTGACAAAAAGTTTATTTCTGATTTTAAAGACTATTCTATGTTAAATTCTTATAATATTGATTGTGCATTAGATATAATTGATCAGATATCAAAAACAAACAAACCAATACATTTGTTGAAGACAAAAAAATTAGATAAAACAAAATTCAATTATAATGCAAAAAATATTGCGATAGTACAGCCATTAATAGGTTGTGTGGGCAATTGTACTTATTGTAAAACAAAATTGGCTAAGCCAGAATTTTATTCCTATCCTCTAAAGAATATACTTGCAAGAATTGATAGTTATGTGAAACATGGAATTAAAGAAATCTGGATTAGTTCAGAAGATAATGCAGCATATGGTCAAGATATAAATTTAAATTACATTGATTTATTGTGTGCAATAGAGGCTAAATTTGCAGGAAAAGCAATGTTTAGATTTGGAATGTCTAACCCCTGGTTAATAAAAAAGAATTTGAAAGAATTAATTGTTTTTTTTAAAAAAACAAAAGCATTTTACAAATTTTTACATATTCCAATTCAAAGTGCATCAACAGATGTTCTAAAGAATATGAGGCGACCGTATACTGAACAAGATTTACGCAAGATATTTTCAGAAATACGTAGAAATTTTGATGCATATGAATTGACTATTGCCACAGATACAATTGTTGGTTTTCCATATGAATCTCAAGACGATTTTAATAAAACAAAAGTATTTATTGAAAAATATAATATCCTAATAAATAATGTTTCGCAGTTTTGGCCTATGAGTTTTACTCCTGCTGCAAAAATGAAACAATTACCTACTGACATAAAAAAAACAAGATCTAGAATACTAAGTGATATTTCAAGAAAAAATTATAAAAGTATGCTGCAGAGCTATGTGGACAAAAAGATAGAAATATATTTTGATGATGTTGATAATGATGGCAATTATATTGGTAGAACAAGAAATTATATTTCTATTATTTCGAAAAATAGGCTGGTCAATAAAAAATTAAAATTAGGTGAATGGCAAACTTTGATTGTTAAGAGGCTTGAAAATTATCATTTAATTGTTTAATTTGTTTAATATTTATATTATTATCTAATGTAACTATATTATGGCAAAAGAATATATTGGTACAATCTTGGCATATGGCGGTACACCTAGTATAGAAAAGGCGTATTTCCAATTAGAGGATAAGTGTGTAGTACATACTGGTCAATTTGTTTCAATAGAACATGATTTACCTATTTTTGGCATGATTACAGGTATATTTCGAGCAAACCCTTTTTTTGAACAATTACATGTTGATTTTGATAATTTAAAAGATAAATTCCCTACTAGTGAATGGAATAAAACTTTAGTAGAAATTAAACTTTTAGGACAAATAAAAAATAATAAAAGCACAAGAATTCTTAATCCTCCTTTTGCAGGTGCTTTAGTTAATTTTGCAAGTGCTGAACAAATCAGAAATTTTTTAGGATTTGCAGAAGATGGTTTGCATTTAGGGAATATAGAATTAGATAATACTAAACAAGTTCCTGTAAAAATAAATATGTCTAAATTATTACAAAAGCATTTGGCAATTTTAGCAATGTCTGGTGCAGGAAAAAGTTATACTATATCTGTTTTGTTAGAAGAGTTGTTAAATATAGATCAAAATGCAGGTCCTTTAGGAGTTGTTTTGTTTGATGTTCATGGAGAGTATAAGAATTTTGCAGAGCCTAGTTCAAAAGAATATGTTAGTTATCATAATAAAACAAGATATTTTGATGCAAGTACTATGAAATTTGCATTACATTCATTAAATGATTCTTTATTATTTAAGTTTTTAGGTAGTATTTCTGAAACACAACAAAGAGAACTATTACAAATATTAAGAAAATTCAAAGAAGATGATAATAAGAAAGTATTTGATCTGAATGATTTAATTCAATTTGTTTCTGAATCAAAAGATATAAAAGAAAATGTTAAAATACCTTTATTGGGTTGGTTGAGTTTAGCTGAGAGTCAGAATATATTTGCAAAAACAAGTACTTTTGATATATTTAAACTTGCAGAACCAGGTAAATTAACTATAATTGATCTATCTAATGTTCTTAATATGCATCACAAACAAATGGTGGTGGCATATATTTCAAATAAATTATTTGAGCTCAGAAGAGAAAATAAAGTTTGTCCATTTTTGATAATTTTAGAAGAAGCACATCAATTTGTCCCACAGAGTGGTTCAGAAGAATATATGAAAGCAAGACCTATATTTGAAACAATTGCTAGAGAAGGTAGGAAATTTGGTTGTGCACTATGTTTAGTATCACAAAGGCCAATAAATTTATCGACAACTGTTTTAAGTCAATGTAATACACATATGTTGTTGCGAATAATAAATCCAAATGATCTTCAGCATATTTCTGAATCATCAGAAGGATTAGATACATCGAGTATTAAACTTATTACTGGTCTAAGTGTTGGTGAAGCATTATTAGTTGGATCTAGTGTTAAATATCCTGTATTTTTCAAAGTAAGAGAACGAAAATCAAGTCCAAATAAATTTGAAAAAGATTTAAATGAAATGTCAAAAGAATTTATTGAAAAAAAAGAATCTGATAATAAAGATTTAGATTTATATATGTAAATGTTTGGAGTGGGCGTTGAAATGGCTTCTTTTTCAGAAGAGCTTTCAACGACGCGTGCAAAATATATTTTTGTAAAAAATATTTTTGGAGATGATTTTATGAATGTATTATTTACTGGTATTCCCGCAGTAGGAAAATCAACTATTGCAAAAGAATTTTCAAAAATAATGAAATATAATTTATATTGTGATAAAGATTTCATCACTACAAAAGATTCTAAAACTATTTCTGAATACGGCCATAAATTAAAAGATGTAGACCTTAAAAAGTTTTCTGCAACAGTAAATAAGAAATTAGACAAAAAGAAAAACATTGTTTTAGATGGGATAATCTTCCCCTATTGTTTAAGCAACCTAAAATTAAAATTAGATTACATTTTTATTTTAAATTTGTCTGAAAAGAAATTAAGACAAAGATATAAAAAAAGGAAATATGCTGAAGCCAAAATATTAGATAATTTATTTGTACAGGAAAATAATCTAATTTACAAAGAAGTTTTAGAAAATATACGAAAAAAAGACGTTCCTTTAATTGTAGAAGTAAATTTATCTGGCAAAGTAGGCTTAGACATAACAAAAATAGAAACTGCGATTTATTCTACTTATTCTTCAATCTAATCGTAAAGAATATATAGTTTATTATAATATATATAGTAAGGTTTTGATGCCTCTTATGTTTATACTGGTGATTTTATGAATAAATTTTTTATCTTTACATTAATTTTCATTTTTGTTTTATCTTTTGGTTTTGCTTTGTCATTTCCAGGTAAAACAATTGATTTCAAAGATATAAATATGCCAAAAATATATTCTAATGATGTTTGTGTACCATTTAATTTATCTGTATTGAATAAAGATGTACTTTTGAATACTCCTGGTGTTTTGGGTTTATTTTTGCATATAAGATCAGGATCTCAAGATGATTTTTTTTATATTCAATCAAATAAAGGGATAATTTATTCAAGAAATATTTATGGATTTAGTGTTGAACACAGACATTTTTTATCTGATGCCCAACAAGAATATTTATTTATAAATATTGAACAAGCAAGATCTCAGGATTTAGATTTATATTTATGTTCTAGTAGTAAAAATAAAATAGAATTGTATGATGATTCTCAAATAGGTAGTTATAGGATTCCTTATTTTGGCGAAGAAAATTTCACTAAGGCATTTAAGAATCCAACAGAATACAAATTAAATGAAAAAAGTCCAGTTGAAGTTGTATTAAAAAATAATGGTTATGGGAATGCAGATGTATTTTTGTTTTATGATAATGAAATATTTACAAAGTGGTTTAAATTAAAAGATGGTGTACCCTCAATAACAAAGACATTAGCTCCAGGAGAAGAAATATCTTTAGAATATAATATTTCTCCTAGTACCGATAAAGCATTTACAGTATCTCCTGCAATTGTTAGGTATACTGTTAATGATTATGTTTTTACTGAAGTATCTAATGGTTTAATTTCAAATGCAAGAGCATATTTAGATGAAATTTTTGTAACTGTTGATTTATCTAAGAAAAATTTGGATTTAAATGAGAACGGACAATTAAGTTTGAAGATATATAATGATAGTAACAAAGACAAAGACGCAGTATTATTAGTAGAGGGTTTGGAAAATTTTGGTTTGGATGATAGATATCAAATAACATTAAAACCATTTGAAACCAAGAATTTGGTTTACCAAATAAATTCGCCAAGTGAAAAGATAGTTACATTTAATATTTCTTTAATTGCAGGAGATAAAGAAAAAACAGAAAAGACTTATGATACCCAAACTATATACTTTGGACAAGGCGTTAATAATTATACTTATGTGTATGTTGTTATTGCGGTAGTTTTGGTTGCAGGATTATTAGTTTATTACAGATTTGCATTGTAATTTACAGGTTTAAACATGTATAAGCAGAATATATTCTTGTTTTTATTTATTTTGCTTATTTTTTCTATTTCTTTTGTTTCTGCAACAAAATTAGTTGTCTATGATAATTCAAGTTCAAAACAATTAGTTTCTGAATTAACTAAATCAAATAACAAAGAACTCAAAATCGTTTCAGATATAGAATATAATTTATTAAGTAAAAAAAATATGAGGATTATTGCATCTATTGACAATTCAAAAATAATTCCTTACCAAGTTTATTCTGTGCCTAGTATAAATACAAATTATTTCTGGTCTAATGGGTTTACAGGTTCAGGATTAAAATTAGGTTTAGTAGATTCAGGAATATCTTATTCTTCTGATGCTTTGACTGGAAAAATCTATTCTGCATATGATTTTACAGATGATTCTGATGTTGAGTGTTTATTAGATCATGGTTGCAAAGTATCAAGTGTAATGTTGGGCAAACCATCATTAAGCAATACAAATTATAAAGGTGTTGCATATGATGCAAATGTTGTTTCTGGAAAAATATTTGATCATACTGGCTCAGTACCTGGCACTGTTGATTTGGTATCTGTATTTGATTGGGTAGTTTCACAAGGGGCAAATTATATAAATAATTCTTGGGGATCACCAAAATATTCTAATTATCCTGGTTGTTTGAGATATGATACAAATGCAGATGGTTCTTCTGATGCTTTGATATGGGATTATTATGATTATAATCTTTATCAAAGTGGAAATGCAGTTTTGTTAATATTTTCGTCTGGTAATGAAGGGCAATGTGCATCTGAAAAAACAATATCAAATGATTGTTCTGCATACAACAATATTTGTGTTGGCGCATTAAATGATAATGATACAACTAACAGGGCAGATGATACTTATGCTACATTTTCATCAAGAGGCCCAACTGATGATAACAGAAAAAAACCAGATTTGGTTGCACCGGGCCAAAGTATATACTCTGCAAATTATGATTCTTGGACTACTTGGTCTGGTACTAGTGCCGCTAGTCCGCATGTAACTGCTAGTGCAGGATTATTATCACAATTAAATTTGAGTCCATTAGAAATTAAAACTTTATTAATTAATAGTAGTAATGATATTAATAGTTTTGGTTGGGATAAGTATACTGGTTGGGGATATGTTAATTTGCAAAATGCATATAATGAACATGATTTTGTTGATGAATATGATTTTAATATGCAAAATTTGAACCTAGATTATAATACTTATTCTTTGACAATATATGACAATAATACAAATTATTTTTATTTGGATTCAAATGAAACTGCAAAGTGTACAATTGTTTGGAAAAGAATATTTGATAATGAAGCAAATCCCTTTGTTCAGAATTATGATTTGTATATTCATAAAGATGTAAATACGCAGATAAGTAATTCATTAATTGATAATGTTGAACAAGTTGATATTAATAATTCAAATTCAAATTCTTATATAAAAGTGTTTTGTAATTCTGGTTGTCAAGATATAAATTACTCTATCTCCTGTAATTTAGATTATAACAAAGTAGATTTAGATTATTTCCCATTAGTTAAAGATGAAAATAGTTTTGTTAGTAATGGGGATGGAAATTTTATTATATATTTTAATATTTCAACAAATACTATGAGTAATATCGATTCAAATATAGATTATAATTTTGATTTGAATATATATGATGATTTATCCTCAAAAGTTATTCATTATTCTGATGTAAATAGCATTATAGATTTTAATTTAGATTTGAATTCAGATTATTATCCATTAACAGATTATAATATTAGTTTTGATTTTAATTATTATTCTTTTGATTATAATGAACAAAAGCAAGGTCGATCAATTAATTATTTGAATTCAATAGATAATATCGTGCCGCAATATTTAGATGAAAATATATTTTATTTATCAAGTAGTATCTTTGACCACAATTTTGTATTCTATGATCCTAATGTTTATGTTTTGGATTATAATTTATACGATACAAATATTTCAGGCAGAGTTTATTCTAGTGATTATAATTATATATTATATAATTTAGATTTTAATGCGGATGATTATAATAATTTAGGAGAACACATTTTGAATTTGAATGCGAAAGATATTTATGGTAATATATTAGATAAAAATATCATAATTTATTCATTATATCTTGAGCCTAATAATTACTATGTGGATTATACTAATAGTTTATTATATTATAATTCTGATTTGAATGATTTAAATATACAATTTTATTATGATTCGTCAAAGGATTTTAATATATATTTGGATTCAAATGAATTTTCTTTTTCAAAAGACAATAATCTATTTTATTATGATTTTAACTTAGATGCAAATTATAACCTTATAATAAAAGATTGTAATCGTGATTTGAATATATTATCATTAGATCTAGTTCTAGACAATAATCCTGTTTTTGTTACATCAACAATAACTAAAGACTTCAATATATTAGTTACTGATTTTAATTTAAATATTGATTTAGTATCTGTATATTGTGATTCTAGTCCTTTAAGTACAAGTATATTGCAAGATAATAATAATTATTATATCTCTGGCAGTTGTAATTCAAATTCAGGTACACACACATTAGATGTAAATGTATTTGATTATGCAAATAATTTTTCGAGTATGCAATATACTTATACAATTGTTCAACAAAGTGGTTCTGGATCTGGAGGGGGATCAAGCAAAAAGAAAGAGATACTTCCAGATAACAACAATTTAATTGTAACTAAACAGGACCCCTCTATTGCAGATTATAATTATTCTGACTATGAAAAACTATCTGATTCTGGATCTGTAGTATATACAAATAATACTCTTTATATTCTTGATTCAAATGCGAAAATACTTTCTGATTATAATGTTAAGATTTATGATTCAAATAGATTGATTTTTTCAGGAAATATTTCTGAATTCAAAGTAAAGAGTTATGCAGGGAAAGAGTTAACAGTTATTGCTTATGCGGGTAGTAATATTTTAGCAAAATCAAATTTATTTGTGCCTAAACCTTTGCTAAATAGACCAGATATCGATATTAATAATTCAAAGCTAGTTCCTTTTGTAGATTCAAATAATTTTACTGATGTTCAAATCAAAAAATCAAACAATATTTCTATTTGGGTTGTACTGTCAATAATAATATTATTGTTGTTTATTTTTTTGTTTTCTAGAATAAAATTAAATGTGCCAAAAAGATATAATTATAAATAAGTTTAACTTATTTATAGAATGATTTCTGGTTTAATATTTAAAGTTCTAGGAGTATTCGGTTTAGTATTTATTATTTTAGGAGTTACTCTGAGAAAAAAGAAGCAAGAAGATCTTGCCTTTATTGTAGGTGGCATTTTATTATGTGCTTATAGTGCATATTTGAAAGATCCAATATTCATATTATTGCAAGTAGTATTTACTGCAGTAGCAATTTATGACTATTTTAAAAAGAGAACACATAAGACATATGAGAGGTGAAGCTATGTTTTTAGCATGTTATAATCCAAAGCGAATGCTAAAGGAAGTACAAAACCTAAGTTTTGAAAAAGTATTTTTATATTTAGGTGTGAGTGTTTTACTTTGGTTTTTTGCAGTTAAAATACAAGGTGCAACTTGGTTATCAAGTTTGTTTATACTGATAGGTGCGCTTTTGTTAGTATTATTAGGAAGTTTAGTATTGAACTTAATGTTATATGTATTGGGCAAGAATGATTATTTGAAATCATTAACTACTTTGGTTGTGCCTTGGTTTATGTTAAGTAAAGTTATATTTGTTGCAGCTTTATTTGCATTAATACCAAAAGCAGGGCCTTATTTAGTTGGTTTATTAATCATATTTGCAATACCATTTATAATGGTAACACAAATCAAATTATTTTCTGATTTGTTTAAGTTTGATATGCTAACTAGTGTTGTTGTATTGTTCATTTTAGGCGCAGGAACAGCAGCAGGGTTTGCTGCAATATTAGGTACTTTTGCAGCACAATTTGTTGGAAAAATAGGCTTTGGTCTATTGCCTAGTATATTGTAGGATTTATCCTACATCTTTTTTATTTTTTTAAATTATTTTTTATTACAAATAATTGCTTGTAATTTTTCAATGTATTTGCAGTTCTTAAATCCTGTTTCCTGAAGTCTTTTGATTATTTCTAAATCAAACCTTCTGCCTTTGTGTATTCCTATTGTACCAATATAATGAAAGAATATCCCTGAAGGTTTCAAGACTCTTGAAACCTCTTTATAAAAATCTTTAGAATATAGCTCGGGAGCTAATGCTAATTTAGGTGGATCATGCATTACTAAATCAATACTTTCTTTATCCAACTTTTTTATGTAATCAAAAGAAGATTTGTTTTTTATTTCTATATTCTTACTAGCAAAATAATCTTTGCTGTAAGGGTTTAGTTTTCCCAAAGTTAAAATTTCTTTTCTTATTTCACAAGAAATAACTTTCTTAGCTTTTTTTGATTCTTCTATTGCTAAATACCCTAAACCCCCACAAGTATCAAATACAGTTTCTTTGCCTGTAAATTTTATTGTCTTAACAACTTCCTTTGCATATTGCAAAGGATTTGGATACTCTTTGACTAAATGCATTCTTATGCCATCAATTTCTAGTAAAGGAATACCGTTATAGGGCTTTAAAGAATAATAATGATCAGTGAATATTGCAACTTTCTCTAATTTACCTTTTTTTTCAATATAATATTTGTTGTCTTTCTCAATTAGTTTTTCAACCATATTTAAGTTAATGCCAATACATTTATATACTGAATTATAATATATAAAATATGGTTCCAAAAGCAATAGATGAATTGACTTCTGAAAACTTATTATCAAAACATTTAGATGTTGTAAAATCTTATTCTTATACTTTTTTAAAATTCAAAGATGCAGAATATATTTGGTCTAAACCAATATATGTTAAAATAATTTCTGATTTGGCAATACACAAAGTTAAATCAAAAGCTATTTTTCACATTACTTCAAAATCTCAATTTGCAAAACAAAAAGCAATTATTTTGAAAAGAGCAAAAGTATTAAAAGCAAAGAAAATTATTGTTCAGGAAAAAGTTTATGGTAAAGAATTTATTGTAGGTATAAAACAAGACCCTAAATTTGGAAAGCTTTTGATGATTGGTATTGGGGGCAGATTAGCTGAACAATTAAAAGATGTTTCATTTAGATTATTGCCTATTGAAAAGAAAGATTTTTTTAGTATGTTAGATGATCTAAATAATCAAGCAATGCTCTCTAATTTGAACAAAAACAAATTCTGGTTATTTGTATCTGATTTGATTAAATTTGTTCATTCAAAGCAAGGCAAAGATTTGGTGTTTGTTGATCTAAACCCAGTTATTATTGATTCTGATTCTAAAGCCCCTATTATTGTAGATGCAAGGCTTTACAAGTAGCTATTTTAGATATATGTTTAAAAAGCTAATTTATATAATATAATAAAGAATAGGTGTTAGAGCCAATTTCTATTGAAAAGAGGTATTATTATGTATTATTCTAAATATTTTTATGTATTGTTTTCATTCATATTCTTGTTAGGTTTAGTTCATTCAGCAGATATTCCTATTACTGGTTGTATGGATTTGAACTCAGATTATTTTGATGACACTCTAATTCTCCAAAATGATATTAATAGTTGGTCTGGAAATTGTTTTCAATTAACTTCAGATTATGCTGGACATAATTTAACTTTTGATTGTGATTCTCATTTTATTAATGATATAAATGTTCTATCCAACGCTTGGTTCTATACTAATGAGTTCAAAATAAATACTATGTCTTTTGTTAATTGTAATTTGCGCACCTATTATTCTACTACTTTGTTAATAGATTCAAATGTTAATTTAGTAAATATTATTGATTCCAATATTTATTTGCAGGGATTATCTGCTTTTGTAAGGACTGCGGATAATCATAGTAATATATTATTTGATTTTAATGGATCAAATCTATTTAATTATGATCTAAGTGGGTCTAAAAGGATATTTGATCTATCTGGAAGTTATTATGACATCTTTACTATAAATAATTTAGATATTAATACCGTGGGCGCGACAGCAAATATATCTCTAGTTTATTTGGCAAATAATAGTAATGTGAATAATCTGAAACTTCTAGATTCTTCTGTTGATACGAGATTAGGGTCAGTTATTTTAGATGAATCTTTGGTTTCTTCATTAACATTAGATTTTAATAATACAATATTTTATAGAGTTCCTGAAACTTATTTTATTAAATTAAATAATGTAGTTCATTCGGTATTAAATATATCTAATCTTGATTTAAATGTAAACTATTTCACAAATAGTGCGTATGCATTAATATATTATAATTCTAGCGCCCCTGATGTGAATTCGACAAATATAATTAATTCAGATATTGATCTGAATAATGGCCGTTTATTTTGGATTAGTGGTGGAACAAATAAATATCAGGCCCAGAATAATTTTACATTTACAAATTCAGACATATTGTGTACAAGTACAGCATTACCATTTTATTTATTCTCAAATATAGGTACATTCACAATATCTGGTTTAGATTTGCGAAGCACATCAAACGTATTCACTTTGTCAGATATCAACATATCTAATCTTATATTATTTGATAGCAATCTAGCCATCGATTTGTTTGCAAATTTGAATTCAAATTCAAATATTTTGGCAGGATCAATATATAATAATAAAATAATTGATTCTAATTACGGCAATAATTTTGTTACTGCAACTGCAGGACATTTTAATCTAGATTTTAATACTTCTTTAAATACAAATAATCCTACTAAGAGACAATTATGGTTAACTGATGATTCTAATGCAGTAGGGGGTAATTTATGGTTATATGATAATAATGGTGCAAATATATGTACTTTGGATTCTGCGGATCCAAAAGGAATCTGTGATAGAAATATTACTTTAATCGGCTCCTCTGAAAACTATATTGATTATTTGCCTATAGTTGAATATGATTCTAATTTAGATTTATCTGCAATGTCTGTTGAATTATCTCAAAATAATTTAGTATATAATAATCCAATAACAATAACATTTGATTATAATAATGTAGGAACAGAAGATGTTCAAGCAGGCGACTATAATGTTGTATTTTATTATGTTAAGAACTCAATAGAATATGATTTAAATTGGGTAGTTGGAACAAATTTAATAGTAGATCCATATCCAATCCCTAATATAGAGGTTAGTTATATTTGGGATGTTAATGATTTTGGAGATATAAATATTTGTGCAAAAATAGATCATCCTTCAGATGTTAATGTGTCGAATGATAGTTTGTGTGCAGAAACATATTATCGGGATGTAAATGTTGTTTCTTTGGTAATGAATCATAGTTCAAATTATATTTATGGCGATACTATTGATGTAAACATAGGTTTAGGAAATACTGGAAATTATGATAGTAACGATTTATCATTATATGTATTTGTTATTGATGATTCGAATGAAGAAAATTATTCAATAAAATTTATTCAACAAGAATGTGATGCTTTAGCTAGGATGACATCATATTGTACTACTACTTGGCAAGTAAATTTATTTAATGTAAGTACGGGTATTGTAGATTACAATGTATATGTTTTTAATGAGAATGAAGATTTTAACACGCTAAATGATATTAGATATTTTGATCAGAATGGTGCAATCATATATCACGATCCTTATATTTCGTCTATTACTAATACTGATGGTAATTTAGGCACATCAATAGATGTTAATTGTTTATTAGCACATAATGGTAATGGTACATTTTCTACAATATATTCTGATTTAAATGTTTTATTTTATGTAAATGGTTCATTGCAGGATTATAATGATTCAGTTTCATCTTCGTTAATAAGATTTAATTATATTCCTACTATATATAGTGATATTAATTTTGCTTGCGATGTGAATTATGTTTTTGATTATAATACCTCAAATAATTATATTTCAACAATAGAATCAATTAATGGCGATTTAAACACTAGTATTATTGTTGAAGATGTTAATGTTGGTCAAACAGGAGATGTAAATTGTATAGTTAGTAATCTAGGTGTTGCGAGTGCTGATTTTGATTTGAGAATTTATGTTAATGGTGCCCTACAAAGCTATGATCCATATACGTTGGAATCTGAACAAACTCAAGTATATACTGAAAGTTGGTCGCCAGAAAGTACAGGAGATTATAATGTAATGTGTTTAGCATATTTTATTGCAGACTATAATCAATCAAATAATTCAGATTATATTGTTAAAACTGCATATGCAGATACAAATGTAGATTTGAGTGTAACAGATATATCATTAAGTTCAACAGTTGCTGGAAGCGTAACAGTAACTTGTGATATAAATAATATTGGTGATGAGAATGCAACATCAGATTATAATGTAAAATTATATGTTGATGATGTGTTGTTGAGTTCAAATGATATAAACACACAATTAAATGTTGATGCTGAAGCAAGCACAACATTTTCATGGACATCAACTGCAGGAACACACTCATTAGAATGTGTTGCAGATTATAATGTAAATAATTATACTGGTTATGATGCAAACATATCAAATAATAGTTAT
>Ga0172375_10001856_pt1 | contig 33616 bp, 28 predicted proteins | sample LakKiv1m_FD_114537 | JGI IMG/M metagenome (GOLD analysis project Ga0172375, IMG submission 114537) | Freshwater microbial communities from Kabuno Bay, South-Kivu, Congo - kab_092012_11.1m | ecosystem: Environmental > Aquatic > Freshwater > Lake | place: Democratic Republic of the Congo... | reverse complement strand
TTTGCTGCGATCTTCGACACGTCCTTATTCCAAAGAGCTTCTCGAAGTTGCTGGTTCGTGGCGCTCAATCGAGGCCATATTCCTAGGTTACGCTTAACCAGCGCACGTAGCTCGTGCGTCTGGAGGATGTTCAAGTCTACCAGTGGTTCATCAGATGCAGGTGTAGTCGAGTTCTTCGACATGTATATCCACCCCAGCCTTACCATGAGTGGCGCTGTCTCGTTTACGAACCGTGTGCTCTGTGAAGCACATGTCGTTCAAACCTAGACAGTCACTCACGATGTCTTCCAGCAGTTTTATGTAGTTGGAGACGTCCTTCTTTCTGAATCGAAATTCAGCCGTCTTGGGGAAACCCTTCGTTAGAACATCGAAGTAGAACGTTAACGTCAGTCGATGTGGCGTATTAACGTTGAATACGAGTCCTTTGAAAGGGATCTGCTTGATAAGTTCAGATTTCGTGGTGGCGATGTACTTCTTACCTGCGGTAGTGTACACCGCGCCATGCCCCGTGTAGACGTACAGCGCGTTAAGCGACGGTGGAATCGTGGATACGTGAAGTTGTATGGTTCCCATGCTAGCTACTCCTGTCTCGTACAGGTACCCAGGCGTTTTGATGGCCCCGGTCAGGTCCACCCGGTTCGTTGGCGATTTCGCTGTCCTGCACGCGCAACCACAACTCACGGCCTATTCGTTCCATTGCCCGCTTGTACACGTCGATACGCTGCTGATTCATGGTCAGCCGGGCTTTAACGTACACGTAGTCTTTACTCGCTTCTACGAAAGCAGGGTCAAGTTCAACGACTGCTCTGCGCAATTCTGCGTTAGTCAGGTCTTTCTTGAACGCAGTGTTTCGTTTTATTGAATCTGCCTCTACATGTTCAAGTCTCGCCTTGGCAACCCATTGCTTGCCCAGGTCTAGCACGATGTTGTGTGAAACGAAGTCGTAGAACGCTAGAAAGCGGTCGTACAGCTTTTTCAGTTCTTCGCGGCTCATGGTGCTCAAGTTGTCAGGCACGCGAGGTTCTAACCCCGGAGGATCCTTTGAAAACACGAACCCGGTGTCCAACAAGTCTTGCTCAAGCGCCCCTATAAGCTCGAAGAACCCGTCGCTTTTTGGGGCGTTTGTGGTCATGACGACGCTCCAAGTCCAGGTTTGCACACGTACTTGAAGTTACACTGGCTACATTCGTAGCTTGTCCCCTCTTGTTCGGGTTCCCTGCCCATCTTGATGTGTTCTTCAACGTAGGTGATACGTTCGCAGATTAGCTGCCAACGCCCCATTGTGAAGTACGTCCTGAACATACGCAGGAACCCTTTGTCTCTGTCGATGTAGAGTATTTGCGCTCTAGGTACCCCGGCCATCCACATGTAGCAGTGTAACTGGTCGAGGTGTTCTGAATGTGGGCCTACTAGACCGGCAAAGCTAGTAGTGCCCATGGTCTTTATGTCCATCAACCAGTCGTGATGAGGGAAGAACACGTCGATAGAGCCCGCCATGTGGAGTGCCTCAGATTCGACATGCTTTTCAATCTCAGCGTCGGGGTAGACTTCTTTATAGCGCATCTGCACGCGTGCGTGGATAGCGTGTCCCAACTCAAAGATGCTTAGGTTTTTAAGTCCGTAGCTTCTCTTTGGAGGGGTCCCTATCCTGTCATAGTACAGGCGTCTTCTACACTGATGGATGCTAGACGGGTGGTACACACCAGTTCTTCTATCCCATGGACTTCCTAAGTAGTTCAGGTGTGCAGTGGTCAGTAAACCAGCAGCGTCGAAGTCTTCGAATGGGAGTGACTTTGGTTCTACTATGAGGCATCTGTTTGGCGACATTCGGACCCTCGTGCTAGCTGTAGGAGTGTTGAGTAGCTTATTACGACGTAGGAGAACCCGTTGTACGTGAAGTGCATCGTAACTCCGTCTAGGACATTCGCTACGACTGCGTTGCTTAGGGGGACAGACTTTTCGTTTAGTTCAAGGGGTATAGCCGACGCTAAAGATATCGACTCGAAATCTTCGCTTGTGGTGATTACCACCTCTTCCTTACCGTCTAGCTCAATCGCGTACGCGGGTATCAATCCTCTTGTGTACGCTTGTCTGCGCAGGAAGTCGATGTCTCGTAGAGACACGGTACAGGACGTTCTCTCGTATGTCTTCAGTTCGAACATGAGCGCCGCGCTAGTTTGCTCGGACTGTAGTACGTTACCGCCTGTGACGACGTCTCTCTTTTTACCAGGACGTGACCCCGAGGCGGGCTGTCGTTTACCTTTGAAGTCGGCTGCGACGCGTTCTTCCTGTATTCGACTTCGTTTTAGTCTGTCCTGCAACACGGTTATTACTCCGTAATACGCGGGGTTACTTCGGATTGACGTTACGGAGACAGTCCAGTCTAGGTTTGCTAGAAGGTACTGGGCTATCATCAATCCAGCCGGTTTAAGATTCACTGCGATTGCCATACCACTCTTTTCATGGATGAGCGCTCGCCGTAGTGGGTTGCCTACGTCGTCTACGATAGCTATTCCAGGAACAAGCGTTACACCCTCTACTAGCTGCCCCGCCTTGTTAGTCGCTATTTGTAGGTGGTGTTTCTGCATCGCTCACCGCCACATCGGTTGTAACTACTTGTTCGGTAGCTGACATCGCTACCGCAACAGTCTCTGTTCGCAGTTGAGCGACCAATTCTGGATTTGTACGTAGGTACTCGACAGCCTTATCGAAACCACCTTCGATCTTCTCGGGTAACCCGTTGATGTAGGTGTACTTGCCAGCAGCGCGGATGGTTCCGTACGCTTTGGCACAGTTGGCGGTGTCGAGTACCATGTCGATGCCCTGGTTAAAGATGAAGTTCCAAGAACCAGAGGCACCTTCTGAAATACCGTGCTTTCCTTTACTGACCACCCATCGGACGGTTTTGCCAACGATAGTCTTTTTCTTTGCCCCCTTTGGTCCAATTGACTCCCGCATTACCGGAGGACCGGGAAGAAGATGTAGGTCGATTGCCTTCGCGTGACGTAGTGCGTATCCCGCTGTTTGCTCGTAGGGATGAAACTGCGACTCGTACGCATCCAGGTTGGCGCGTACTGGAAGAATCTCCATGATGGTTGTCTGGTTGGGAGAACCATCAGGATTATTCTCGCGAAGAGCAGAGTACATCTTCTTACAGAACTGGGACATGAGTGTGGCCCAGTTTCCGATCATGCGCGTCTTACCGATCTTCTTTGCTACCTCATCTTTGGTTTCTCCGGAGGCCAACTCGTTCATGATGATGAGTTGGTAGTCCTTCATACGGATGGTCTCTAGGATACCCTCTAGTAGCGTCTCAGAGGGCATTTCCTTCGCGTCCTTACCCACGTCCAGTGTGATGAGGTCGAGCATTCCTATGTCGTCGCGTACGCCGCATAGATCGAACATGAGCGACTTGTCGGGCCAGTATCCGAAAGTCATCCATGCTATGCGTGCGTCGTTCTCATGAATGCGCTGTTGTTCCTTGATCATCAAGTTGGTTAGGTAGTCTTTACCAGAACCGTCAGGCCCGAATATCTGGTTGAGAGACCCTCCCGGAAATCCACCTCGTAGGGCTATGTCTAGGCTTAGAATCCCCGTAGGTCTACGAATCTCGTACGGGGTGTCTATCGTAACCAGCGGCTTGACGATTATAGGAACCTGCGCCCTAGCCAATCTCTGTTGAAGGGTTAGGCGCTTCTCTTCCTTCTGGTCTTCCTTCTGGGGTTTTCCCTGGGTGTTGTCGGCCATGAGCAACCTCCGCTTCTTTGATCATGTCGTCTGCGAGTCCTGCGGCGACCTTCTCGATAGCTGTCTGTTCATCACGACAGACACCTAGTTCAAGAAGTCGTTCGACTAAATCCCTTGGTACACCAAGCTTTTCCATGTTGCCACCGTGGTAGGTTCCCCTATGAAGTTATAGCTTCAGTTCCCGGTAGAGGCCAGCTTTTTTGAACTTGTCAATGGTTCCCGTGAAGAACGTTGGAGAAACCTCCAGGTACCCTGAGAGTGCCGCGTACTGTGTCAGCAACGACTCTGGGTTTGGGGTGTTTGCCTCTATCAATTCTAGCACTGCAGAGTCATCGTCTAGGATGTACAACTCGGTTCCGTCAAAGTAGTATGCCGACTCATCTGCGAAGATAGCTAGTACCTCTTTAGCAGTACTCAGGTCGATTCCTCTTGTTTCTGCCTTCAGGTACATGACGGGGCACTCGTCTATCTTAGCCATGTACTCTTTGATCAGGTCTGTAGGTATTCTGGCCTCTGTTAGTGTCTGTAAGTGCACCACGCAGATACCTGCTTGGTGGCGTGGGTAGGCACCTTCGCTGCTAACTACAGTGACGTCCGACACGAGGTCATCTTCCATGTTCCCTCACTTGGTCTCTTTCCAGTTATTTCCGTACGAGCCACTTGTTTCTAACGGGACACGTAGTGCCTTTCCAAACGGCAACGACATGATCTCCGAGATTCGGTTGTTTACTTCCCGGTCGTGTTCTACGTTTTCAGGAACCTCAAACACGACTTCGTCATGCACCTGTGACACCATGCAGATGCCACTATTAGTGATTAATGGATCGGTGTACATCTTGATCATCGCCATCTTACAGATGTCAGCCGCTGTACCTTGGATGGGTGTGTTCTTTACCTTACGTTCGTAGGAAGAGGACACCTCACCATCGGATGAGTTGATTCCTGGTACCCATCTCGTGCGGCCAAGATACGTGTGGCAACTACCTGTTACTCTGGCGGTAGAAATTGCTGTGTTGAAGTAAGTTACAACTCCGTTGAATGCCTTGAAGTACCCAGTGATTAGCTCCTTAGCGTCATCAACAGGGATACCTAGCGCAGCGGCGAGTTTCTTTGCCCCACCGCCGTACATCAGCATGAAGTTGATGGTCTTTGCACCTTTTCTGTACTTGAGTAGCTGCTCTTCACGTTTTGTTAACGCTGGCTTGCTCGGATCGTCCTTCTTAGCGTTAGCGCGTTCAATGTCTTCGTACGACTCATGAAACATCTTTGCGGCTGTTCCAGAGTGCACGTCTCGCCCGCTGTTGATAATCTGGCACAGTCCCTCGTCACCTGAGAAATGCGCTAGCACGCGCATCTCTAATTGTTTGTAGTCACGGGCCAGTAGTTTCTTTCTGAAAGGTGCGACGTACGCGTCACGGATGTAGAGCGGTTGGTTTTGTAGGTTAGGGTCTGACGAACTGAGTCTACCTGTGCGCGCGACTGCCTGATTAAAACGTGCATGAATGCGTCCTTCATTAGTTAGCTTCCGAAGTAGCCCTAGAACGTAAGTACCAAGGTGTTTCTTTAGGTCACGGTACTCTAGAAGCTTCTTCGAGAACTCACATCCTTGCCCAGCCCAGTACTTAAGAGTGGGTTCGTTGAGTTGTGGTGAACCCCCTGCGGTGTAGGATCTGGGTACCTTGCGTAGTTTACCGAAAAACAGGTTGGATAACGTTGGGAGGGAGTCTAGGTTGACGGTCTTTTCCCGTGTCTCTAGCGCGAACCAACGTTTAATCTCAACCAGTTCCTTTTCAATTTCAGGTGCCTTGCTCTTGAGTCTATTTCTATCTAAAAGGAATCCCTTTCGTTCAATGTCCCACAGAACCCGCGTAAACGGTAACTCTGTGTAAAGGTAGTACTGTGACATGAACAAGTAGGGACTCTCTGGTGAAAGTATCGGCATCTCGCTTAACCACTGCTGGAACGCGAGATGCAGATGGAACGTTGCGTAGGCGTCCAACGACGCGTAGTTGTTCACTACCTTTTCGTTGGATGGATCAAGGAGAACTTCGGAAAGGGGTCTCTTATGTAGCTGCACACCAAAGAGTTCTTGGAACTCGATCATATCTATTCCAAGGATATCTTTGGCGAGTCCTTTGAGACCGTGCTCAGCGCTATCGTCCAGTAACGCGTGCTGCACGATGGTATCGTGTACTCTAAAGTGACTTCTCTGCGAGTTTCGGTACACGTTGATTCCGACGTTTGCCAGCATCCACATGTCGAACTTCGCGTTGTGCATTATCAGTTGACGTTCTGGAGCCTCTAGCAAGTCTTTGAAGTACGGAATTACGTCGCGCCAGATAGTGAAGCGGTCTTTCCCATCCGAGATAGACACGATTATGGCGATGTCCTGCGCGAGAGACAGGCCGGTGGTTTCGGTATCAACTGCTAATATGAATCGTTTTGAGAGGTGCTGGATTGCTTTTGCTGCCTCCGCAGGTGTCCTTATAGAAATCGGGGGAGGGAGAACTTTGAACATGCCCATGCTAGTTCTCCATGCGTTGACGGTTGCTGTAGAAGTGGGGGAGGCGAACCTCCCCCACAACTACAGAGGTGCTACTCTTCTTCTCCCTCTTCGTCGTCCCACGGAGCGGACTCACCATCCGTCTCACGCGGTCCAGCGATGAAGAAGTCTTTGATCAACTTTTCGTCTGACTCGGGGAACGGGTTTGCGCGGCCCATCTGCTTTGCCTGCTCTGCGAGGCTCATCTGTCCTAGGAACTCGTCGAAGGGCAGAGGAATGAGCATCTGCGGGTCGATCTTACCTGTTGGGTCGGAAGCGATTCGGGCTTTGTCGATGACGATGGCCTTGCCGTTACCAGCAGGAACAGCGCGCACCACGATGTCGAGATTGAATGACTTGGGATCCAGCCGAGTTGGGGTGCTGCAACCTTCTACGAAGGTGGACGCGTCGTAGGGGTCCTTCTTGACGCAACGGTACTCTTGTACGGCGATCACGTCAGCGTTGCAGTGCGGGCAGACGACGCTATCCTCACGCAATGCGATGATGTCCTCTTCTGTGGCCGACTCTTCGTCCAGGTTGAGGATGACACCACCGCAGGAAGGACACTTGTAGAGGAATACGCTGATGGCACCGCCGCACCCAGGCGTTCCGCACATATCTCCTAGGGCGTTGTACCGTTCCATGAAACGGTCTACCTGCGTAGGCCACATAGCCCAGTACTGCTTTCTTCCGAAGACCTTCTCGTACTTTTCGTACTCGGGTGGATCTAGGCTCGCACCCTTGGGGTCCTTACCCTTAACTCGTACTAAGTCGAAGTACGTTTTGCCATTGGTCTTAGAAACACGTGGCACCTTGAAGAACCACTCCAGTACGACGACCGTGATAGCCTGCTGCTCCTGCGCTGTGTAGTTGTCGTTTTCTTCAACTACGAGGTAGTACTGAAGTAGGCATGGAATATCCCGAAGTCCGTTGTGCGCATTCGAGATGATCATCCGCTTGAACACGCCCTGCGTACCGTCGTTCTTTGGGACTTGTAGCCATTTCGAAAAGAACGTGTACCAGGGTTCACGCTTGTTGGTAGGAATAAGCCGCACTACTGTTGGAACTTCGGATGGGTAGAACTGATCCTGCCTCTGTGCCCAGGCAGGCTTCTTTCCGAAGCCACGTCCACGTTCGGCCATTGCACGGCCTTTGTCACCGTACTTCTCACGGTACGTGGCGAAACTCATAGGACCGGGTGCTTTACCGTCTGCCATAGGATGTCCATCCTTGTACGTGCTGAGGTTAGCGCTACATCCAACTCTTCCTTTGTAAGGTCGTCTGGCTGACACGAAGGGCGCTCTCCGTAGTTAGCTACACGAACACCTACACCCTTTAGCTGCGTTTTAAGCAGCCGGTTAGTACCTTCCTTTCCCGCGTCGTTATTATCGAGGAATAATACGACGTTGTTGGTTACCCGCGTAAGCAGCGCCTCTTGTTGCTTACTTAGGCTAGTACCCATGGTTGCAACGCTAAATGGATGCCCGCACTGACGGACCCACAAAGCCGCTTTGAACCCTTCGCACACTATAACGGGTTCTGATAGCGTGCAGTGCATCGCCGTCACGTAAAATGTGTGCAGCCCCCATAGAACCTTCTTTTTGTCTAACCGGTAGTTTGGAATTACATCTTCGAGTTCTTTTCTGTAAATCTTGTATCTGGGTTCGTCACCGGGTTGAGTTGCTCTTCCAGAGATACCTACTAGGTCACCGTGATGATCTCTGATAGGGAACGTTACTCGTCGGTGTTCTCTGTCAAAACCGATTTCCATTTCTCGGAGCAGTGTCTTCGAGAAACCCTTATTGACTAGGCTCGTCGGCATGAAGGAGTACACTGCCAGCAGTTCTTCTGGCAGTACCATGCACTCGAAGTCTAGTTCTTTTAAGTAGGAACGCTTTACCGCGTCCTTCTGTCGTTGTCGTGCTTCGTATCGAAGATCGTCGACTATTCGCCCACGAACTCCGAACTTCTTCAGTATGCTAGTAAGTGACCAGCCACGTTGGCAGGTGTGGCAGAAGCAGTCTCCTGGTCTTGAAGAACGCGTAGGTGGGCCAACGTAGATGTAGAACGATGGCGTTTGTTCCTGGCCCCCTTTGTGGAAGGGGCAGTACGCTTCCACGTTATCTGAACCCATGTCTGGTCGCGGGGCTAACCTGATATATTGCCCTAGCAGACCCAGTATCTCAGCAGGGGTTATCATTCCTGTTCGTCCTCTTCAACGTCGTCGTCTGGATCGTGTGAAGCGTCTTCTTCAAGAACTAAATCCACAGCCGGTGTAGGTTTCTCGTCCGTAAGCTGTTCGATAGTAGACGCCTGTGGTAGTAGTTCACCTGTCTCGTCGGTGGTTATGTTGCTATCGGTGGCTTGCTGGGCGGCTTCTATAGCGGCTCGTTGACCGGCTTCTTTACCAACTGACATTCCAGAGTTACGTAACGGATTAGCCCCCGGTGCAGGTGCTTGTCCAGTTGGAGTAGCTGGCGTAGCGGAACCGGCAGAAGGATGTGCTGCGGCTGGTGGTGGAGTATCGTCGTCTCCCCCACCTACGTCATCGATGGTCCACATCCTCCTTCTTTCAGGATTTACTTCGAAGTTACTAGCTGCGTGTGCAAAGATAGTAAACCCTTCAATGGTGGTTTCGCGAGCGGCCGAGAGGTGGATACTGATCTCCCCCTCTTTCTTGTTGTAGATTAGCCGAGCGCCTACGTCACAGTCAGCAACGGCCAACGTGTTCATTGCCATACTGGCTGTGCCGCGTGTGTTCTTGTACTTGAGAGCTTGCCGCTCGTTCTCTTGGAAGATGGCAAGCATTGGGATACCTGTTGAACTGCAGATTTGCTTTATGCGTCTATTAACCAGTGACAGGGACTTCCAGTCATACGGGTTGTCAGAGTTATCTTTGACTTCCAGCATGTACGCGGAATCCAGCATTACGAAATGCGGCTTGTAGATGTCGATCTTTCGTTGGATCTCCGCAGGACCACCTGCGTCGCCATCTGGACGGGTAGCTTTTGTGAAGATCAACTCTCCTGGGAACTCTGGATCTTCAAGCATGTCCATTGTGTCGTGAAACAGTTTGGATTCATACTCATCTAACTGGCCGCGCTTGAATCTTGTGTAGTCTAGCTTGGCTACTATGCACGCAACGCGGTTACGCACGATCTTCCAGGTCATCTCACCTGAGTACACTAGAACGCGGTAACCTAACTTGTAGAGGTGCGATGCTACTACTAGGCCAAGCCACGTTTTCATGCTCTTAGGCAATGCCCAGAACATGACGAAGTCTCCAGGCTGGATACCTTGGGTAGCTTCGTTCATGATCTCCCAAGGCCAGGGCATTCCAGTGACACCCTTACGGTCTGTAGACTTGCTCCAGTCTTCAAGAACACCCATTCGGGCTTGCTGACGGAACGACGCGTCTTTAGCCTTGGTTACCTGCTCTTGCATCGCACCTAGCTTAGCGTGCAGGTCAGCGATAGCTTTACGTACGGCGTCTACCTCCAGGCTATCGAGTAGTGCTCTGTATCTTTCAAAGGCTGCGTCTGCCTTGCGCCGTAGGGAGGCGTTGATGGTAAGACGACACAGATCCTTTACATTCTGCAGAGGCGTAGGAAGATCCAGGCTGGTATGGTCTTCCCGGAGTTTTTCCTCACTGGGTATCTGCCCGAAGTTGTCAATTCGGTCATGCCACATGTTGATGAAGGTCCACAGGTGACGAGCCTCATGACCACCGAAGCAATCGGCTGTCAAACCTTCCTCGATAGCGGTGTCGTACGCTTTCGCGGGGTCCGCTGCACGTATTACTGCGGTAATAAGCTGCATTTCCCAGTTTGCCATGGCTAAATCTCCGGTAGACCACGGTGAGGTCTTACTGTTGTGGTTTTGTCTTCTTGTGTTTTGGCGTCGTAGATAGCGGCTACGGCTTTCTCTATTTCAGCAACGAATTCGCGTGCTTTGTCCATTACTGCTTGCGTAGGGAACCCGTTGATCTTGGCCGCACCAAGTGGAATGGTGCCTTCATCCCCTACGTGCAGCAATTGGAACTCTGCCGTTACACTGAACGACGGATTCTCAAGGATCGTTAGTTCCTTTAATTGAATACGGTTGATCTTGCAGTCCCAGATGTCTTTCATCCTTGTTTCCTCTTCAGTTGCTTGTTTGGAGGAAACAGGTCTGGGTAGATGCCAACGATTACCTTTTCCAGAAGAGGTAGCTTCGCCCGCATGTGAACCTCCACGCCTTCCCACGCGAGATCAGCCGCGAGATTCTGCGCTTCTACGATAGCTTCCTCTGTCTGTGTGCATTCTAGTGTGACGCTACCCCACACTTCCATTGTGTAGGGTACTTTGTCCCATTCATCGCTACCCCAGTAGAGTGCTTCGGCTGCTTTACCGGAGTGTCCCATTGTCACCTTGGCAATCGTGTCCCCTGCCTTCGGGGCTAACTGCGCGGGCAAGCACACGTAGTCCGTAGTTATATCAGCCAGCAAGGACTGCGTGTCTACCTTACCGCTTACGATGATTCGGCGTAGCGCTCTTCCTGCACGGTAAGGAATGTCTTTCTTCATAGTTCTACCACGACCTCGCTGGGTCCAGTGATCCTGGCAGTGCCTTCCTCTTCGCTTCTTGCTGCCTGCACGAGCGAGAACTCAACCTGACCGCGCTTCAGCAGTTCGTCCATTACCTTGGTGTCGACCTTCTTGACCACCCCAGGAAGTGCTAGCACTTCCATAGGCATCTTGGCTGGGTCGAAGACCACCTCGATAGGTACCTTGGACCGCGTGAATGGGCCTACCACGTACTTATCCTTGGTGTTTAGCCCGCGCATCAGTCCCTTTACCAGAGCGATTGCTTCGTTGCGCCTTGTTACGTGCGCGAGAAAGGTGTCAATTACACCTTGGTTCGCAATTACGAAGGCACGAAGCTGGGAGGCTTCCGCCGTGTAGGTGTCTACAGCGCGTAGAACTTCACGTTCGCTCATTTGATCTTCTCCGCATTTCAAGGGCAATGGTGAGCGCTTCCCGTAAGTGCTCAACAATCTGCCCTATTTTGGAATCCTGGGCCAGCGAGTAGGTTATTAACGTGGGAATACGGTAGAATCCCGCGTCTCCTGGGATAAGCGCTTGGGTAAACCTACCAGGGGCGGGCATGATGTTTGTGTTTTCAACACCAGCCAACGCCTTCTTGGATTCTTTGCGGAGGAGACTTTGTCGTGTCCCTGCGCCAAGACCTACGATTATCTCCGGTTGCACGATGTGCAGTTCTCGTAGAAGTCTATCTTGACAAGCTGATCTAGCGCCTGCTTCTGCGGGTTCACCACCGATACCCTTTGCCGTAGGACAAAGAACTACACTGGTTACCCATATTTGAGAGAAATCGACAGCCACCTCGCGAAGCACGGTGTAGCAGGTTCCAATGGTCAGGTTGCATGTTTTAGACGGATCTAGCGGTGTGCGGTCCAGCACCATCGCAAGTGGTGCTGTTGGGTTCATGCTTCCTAGAAACTGACCACGACGTGTTTTACTGAGTTCGCACTTCTGGCAATGTCGGTACTCGACGTTTAGCTTATTGAGCCTCCGCTGACGAGATTCTGTATTCGATTCCACGGAGTTTCAAGCTCCTCTTTAGCGAAGCACACAACCGTTTTGCTGGAGGAAATCGGTAGTCTTCCAGTACGATTGCAGCGGGTTCTTTCTTACCCTCGCAGGACCGTTCAATACGACCCCTGCCCTGTTGGAATCCACCCCACGCTTTGAAGGGTGTCGCAAAGACAATCGTGTCTAGGCTTTGTACGTCGAGTCCCTCTTTAGCCACGCCGAAAGTGGCGAAGGTAACGTTCGACGCTTCGATGATTTCGAACCTGTCTCTGCTCTTGGTGTCTCCTGTGACGACACCTACTTTGTACCCTACTCCCCAAGGCTGGTCAAGCAGAAAATCACGAAGTATTCCGGGATGTTCGGCTCCGTGGGTGAGAACTAGCACTTTACGCTTTTTAGCCAGTAGTTTTCGTAGTAGCAGCAGAATACGGAAGTTTCGCTCACGGTTGGTTTCCATCCACTTGTGAACTCTTCCGGAGTTTACCTGCCCTGCTTTGTCTTTTATTACTGATGAATCAACTGGTGGTTTTGTTTCCAACTGGTAGAAGAACACCCTAGACGTTAGCTCTCCTTCGAGGTCGCTGTAGAACACACGTCCTAGATGCGCGAAGTACGCTGCTTGCAGACCATCCTCACGCACAACTGTAGCTGTGAGTCCGTAGCGTTCACCGAAGAAGATCGGAGCGGTCTGTATGAACGTTGCGGCGCTTAGGTGGTGGCACTCGTCAAAGACTACTGTTCCAAACCGGGTTCGCACTTCTAGTGGGATGTCACCAACGGCTGCTTTGTTAGCGAGTGTTTGTATCATCGCCAGTACAAGGGGCCTGTCCCACTCAGCTTTCTTTCCTTGTACGACTCCAACTTGGGCACGCGTAAGGTGTAGAAACTGCTGGGCTCTGTCGAACCACTGTTCGATAAGACCTTCGTTGTTCATGATGACTACGGCGGGGTACCCTCGTTGCGCGATCTTCTTGAGGGCCAAAACAGTTTTGCCTTTTCCACAGGCTAGCTCAAGAGTGCCACCTGCGGCTTCTTTCAGTGCATTCCACGCGTCTACGCGTGCCTCTGTATTGGGCACGATGCTATCTAGGAAGTTGACCTTCTCCCAAGATGGGCGTAGGTCTACCGTATGGCAAGAAGGCAGGCGTGCTCGCCATTCTTGTTCAGTGAATAGTTCTCTGGCGACTACGATGTGGTTGTTTACTTCTCTGGCTAAGAAGATAGTCGTTGTGTCCCCTGACACAGGGTTTGTTGCTGTTAGGATGGCAGACCGCAGGAATGCTTCTGGGTTATCAAACTCAGACCGTGCTATCCACATATTACTAGATAATACGTTCTGGCCTTCCCAGCCTACTCCGTCTGTAGCTTCAGGAACGAGCAGTGGGTCAGTAATTACCATGTTAGTTCTTCCTTAGTAGGGCGTTTTTGACTCGCTCTGTGAGCATGGCTCTGTTGTCCGGATTATTACTATTTGGGATGAAGTCAGCAACCGCGTCAATGATGACGTCTACTTTAGATAGGAGTAGCTCTTGCTTCTGTTCTGGTGTAAGAAGAGATGCATCGAATTCAAGCTCAACACGACGTTTGCGTGCTAAGTCAAACGCTGCCCGAAGAGCCTGCTTTTCAGAGGAAGGGACCGCTAGGTACCCTAGTAGTTGTTCTAACCCAACAGGCATTGGTAGGATCGTTCCCAACTCGTATTGCCTAATTGTCTCTCTGTGCAATTCCGTTACGGCAGCAAAGCTAGACCGTGAGAAACCGCACGCCTCTCGTAGTTCTTGCAGCTTTTTACCAAACTCATTTGCCATCGTTGGGTTCTTTCGGTGGTTCCCATCTGTCTTTTAGGACTCTAACGATGACGGGAGTCGCATCTACTAGGCGTGACGCCGCCTTCTTCACAGCGTCCGCTGCGAATCCGCGTACCTCCTCTTTGAGAGTAGGACGCCGCTCTGGCACTTCCAATTTCAAAACGGGTGGTTTATGATTGCCAGTGGACATGGTTTTTCATCCATGAGTGGTGATCAAGTGCTTTATACCAAAAAGACCGTAATCGTTGTGGGGGCTTACAATGGCTAGCTTGTACGGCGTGCTGGATCAGTACGACGACGGAGGCGCATACCTTCTACAGTGCCTTCAAGAGGGTGGAAGTGCAGAGCCTCCTGCGGTGGTAAAGACTGCAGTCGACATGCGTAAGGTAGCACACGTACGTGAAGATGACTACGCCGTTGTCATGGATACGCAGATCGGACGGCTCTATAAGTACCCAATCGCAGACGCTGGTAACACGGCTGTATCTGCTCTGTACTTTGGCGAAACGTCGAGTAAGCTTCCCCTAGACGTAGCTCACGCAGGGGCTATAAAGTTAGCTGCGGCCTTAGAAGAGTTCGGTCTTCCTGGTGTCGAGGCCATGCAAAAGGTTGCCGACATCCAGGTTCCCACAATGGATCCTGCGGCAGAAGATGCGGCCCTTCGCAGTTTGTTTGGTCTGCATGATGACGAGGTCACTGTTCTAGAGGATGCTTTCAAGGGTCTTAGCCCAAGAGGAAAGCGTCGCTTGATGTTTGAGGTAAAGACCGCAGGCGTGATCGACCTGGAGAAATTACCAGACGACCTGATCACGTACACCCGTGGTGATCTTGGGGATATGTTCCCAGGAGCGGTGCAGCTTCGTCGGCAACTGGTAGTAGGTATCGAAGACGCTGACAAAGAGTTAACAGCGCTCTTAGAGAAGAGGGCGTCGGCTGATACGTTGGCTGACGAGTTGAGTCGCATTGACGAGAAGTACGGACTCACCAGTCAGTATTACCGGATGATCCCAGATCCTTGGCAGTCTGTATTCGGACAGACACAAGTAAAGACTGCAAATGCGGTGTGCGAAATCGGTGGAAGAGAGTTCGGCGCTCATGATATCGTAGGCTGGCTTGAGGCTGGTGGCCGGGCGCAACTGGAGGATGCCTTTGGTGGGGAGTTGTCCACACAACTCTCGAAGGATCCAGTTGCTGTGTTAGCTAGCCTGCCTGCTACGCACAAGCAGGCCATCGCGCGGATGATTAATGAGTAATGTTGAAGAGCTACGTAGCGTCACAGTTCAAGGTGCGTTCACGTCATCGCAGACGCACCCTCTCGTTCTGAATTTACTGTTACTCGACGCGTTCGGGGCTGACTACCTTCAATGGGAGCCTGAGACGCTATGGCTAGAGATTGGCCGTACGTGGGGCTCAGTGTCAGAAGCGAGCAAGAACAAGATTCAGGCTGTTCGAACTGCTATGGTGTCTGACCAGCCGTACGAGCGTTGGGAGGTCTTTAGTGCGTTAACTGAGGCATTCTACGGGTACACGCCCCGATTTGACTTGGTTCAGCTTCCAACGATTCATCGCGTGGCGGGTACCCTCGACGTTCTGTCTATCTTAAGGGATAAGCAGATCGGGGATGAGGTATACAAGTTCGCAGCAGCCGTTATGATGGACACAGGGGTAATCTTTGGTCCAGGTCCGCTATTACCAGCTAATAAGTACTTGACAAAGAATGACCCCGCGCTTCAAGCAAAGGTGTCTGCGGCTATGACTGCGGGTAAGCAGCCTGATGGATTGATTGACACTCCGTACGACTTGCAGTTGATGAAGTCGATTAGCATTCGAGATTTCCTGCAAGAGCAGAGTGCCTCACTGCTGAAACAAACCGAAATCGTAAAGTGAGGTAACTATGGCGCAGTTCCCGCAGAGATACCCTACGACGTCAACGTCTGGGGCGAAGTCTGTGGGTAGACCAGACTCCTTCTATCCGTCCCCGTTCTTCGACATTGCTTCCACGTACATGCCGAAGACTATTAAGGAGACGTTTGGATGGTGTTTGTTCTACTCTCTAGCAAATCCGCTGATCAGTTCAGTGCAGAACAGACTAGCTGCGTACCCTGTAACAGACCTGTTGTTTAGCGGGGAGTCTAGCGATACAGGAGCGTCCTCTGGTGGTACAGGTGTTCGTAAGTTGTGGGAAGAGATTTTTGAAGACACGTTGAACATCAGGCCATTCTTGGTAGGTGTCAACCTTGACAGGTATGGTTTTGGCAACGGACTTGTCTCTGTTGCTATTCCGTTTGTGAAGACGCTCACCTGCAAGAACCCTGCGTGTCGGCATTCCTCGCCACTAAAAGATACGACGTACAAGTGGCGTAACTACCAACCCCATATTGAGTGCCCTAAGTGCGGTTACTCGGGTCCGGCTGCCGTTAAGGACGAGATTCAGAGAGCGTACCGAAACATTCGACTCATCCGATGGAATCCGAATAACATCACTATCAAGTACAACGAGATTACTGGTAAGCACCAGTACTTCTACACGATGCCGATGTACTTGAAGAATCAGATTATGCTTGGTAAGAGGGAGTTCATTGAGGACATCCCGCAAGTATTCATTGACGCTTTGCGACTTAACAAAGCAGTGCTAATCGAGTCAGACCGCATTTTCCATATGCGTCGTCCCTCAATATCGAGAGACCCTGCGGATAGTGGCTGGGGTGCCCCGCTTCTGCTGCCTGTTCTAAAGGATGTTTTCTTCCTGCAGATCCTGCGTAAGTCCCAAGAGGCTGTTGCCTTTGAACATATCGTGCCAATGCGTGTGTTCTTCCCCCAGGTAACGGGCCAAGGATCGGACGTTTACTCGCTAATAAGCATTCAAGACTGGCAGAAGGAAACTAAAGAGCAACTGCGCATGTGGCGTGCTGACTACAACCACATGCCAGTTCTTCCATTCCCACTTGGGTACCAAGCGGTTGGCGGTACCGGTAAATCGCTGCTACTGCATCAAGAAATTCGTGTGTACAGCGAACAGATCATCGCGGGTATGGGCGTTCCCACCAGTTTCTTCTATGGAGAAGCACAATACTCTGGTGCGTCCGTAAACCTTCGCGCGTTAGAAAATGAGTTCCTAGGTAACCGGCAGGACATGCTTCAACTTGTGAAGTTCATCATGCGGCAGATATCTGCTGCGATGGGCATTCCTATGGTTGAAGTGTCCTTCACTCCGTTCAAGATGGCAGACGACATTCAGCGGGCTTCGTTCAACTTTAACTTGGCAAACGCTGGTTACATCAGCAGGCAGACCTTCCTGCAAAGCCAGCTGTTCGATCCAGCAGCCGAGCAGAAACAGATTGAGGAAGAGTCCAAGGTAGGCCGTCGTCTGCAACGTGATCAGCAGTTGAGCCAAGCTGAGATCGCAGGGGAAGCTAGCCTCATAACGAACAAGCACCAGTTGAAAGCCCAAGAAGACAGCATGCGGGCTAACCAGCAATGGCAGAACGATGGATTGGTGCCTCCGCCGCCACAAGTAGTTGACCAGAAAGGAAATCCTGCAGGTGGTCCTCCGCAGCAAGCTGCTCCAGAAGGTGAAGTACCTGTTGATCCAACCCAAGCTGGTGGAGCAGTACAGGGTGCTGAACAAAGCCAGATGCAGGCTACCCCTATGGTAGAGTTGCTAGGTACAGCTAAAAAGTTGGTGATGAATCTACAGGGTATGGGAGAGGTTGAGCGCTACCAAGCGCTGGACACTCTGCGTAGCAACCATCCTGATCTGTACGCAGTCGTGAACGATAGACTTGGCAGGCAGGGCGTGCGAACTCCTGCGATGGTTACTTCTCCAGAAGCCATTCCAACGAGGATGCCTGTTCAAGGATAAAGCGGTTACCAAGGGTGTGCCCCCCGGACCTACCGGGGGCCACGTCCCCTGGTAGTGTTAGTTGCCCCGGATCGCTTTGTCGACGTCGTCAGCCAGCCGCTGACAACTGTTGCGAGGGGCCTTGCGGATGTTGCGCACTGCTCTCTCCAATGGTAATCTATCCATGGTTCTTATACCGAAATTCGTACTGAGGTTTTCATGTCCAACGTACTAGATCCCGAGAGGTCGATGCGAACGCTTGAGGAGCGTACCGTAGGTGCGCTGCAAGAGTTTTTCCCTATACGTGGTAAGAAGCACACATTAGTCACTAATAAGGTATACGTTGGCGACGACGTTGAGCTAGACGACATCCCCGCGCAACGTAGAGCGGTACTACGCGGTAAGACGTGGGCACAAGGTATCTACGGCGACTTCTCGTTGATAGACAACGACACGGGTAAGGTTCTAGACACGCACGAGCACTTGAAACTAGTGAATCTTCCTAAGCTTACGCGTCGTTTCAGCTATATCGTTGATGGTACAGAGTATCAGGCTGACAACCAGTGGCGCTTGAAGTCAGGTGTGTACTCAAGAATCAAGAAGAATGGCGAGATAGAAGCCCAGTTCAACTTAGCGAAAGGAACTGGGTTCCGTATGCTCTTTGAGCCAAAGAACCAACGGTTCCTGGTTAACTACGGAACTACCAACGTTCTTCTTTACCCAGTACTTCGCGCCCTAGGTATGTCTGACGATACGCTGAGTAAAGTATGGGGTCCTGATCTAGTAGCAGCAGGAGCCTCGTCACGGCGTAAGGGAGAGGTCGTCAAACTTGCAAAGGCATTAAGTAGAGATGCTGCTCCTGTAAACGATGAAGAAGCTGCTGAGATCGTTCGCAAGGTATTTAACGACACGCGGCTACTTCCAGAAACAACGGCCATTACGCTTGGTAAGCCGTATGACAAAGTCAACGCAGACGTATTGTTCGCTACGTCAGGGAAGCTCGTTGATATCAACCGTGGAGAGGTGGACCCTGACAACCGCGATGCGCTGCGATTCAAGGAACTATGGTCTATTTCAGACCATATCCCTGAACGAATAAAGAACTCCGCGCGCCGTATAACGTTCAAGTTGACCAACAACTTGGATCGCAAGAGTAAGGTAAACGAGATACTGTCATCAGACATATTTAACGTACCGGTGAAGTCATTCTTCACGTCTACGACGCTTGCTCAGCAAGGAACTCAGGTGAATCCTCTTGAGATGATCGGAGGATTTCTAAAGACCACAATCATGGGTACGGGCGGTATCACCTCTGATGCTGCGATCTCAGATGAGGCGAAGCAGGTTGATAACAGCCAGCTAGGCTTCCTTGACCCGGTGCAGACTCCAGAAGGGCAGCGCTCTGGTATCACTACTCACTTGGCATTAGGAGTTAATAAGCAGGGAGTGACTCCGTACACGAAGGTATGGGACACCCGTAAGGGAGTCTATGTAGAGAAGAATCCGCAAGAACTCTCTCTGGTGAACGTGGCGTTTCCGGACCAGTATAAGAGAGTTGGTTCTAAGCTAACCCCCGTGGGTGACTTAGTTACTGTTGTAAACAAGGGTGGTGACATCACCAACGTAACGCCTTCTGATGTGGACTACGTGCTGTCCTCTCCCAAGCAGATGTTCTCTATATCTGCCAACATGATTCCCTTCTTGGCGTCTGACCAAGCTAACCGAGCCGAGATGGCTTCTAGATACTTTGAGCAGGCAATCTCGCTAAAGAATCGTGAGAATCCACTTGTTCAGGTATCTTCTGGCCTAGACGACCCTGGTGTAGACACGTGGGAGAAGATCGTAGGCCGTTTCTCCGCGCAGCTTAGCCCGGTTGCTGGTGTAGTTACTGCGGTCACAAAGGATAAAGTTAGCATCCGTGGCAAGGACGGAACTACCAAGGATGTTCAACTGTACGACAACTATCCACTGAACGAGAAGAAGTCTTTCATATCAAGTACACCCATTGTTTCAGTGGGCGACAAAGTAGAAGCCGAACAGCCCGTCGCAGACACCAACTTCACGAAGAACGGCAGCTTAGCTCTAGGAGTGAACCTACTTGTTGGATACTTGCCTTTGAAAGGGCACGTGTTTGAGGACGGGATCGCCATCAGTGAGTCTGCCTCAAAGAAGTTAACTAGTGAGCATCTTCACAAGGAACGGCAGTACCTTGAGAAGAACATGGCGCTAGGGTTGAACGCATTCCGGTCTAACTTCCCAGGTGTGGTCACCGATGAGAACGCCGCGAAGCTAGATGATGACGGTGTTATCAAGAAGGGTGCCACCGTTGAGCCAGGAGAAGTCCTTATCGCAGCTAGGCAGAAGGTAGATCCGTCTAAGGAACAACTCCTTCTCAGAGGGTTGCATCGCTCTCTCGTGAAACCGTACAAGAACGTCTCTACTACTTGGGATAGCGCCTACAAGGGTGTTGTTACTGATGTTGTTCGCAATGGCAGAGAGGTAGTGGCCTACGTAAAGACGGAGGAGTCTGCTGACATTGGAGATAAGCTTGTAGGACGGCACGGTAACAAGGGGGTTATTACTGCGGTAATACCTGACGAAGACATGCCCCAGGATAAGGACGGAGTTCCTATCGACATCGCGTTGAACCCATCTGGTATTCCAAACAGAATCAACGTGGGTCAGGTTCTTGAGACGAGCCTCAGCAACGCCGCCATGAAGACAGGCACCACAGTAGCAGTTGAGAACTTCCAACCTGACAACGCAAAGAAGATCATTCAAGTTGAGGGTTACTATCGGACAGTTAAGACAAGTGAGGGAACCAAGCGTGTGTGGGTAAAGCCCCACACGCGAGAGATCGGGTACCATGAGGCTGTGCAAGAGGCTCTTAACGCTGCTGGGGCGTCGGAGACCCGTGAGTTGTTTGATCCTGCTACTGGCAAGAGCCTTGGTCAGATACTGTCTGGTAAACAGTACATCCTCAAGCTTGTACACCAAGTAGACAAGAAACTGCGCGCACGTTCACACGGGTACGGAAACGACTACGACTCGTCGATGGTTCCGAAGGGTGGTGGCACCACTGGTGCTGCACAACGGTTCGGTGAACTTGGTCTGTACGCCATGCTAGCGCATGGTTCCACAGCAAATATTCGAGATGCCCTCACCTACAAGGGTGACAAGGCGCAGGATGAGGTGTGGACAGCTATTCAGACAGGACAGATTCTACCTTCTCCTAAGCCGTCGTTCGCGTATGAGAAGTTCCTTGGGTACATGCGCGCACTTGGGCTGAACGTAGAGAAAGAAGGAAACGAACTAGTCGTTCATCCGTTCACTGACAAACAGATCCTTGCGCTGTCCAGTGGCGAAATAACTGACGGTGGTAAGCTTCTTCGGGGCAAAGACCTGAAGCCTGAAAAGGGTGGGTTGTTTGACGAAGACGTTACGGGTGGCCCAGGCGGTAAGAAGTGGGCGCACCTGACACTACCAGAACCCATTCCTAACCCGATCTTTGAGAAGGCGATTACATCACTTCTTGGTATGACGCGCACTGATTACGACCGTGTTCTATCTGGTGAAGCGGGCTTTGACGCTAACGGAGCGGTGGTGCCAAGAGACCAGACTAAGAACGTTGGCGTTTCTGCTTTGGTTGGTCGGCTCAAGTCACTAGACGTCGAAAAGGAGCTAGTCAGCGCGGTTCTTCAGTTGAAGAAGGCATCGAAGTCCGAGCTAGATGGGGTGAACAAGAAAGTAAAGTACCTCCTAATGCTGAAGAACAACGGACTCTCAGCAGACGAGGCGTACGTTATTCGTCATCTACCCGTGGTGCCACCGATTCTTCGTCCTATCACAGCGATGGAGGGTGGTGACCTGAACATTGATAGCTTGAACAACTTGTACAAGAACGTTGCTCTGTTAAGCAACAAGCTGGAAGAGGCTAAGCGAGTTCTACCAGATGAGAATATTCGCGGAGCCCGAAAGGACCTACTTGACGCTATAGACGCGTACATGGGCGTGTCTACCCCAACTGAGTCAGATATGCTGGCTGATGGTCAGGCACGACCACCTGGAATTCTTACCATTCTGTCAGGTAAAACTACCCCGAAGGCTAGCTTCTTCCATAAGAAGTTGCTTGACCGCAAGCAGGATCTTTCCATGCGGTCGGTCATCGTTCCTGACTTGGATATGCACTTGGACGAGATAGGTATTCCTCTCGTGGGAGGAATGAAAATCTATCGTCCGTTCGTAGTGCAAGAGTTGGTACGTATGGGGTTCACTCCTCTCAAGGCTCGCGAAGAGATTGAGAAAGGTACCACACTTGCGCGTCGTGCGTTGGAAGTAGCTGCCTCCAAGAGACCTGTTCTGTTTAAGCGTGACCCGGTACTGCACAAGTTCGGCATCATGGGGTTCTCTCCTCACTTCATAGACGAGAAGGCTATCCATATCCATCCCCTAGTTGTCGCAGGCTTCGGCGCGGACTTCGACGGTGACACGATGTCCGTGTTCGTCCCTATCTCTAAGGATGCCGTTGAAGAAGCCTATAACATGATGCCGTCTAAGCACTTGTTGAGTCCTGCTACGGGTACGGCCATGTACCAGCCTACGTTAGAGGGGCAGCTAGGACTGTTCCTTATTACGCAGTATGGAAAGGCAACAAAGCATGTCTTTGGTTCGGCTGAAGATACCATCAAAGCAGCCGAAGACAGCAAGATTGGTATGACTGACGTAGTAAACGCTGGCGGTATCCGTACCACGGCTGGAAGATTACTGATTAATAAGGCGCTACCTGAGTCAGTACGCACCAAGGAGATGCTAACCGATAAAGATTGGGCACTGAGTACGAAGACTCTGCAAGACATCATGGTGCAGATGGCTGGTAAGGCCCCATCTGACTACGCCAAGTCAATCGACGCACTGAAGTCTATTGGGTTCAAATACGCGTACGATGTTGGATTCTCTTTCAACATGTCTGACTTCGCTGATCTTTCTGCTATCCGTGACAAGCATCTAGCCAGTGTACGTGAACAGGAGTACGTCATTCGTAAACAGCAGCACGACAAACGGCTGTCCAAGAACGAGGCCGACAAACGTGTCGTTGCGCTATACACGGGCGCAATGAAGGCAATCGACAAAGATGGTATGGAGGCGCTACAGCAACGCGGAAGCAAACTGATGGTGATGAACAAGGCTGGGGTGAAAGCTGGTTGGGGGCAGATCCGCCAGTTGTTGATTGGCCCATTACTACTAGAGAACCATCTTGGAAAGACCATCCCTGTAGCAGCGGATCGGTCGTACACAGAGGGGGCGCGTACGTCTGGGTATTGGGTCGGTGCTGTGGCAGGTAGAAAGGTGCTGCTGGATAAGGTCATGGAAGTGCAGAAGCCGGGTGCCTTGAATAAGCAGATGGCGAACATGCTCATGACCCAGATCGTTACGACTGACGACTGCGGAACACGGCGGGGTATCTCGTTAGACACCACTGATTCTAACTTAGTAGACCGCTATACATCGCAAGAGGTGAAGCTTGCAGGTCGTTCTTACCCAGCGGGAACACTGGTGACGTCGGACTTACTGTCAAAGATGCGGTCAGACAAGGTGCTGCGTAGAGCGAAGATTCTGGTTCGGTCACCGCTTAAGTGCGAGGCTAGAAAAGGTCTTTGCGCTAAGTGCTACGGTGTTGCTGAAGATGGTAACCCTGTGAAGCTTGGCACCAACCTTGGCGTCATATCAGGTGCTGCCATTGGTGAGCGTGGTACTCAGCTATCGCTAAAGAACTTCCACACAGGTGGTATCGCAGGTGCTACTAGCTCAGTATCCGAGGGACTTCCGCGTGTAACCCAGCTACTAAAGATTCCAGAGGTGCTCCCTGGCTCAGCCGTGTTATCTCCGGTGTCTGCTAAGGTGAACAAGGTATCGGAGAGTAGCTTCGGTGGTTATAACGTTGAGGTAGGCAACGAAGAAGTGTACGTACCCGGTGGCCGTTCCATGATCGTGAAGTCTGGGGACACCGTAGAGAAGGGAGCACCCTTAACGTCAGGTCCTATCCATCCAAAGGAGCTTCTTGAGAAGCGTGGAATCGACGCAGTACAACGGTACCTATCTGATGAAATTTACCGTACGTACGAGAAGGAGCGCGTCAAGCGGCGTAACGTAGAGGTTGTTGTAAAGGGACTTACCAACCTTGGAATGGTGACGGACTCAGGTGACTCCGACGAGTTCATTCGTGGTGACACGGGGCACTTGTCTTACATAGCTGCGCAGAATAAGGTACTTGAGAGTGAGGGGCGGGCTCCTGTGAAGGTAACCCCTATTCTTCGTGGACTGGAAACGATCCCGTTGGATCAAACGACTGACTGGTTAGCCCGTATGCAGTACCGTCGTTTGAAGGAAACGTTGGTACAGGCTGCTAATGAAGGTTGGTCTTCCAACATCCACGGTCCCCACCCGGTACCAGGAGTTGTGTACTCCGCAGAGTTTGGTAAACACCCCACCGGAGAAGGTCCGTATTAATGGCTGATCCATACGGAGCAACGGCTGAGCAAGCTAGCGGCCCAGCTAGTCTTCAGATAGGTGTAGTACGCCGTGTGAACATGCGGCAGTACACGGTAGACGTTGAGACTACGTTCTCACAAAAACTCTTACTGGATGTACCGTTTGCTACACCGTATTCAAGCAAGTCGCATAACGGTGGAATCTATTTTATGCCAGAAGAAGGCAGCGAGTGCGTGGTAGCCGTTGCATCCGAAAATGTGATGTACGTGATTGGCTGGGTGCAGAGCCCGTCTGTTAATCCGTTGTCAGAACTTGTTGACGGTGTGCCCACGGAAGAACCAACCGGTGAGGCACCTAACTTTCGTGGTAACAGGGACGCGCTAGAGCCTGGAGATATCTATTTAGGTACTGCTGACGGCAACAGGATCATCCTACGTAAAGGTGGGATGGTTGAGGTTGGTTCTACTGGAATGGCTCAACGCATCTACTTTCCGGTAGAGAACATGGTGCGCGATGTTTTTCAACGGTACGAGGCCCTTAGCCCTATAGGCAACGTTTCGTGGGGGTACGCTACTATTTCTAGCGATGGACTTCAGATAGATGAGGGAACTGCTGAACGTACTCCTGCACTTATTGGGTTCAACGTTAAAGGGTTCGCGCAGGATGTAGAGTTCGTTCGTAAGTACGCGGTTGAACTGCGCCTTGGAAACTTAGGCGCTAGCACACTAGATCCAGAGTTACTTGGTCGACATATGTTCGCGGATGAGGCTACGTCTGCGGGTAAATCTACCGACTTGAATAGGCATGCAGACGGAGTTGTGAGCTTCGTGGTTCACGACATGGGCAGTTCAACAGATCCTGCCAGTAGAGACGCTGTTATTGCGGCTCCAGTTTCTTTCGCGTTTCAATTAAGTAGGACGGGTAACACCTTCGTATTTACTTCAGGACATATTCATGTAGAGACTGCGAAGAAGGTGTACCTAAAGTGCCCAAGCATCCTTGTCGAATCCCCCGGTGTGTTCAGCATTGACGTTACTGACTTAGGTAAGCTGCTTGCCTCCTTCAAAGAAGAGATACTGGTTGAGACTCTCAAGTCACTGAAGATGTTCGTCGCTGGTGACATAGACCTCGCAGGTGGGGCGAACGTGCTGCTAGGTAAGAACGCCAATGAAGGTGTCGTTCGTGGAAACCCACTTCTAAAGTTTCTTACCGATCCAGGTGCTACTGGGTTCAAGGTGATGACTGCGTTTGGGCCATCTGGACCAATGATTGGAACGTTCCCTGCGGGAGTAGTATCCACCACGATTCGTGCGAAGGAGTAACCTTGCCGCCTTTTTGCGTATTCATGTATAATACCGAAGAGGAGTTGCGCAATGTCGTTGGCTAGCGCGGGACAAGATGTACGCGACGCGGTAGGAGCCCTTATGGCTAACCTACCAACTACGCAGAGTGGTCTAGAAGCGTTTCATGCAGGCATACAGTGGGCTGATGTAGCTACCGCGTTCTTCGCACAGGGAACTTCTCCTTCTTGGACAAACGAGGGTAAGTTCACCGCTGAACAGTTGTTTGCCTCTGTAGCTGGTAAGACCATTACACCAGTAACACTCGCTGAAGCGTTTGCAGTGTACGCATCCGTAGCTATGACGCCAGGGTCTGCTACCCCGGTAGCGTTAACTTCTCCACCCGGCGTACCTGACTTCTCTAAGATGCTTACGCTTCCGGCGCAAGTAAATCATGTCCCAGCAGCGGATGTGCTGTTTAACGCTTTGCTAGTGTGGGCTACACAAGGTACTGTTCTTGCAGTACCGACTCCAACGCCTTGGATGTAGGGGAATATGATGGAATTAGCACGTCGGCTAGAGCGACCGTCACTCAAGAAAGTGGCGTCTATGTTCATTCTTGGGGATACCCCTTCGACGCATCCAAGTGAGATGCTCGCCCAGTTGTATAAGCAGCATCCGTACTTAGGTAAGTACCAAGTGAATCTACAGATGGATGCTCAAGACGATAACCTTGGGTATGCGTACGGGTCTTTCCTTGTGTCGAACCCCACAGACGCCTCTCCGGTATCAGCCGATAATGGGATGACAAACGGGGTAAACGAGCCGGTGCAGCCTGCTCCCGAAACGGTTGTACGCGTTCCAGTGATCATCCGTGACAGCAAGGGGTACTCGTTTGATACGTTCATTGACCCAAACGGTAAGTCGGGTCCTCTGAATGAGGGTCGTTTAGCTACAACGCTATTCGCTGCGTCAGCGTTCTCTGTGTCTGGTCAACCTGACGGAGCGGGCGGTATGGGGCAGAGTCTGAACCCGGTAGATCCTACAACGATGTATGGTAACGCATCAAGCGTAGGTGGCTCCCCTAACTCAGTAACGTATAAGACTGCTTCCGTGTCTGTCCTTTCTGGCGTGCGTATCTGTGAAGAGGACAAGGCTGCGTTCATTGAAAAGGTTGCCTCGGATCCTCGTCTAAATGACGCTACCAAGTTATCCGACGCCTTCAGAATGGCCGTCATTCGAGTAGCTGAAAACGATGCCAAAGAGAAGTGGGCCTCAGTAACGTATGAGCCTCATGTTCTCGTGCTATCTCGCCCCGTGCACGGAGATGGCAGCTACAGCGTGCTCTCTGCTGAGTTTGATTTCACAGGTGATCTGCCAAAGGTGGCTTTCGCAAATAGCAGCAAGTTATCAAAGGCCGCTGCCGAGGCACTTGATGGAGAAACGCGCGAAGCAATCCTGCGCGATGGCTTTACAATTCTCAGCCCAGCAGCGGTTTCACTTCCAGTTGACGCTGTCGTTGAAAAAAGAGCCAGCGCTACCCCTACAGAGGTTACGGGTATCTACCAAGTGATGGAGAAGACTGGTTCAGCGGGACGCGCATTGGTACTAGGCAACCTAGTTACCTTCACAGGTGTGCCTACGGATAAGGTGCTCGTGATTAGCGCGGCTGGCTCGTCATTCCAGGACCGCGTAGCGGGTGAGAAGATCGCGTCGTTTGACCCACGTACCCTGCAAGCCCCTTCTGTTATCAGAAAGTCTGACGAAGGTGTGTTCCTGCTGAAGACCGCTGGGGTAGTGACTGAGCCTGTTGAGTTAGCCAGCATGGTCGTAGACGGGCAGGGGCAGATCCTATCGTTCCTGTGTGAGCATCCTTTCATGGGCAAGATGACACTGGAGAAGTCAGCGTCGGTTAAGAAGCTGGTTCAAACAGGAGTCAACTCGTTCCTCATTCCTTCCGATGCGGTGTTCATTCCAATTGGGCTGCCAAGCACTGCTTACATGACCGACGACTACGCGATGCGTAAGGTAGCTGGCGCCGGATCCGAAGGAATGCGCGTGCGGCTTACTTATGACGGGGAAGTTTACAAGTTCGCCGGTGCGTTACTTTCTAGTGGTTATTTTGAAACACCTTTCGTTGACCACGCTGCCTTTACGCTGGCTATCATGGGTGATACTGACGCGGGTGCTAAAGAGAAGTTGGCATCCTGCCGTAAATCCCCGGTCGATTTTGTCGCTTACGCTAAACCGGGGATTGAACAGGAGAAAACCGTTGACGTAGCTTCCATGGTGGAGACGGCTAAGACCGCAACGGCCATTCGGCAAGACTTAACGAAGGAAGCTGCCAACCTAATCACAGGTGACACGGTAGACTCCGTGCTGTCCCTTAACTTCGTGACTCCTGAGAACGTGCGCGGGTACGTAGACTTTCTCCCAGTCTTTGAAGACACTGTATCTAAGTTGGCAGAGCTACTTATCGGGGTACGCCTAGGGGTTGCGGAAGTACCAGAACCTGCGGTACTGTCTGCAATGAACGGCGTTGAGAAGGCAATTCAAGGGCTGAAGCGCTTGAGCCTACAGCCGGGTATCTCGGGATGATTGGATGTACGCGCACCACCCCAGTGAAAACTGGTTCAAGTACCTGATCCTGTTTTCTGGGGCAACCCTTGAACGTATCCGAGAAATAGCGTCGCTGAACGGTGTCACTCCCCCAACACTTGAGTACCTTCAAGGTCTTCGGGACTCGTTAACCGTGCGTAAGCCCAGTCCCTTCTACTTACGTAATGAGGCTACCAGAGTGTGGCTTCGTAAGAATCGTCTGTATGGATTATCGACTAATACACCAGAAGCAGTTGAGGCTCGAAACATCCTTACGGAGGATAGGCTACGTAAGGTTCTTGAGTGCTTCTTGATCTGCGGTACTCCTATCGAGGACATCGCTGGCTACGTAGAAAAGGCAGGATTCCGGAAGCTCTTTAAGAGAGTAGTAGAGTCGTACTGTAACTACTTCTGGAACCGAGACCTTCTCACAGCTAAGGATTGGGTGGCGTTTCTGACGCCTGCCTACCCTAACAGCGTCTTGTATTTGGATTGCTACGCCAACGACACAAAGTACACCGCGTGGAAGCTTGGCGTAAAGTTTGAGATAGACGCACAGGAAGTACTGAAGGGATTCCTTCTGGATGCTTCCATGCGGTTTACAGAGACTCGTTCTATGCCTAATGAACGCAACACAGCGTTAGCCGCTAAGCTTTGGACTGAGATCGCCATCGGCGCGCACACAGAACTATCCAAGGCGAGTGACGCTACTCGCGAGATTCTTGAGCAACTCAAGAAGATGGCGATTAAGTTGGATGAACGTAAGGTGCCTAGCCTGGAAACGCTAACCATGATTGAAGAACTAGGAGGGAAGAGTGAGTACACCCCACCAGAGCCAGAGTCCGACGACGTTTGATATCGATTACCTGGAAAGGATTACGCGTCAGTTTCAAGCCGGTATGCTTAAACCTGAACCTGTGGTGTTTGTACCGGCGAAGACAACAGTTCCAGGTGTTAAGTTAGAGTACCATATCGACGGAGAACGCTTACAGTTTCATGTCTGGCCTGATAAGAAGTTCCCTGCTAACATTGAGGCGTGCCTACGGGATATGGTCGGTACCTTAGAAGGTATGAAAGTTGACTACGTTCCCGAGGTAAAAAGCTGGTACGTTGAAGGTCACGCAGCGGCGTGTGGTGCCTTAACGGATTGGGTTGTGGAGCGCCTTGTTGAAAAACTCAAGCAGTCTCTCTCATAGTGAAGCGCCCGCTAAGACACCGTATCTACCAGCGCTAGCTGCGGCTGCACCTGTGTTTGCGGCTAAAGCGGTAATCGGTGACTTGCCTAAAGGTGCCATCGAGGTAGCTGTCGAAAAGAAGCTGCTGAAGCCTAGTTCAGGGCTGGCTCGCAACTTTGTTAAGGGACTCGCGGGCAGAGGTTCTGGCCGCGCTATTGGTGCAGGTCTTGGTGTGCTAACGGCACCAATCTTTTTACGTGGGATGCAACTGGCTAGCTCCAAGAACAAGGCTGAACGCCGCAAAGGTGTAGCCATGCTTGGAGGAGTTGGTTCAGTGTTTGCCCTCCAAAAGGGCGTCATTGAGGGTGCCCAAGCTGCGCGTGCAGAGGGTGCTTCTCTTATCAGTGGCCTAGGTCGAGGTCTTCGTCTTGGCGGCTTTAGAGCCTTGTACAAGACACCAGCCGCGCTTGCACTAGCGCTAGGCGTTGCTGCGGGTCGTCGTAAGTCTAAGGATGAAGGCGGTAACTCGTACTCCAAGTTCATACTACCAACGATAGCTGGCGCTGGTGTAGGTGCGTTATCCAGAGCCTCAGAAGATGTAATCGAACGTGCCGCCACCAAGGGATTAGGCGGTAATATTCTGCGTGCCGTCAGAAAGAGCATACCTGCTGGCGTAGGTGGTGCTGCCGGTGGTGCGTTCGGTGGTCTTGTACTGTCAGGTATCACCGACATGGCGCTCAAGGCGCTAGAGAAGTCTAAATCGAAGGAGAAAACTGGATCTGTCCCGTGGCTAGCTAAGTATCTTGCGGTTGCTTTGTCAGAAAAAGCGATCATGAAGGCAAGCCTTGGCTACGGCGCCCCTGGAAGGTTAATGGGTAAGTTCGAACGTGGAAGACGCATGCAAGCCGCCACGCATGACGCGTACGCTAGACAGATGGCGTTAGGACTACGTGAGGGGCTTATTGGTAAGTCTACCGCGAGTCCTTCTTCTAACACATTTTGGGGTGCCGTAGCCCCTGAAATGGTGCTGTCTCCTAGGCATATGGGTAGGTCTGCTGGAGAGCTTCTTCGTGGTGTTCCCGCAGCAAAGCGGGAGGAAGTGTTACGCAAGTTAGTTGAAAAGATTGAACGAACTCCAGCTTTGCTTCGTTCAAAAAGTGGTGACCCAGTACCCTACACGTCGCACGCACGTAAAGCCATGGAGATGGCTACTGGTGAGCGCCCGTTTTATAAGAACATGACCCCTGCAAAGGAACGGTGGCTAAAGTTCTTTGAGGGCAACCGTGGCGTGATTGAGGGTAAGGGTCTCCCCGCAGCGGGACCAAAAGAGGTAGACGAGATGTCGCCTACTTGGGCTGGTAGGTGGCGGGCTGCTAAAACGTACGGACCCGCAGGAATCATTGGATTTGGTGGTGGTCCGTTAGGTAAGGAGATAGCTAATCTTGGTCTTCCAGGGTTGTCGCAGCTTGACACCGCTATGGATCTAGCGGCACCGCAGTTCCAAGCTGGTATAACAAAACCGTTCTTAATGAGGTTCCCCCCAACAAAGAAATTTGTTGAGGGTTTGATGCGCAAGTCACTTGGTAGGGGTATCCAGAAGGCGGTGCTACCTAACATGAAGCGTTCCAAGGTTGAACGCGTTAAAGAACTCGCGATAGACCACATACTTTCCCCCGTTGTACGTGATCCAGGTCGATTGGCTGAAGGAATGCTTAGCGGGGCGGTTACTGCGAAGAAAAAGCAGTTTGGAAAGATGGTAGACAAGGCTGCTGTGCGGCTAGGCTCGCAGAAGGGTAAAGAACGTGAGGCCGAGAAGCTTCGCGATCTGATGTTGCTTGGGGCTGCTGGTAGTGGTGTTGCGGCAGGAGCGTAACGTGTGGTGGGACACTGTAAAGGTAGCCGAAGAGCAGCCAACGCATCCGCGCCCAGCTACGTTACAGGATACGTTTACTCCGTTCCCACACCAAGAAGAGGCCATCCAGAAGCTGCTAGCTAACGATGGTAAACTTGTACTCGCTCACCAGACGGGTACAGGAAAGACAGCCACGTCTATCTATGGGTTCGAACTGCTCAAGACCATTGGTAAGGGCAAACGAGCCCTGGTGGTTGTTCCATCAGGACTTAGAGAGAACTACGTAAGTGGCGGTGTCCGTAAGTACACTAAGGACTCCTCTACGCAGATCGTTGGTACAGGGTCTGAGGTAACCGGAAATCCCGGATACGTGCGACCAGAGCAGATAGCGCCTGACAAAGATTACACGGTAATAAGCTACGACATGTTCCGTCGTGACCCTGTTGGTGCCGTACAGAGAAGCGGTGCCGACACGCTGATCATGGACGAGTTTCATAAGGTACGCAACGAAGACGCCAGTGTCTTTAAAGCCGCAATGGAGGCTCGCGGATTAGTACGTAACTTCATAGGAATCTCTGGTTCTCCTATTAACAACAGTCCCACTGAGTTAGCCACGTTGCTTACCTTGTCAGAGGGTAAGCGTATGCTTACACCGGCTGACTTCAAACGTAGGTACATGGCTACGGTTGGTTACACCAGTGGGATAGGTAAAACGCGTAAGCCAGTGCAAACGCTGACTAACGTTCCTAGTCTGTTGTACAACACGAATCCACGCATCTCATACGCAGAGACCACCGCTCTCGGCGCCGATATGCCAAAGAAGGTGGTAACGAACGTCACTGTTCCTATGTCTGATGAGCAGTGGAAGCTGTACCAGTACTCATTGGGCAAACTTGGTCCGCTACAGAAGTACATCGTAGAGAACGATCCTAACGTGTCGTTACGCGAGGCGAACACCCTCTTCACGCAGCTAGTGAAGGCTCGGCAGATTTCCAATAACGTAGGCGCTGCACGCGCGAACATGACACCAGAGCAGGCTGCGCTTGCTACACCTAAGACGAGGCAGGTACTTGAAGATACCGCCAAGAAGCTAAAGGAATCTCCTGACGAGCAAGTGGTTCTGTATTCGAACTTAATAAACGGGGGTGTAGACGTACTATCGGCGGGTCTGAAGTCGATGGGTATCGACCACGCGCTCTTCGTAGGTAAGGGTACCGAGGTAGGTAACGACACAGTAACCAGCCAGGAACGGCAGGAAGGTGTCAAAGAGTTCCAAGAGGGCAAGAAGCGCGTTATCGTACTTAGTGGTGCAGGCGCTGAAGGACTAGACCTGAAAGACGCTACGGCGTTTTACGCGTTAGATGGGCACTTCAACCCGCAACGTGTTCTACAAGCAGAGGCTCGCGCCGTTCGTTTGAATGGGCAGTCTGCTCGTCCACCGGAGAAACGTTCGGTAGACGTTCGCAGGTACATGAGTGTTCCTCCAACGAGTGCCCAACCAGGGATGTTGGCTAAGGCGCTCGGTGCTAAGAAAGCTCCACTAACGGTTGACCAGTGGACTTACGATGTGGCTGGTGGTAAGTTCAAGCAGCAGCAGCAATTCTTCAAAGAGTTCAAGCTGCATAAGTACATCCGGAAGGTGACGGATGCCAGGGGCAACGTTCGATACATCTACAGCGAGACCAACCCTAGGCAGCCCCGCGCAACGAGCAATCGTGGGCTACTCGGCCGACTCAGTGAATATTTCTACACAGCGGATCAGCGGGCAGGTGCTACAGGAAGTCCAACAAGTAGCCAACCGCAACCCGCCCAACCTCCGACCATCCAACCTATCCAGCGCGTGTAGAGACTGCGTTCACTTCTTGTTTCAAGCTGGTAGAGCCCATAAGGGTGACGGTTCGTGCACCTTGTCTAATGTTCCAGTTCATGAGTCGTTCGTGTGTGACTTACTGGACGTTTACGAATGACACTGTATATACCTGGAGCAGACGTACCGAGTAAGCCGAATGTACATCCAACAGGTGCTGGGTTATTCCCGTCAGAGTTGACCTCCTTTTTTATTAACATTCCGACAGGTATGGAGTTAGCCCGGTTCTCATTCAAAGGTAGAATGTACCTTACAACTGTGTACGACACCGCCGCAAGAAATATCTTAATGATGTGCGGACGTCAGACGGAGAAGTCGACAACCCTCGGTAATCGTTCACTTATCTACTCAATTCAGCGCCCATATTTCAAGACGCTGTACGTTAGCCCGACGCAAACTCAGACAGAAAAGTTTTCGCGTGATCGTTTAGAAGAACCTATTGAGATGTCACCGAGTCTCAAAGCGTTCATAAAGCGTCCTCAGAACGTGCTATTAAAGCGGTTCATGACTGACGCAGAAATCACCCTTCGGTATGCCTTTTTATCTGCTGACCGCACGCGTGGCATCAGGTCCGATTTACTTATTATCGACGAGCTGCAAGACGTTCTGATCGATATTATCCCAGTAATAGAGCAGTGCATCTCTCACTCCCCGTACAAGATGAAGTTGTACGCGGGTACTCCAAAGAGTCTGGACAACACGATTAGTGCTTACTGGGAAGAACACTCCACCAAGAATGAGTGGGTGATCCCTTGCGATCACTGTAGCGCCAGACAGGGACGATGGAACGTCGTTGGTCTCGCTAACATTGGAAAGAAGTCACT
>Ga0172375_10001854_pt1 | contig 33665 bp, 36 predicted proteins | sample LakKiv1m_FD_114537 | JGI IMG/M metagenome (GOLD analysis project Ga0172375, IMG submission 114537) | Freshwater microbial communities from Kabuno Bay, South-Kivu, Congo - kab_092012_11.1m | ecosystem: Environmental > Aquatic > Freshwater > Lake | place: Democratic Republic of the Congo... | reverse complement strand
AGAAAGTGTGTGTCTCTCCTTTCAGCTCGAAAATGAGCTTAGTTTTAGATTCTTCAATGACTTTGAATTCCATAGCTACGAAAATTATAGACTTAATTTATAAACGTTTCGATAGTATTTTCACTACCTATTGAGAGAAAGTATTTAAACTTGAGAATACTTCTACCCTTTGATGCCGCTTTTGCGTAAAGATACTCCTGAACATCAGATTTACAAGATTCTGGAACATTGGCAGCCTACCGACGAAATTCTACTGGTTAAAGAGTTAACCGATCCGAAAAAGAAACTTTCTTCTTTGTTTGCTTATCTTTACAATAAGATTAAGAAAGAGTACCAATCTTTCCCCATCCGCAAGAACGGAAAAAATCCGTTCACTCATCCCTTAAATGTGGTGTGGGACTTAAGAAAAGCTCAAGTCAAAGATGAAGTTACTTTATGCGCTGCTTTGATTCACGATTTGATTGAAGAGAAAGTCGACTTATACAAGAAGGAGAAGAAGGTTGACGATTTTAAAGAGTTAGATAAGTATGAAAATGTGTTGTGGAAAGAGTTAACTTCTGAATTAACCGAATTATGTCAGAAGCATAAATGTGTTCCTGCAGTGAAAGAGGTCATCCAGACGGTTGAACTTTTAACTCGACATAAAAGACATTTCTATTACCGCTCAATCTCGGCTATCTTTAATCGTAAGAATGATGCTCTTAAAGAAAAAGCTATCCAAGTAAAGTTGGCAGACAGAATTCATAACATCCAATCTTTAGACTGTTTTACCGAGGAGGAACGTATCTATCAATGTTTTAAGAACCTTTTCATACTTAACAACACTAAAAACTACCTTAAAGAACGGTACGGGGAAAAGAGTAATCCAGATAAAGCTGTCCATCCTACCGAGAAACTGTTTAAGAAATGCTGTAAAGCTACTTATGACGCTTTCTTGGTTATAGATCGGATGTGTTTAGCTAAGGGTATTACGGCGGTAGAGTCTATGCTCCAGCTAGCTTTTATGAAGTACGCTTGGGAACGGTCCGGATTATGGGAAGTTACTTCTATCGATCCTGAAGAGACTCATCCTATGCGTCTTTATCGCGGTATTGTGCGAAAATATGATGCTCGCCTGCATCTGGAATGGGAAAAATTCAGGGAGATGAAATCTTTAGAAGAAGAATATTGTCATAATTTCTTTGCTGATTACAATTTTACCTCCGAACAGTTGGATGCCTTAATTTATTACAAAGACGCTTACGCCATGAAAGAAGTAATTGCTTTGCTCCTGTACGATCCGAAGTATGTAGTTAAAGGTTTTGGTTGTTCTAAACTCTGTACTCGTGGTTTTGTGTGCATGAGCAAGTAAAATATCACATATAATTTATAAATAGGGGTTATTTTTATAATAAAATATATTAAATACCAGAAACGTCATAACGTTTTAAATTAGGGAAAATTAATTGGTTTCCCTGTGTTTGAGAGTATTATCTCGGCACCTGTGCAGAAAATCACCTCTAAACTGGCGTGATTTTCTAAAGAAGTATTTAGAGGTTAAATAACATGAACTTTGAACAGTTAAACTTGGCTCCGCAGTTGTTAAAAGCGGTGCAATATAAGGGTTACACTGAAGCCACAGATATTCAGGAAAAGACTATTCCTTTAATCTTAGAAGGGAAAGATGTGGTAGGTCAGTCTGCTACTGGTAGCGGTAAGACTGCTGCTTTCGGTCTGCCTATCTTGGGTAAAATTCATCCCGGTCAAGGGATCCAGTTTTTAGTGTTGACTCCAACTAGAGAACTTTGCGTTCAGGTCGCAGAAACATTAATGGCATTAAGTAAATTCTTGCCCATGAATATTGTTAAGATTTACGGCGGAGTAGGAATGGGACCACAAGTCGACGCAGTTCGATACGCTGATGTAGTGGTAGGAACTCCGGGAAGAACTTTAGACCATCTTAACCATAACACTTTAGATTTAAGTAAGGTTAAATATTTGGTTATTGATGAAGCAGATAAGATGTTCGAGATGGGTTTCATCGAAGACGTAGAACAGATCTTAACTTTTACTTCTTCTCATCGCCAGACCTTATTGTTTAGTGCAACCATGTCTGATGTGGTAATGAAATTAGTGGAACGACATTTAAGGTCGCCAGTAACGGTAAAGACAGTCCTCCACGTTGATCGCAGTTTACTTAAGCAGGTGTATTATAATGTTGATCAGAGAGAGAAGTTCTCTTTGCTGGTGCATTTATTGAAGAATAAGACTCCTGGACTAGCTTTAGTTTTCTGTGCTACTCGTACTGAAGCAGATCTGCTCACTCGCAATCTGAAGATGCAGGGGACTAAAGTTATGTCTATTCATGGTGGATTGAGCCAGAACAAACGTGAGTTTGCTCTGAAACAATTACGTGAGGAAAGTATTGACGTATTGGTAGCTACTGACGTCGCAGCAAGAGGGTTAGATATCAAGAATGTTTCTAACGTCTATAACTATGATGCTCCTAAAACCTCTGAAGAATACACTCATCGTATCGGAAGAACAGCCAGAGCAGGTAAAAGCGGAGAAGCGGTAACTTTACTTAGCGCCAGGGATTTCGATAATTTCAGAAGGATCGAAAGCGATCGCACTTTAGAGATTAAAGAAGAAGCTCTTCCTCAGTTCGAAAAATTACGCTTTGTAAGAGAGATGGAACGACATCGAGGAGGAAGATTTGGCGGGGATCATTTCGGTCGCCGTGGACCTTTAGTTGCGACTAGTGCACATGGTTTTAGAAGCAATCGTCCTTCCGGCGGATTTCACGGTCCCAGAAGAGAGGGCGGAGATCATCAGGAAGGAGAACATCGAGGACATTCTGGTGGAGAAAGAAGAGAAGGTGGACGTTTTGGAGGAGATCATCGCGGTGGCCAAGGGGGATTCCATGGACGTAGAGAAGAAGGACGTGGATCTCAACATGGCGGTCATTCTCATCAAGGTGGCAATACCAGAAGAAGTCGAAGTATGACTAGGGATTAAGATTTTATTTACTTTTTTTCCACTTTTTCTTTCTGATTAAAATCCTTCTTCTCCAATGTTTCTCAAAACATGCTTAATCTCATCAATAACCTTCTGTTGGTCTTTCTTATCAGACATTCTTACAAACTTAATGAGTAAATTCTGCAATTCTGACACTTTCAAGAATTTCAGTTTGTATCCGTCCGTGATGAAATAAAATCTAAATGTTTCATATCTTATCTCTTTTAAGAGAATTTTACCGAGATGGAACAATTCTTTTCCCTTGTAAGGATTTTCTTCTAATGAGTACATTAAGGAAAATATCTGCACTGATTCCTCTTTGAACTTTTTATTAATCTCTTCTTCAAGTTCAGAAGCAATAACTACTTTTGCCATCTCTTTTTTGCTCTGGAAAGTGCGTCTTCAATTGGTACGCAATTAGTAGTGTCCATCAATAATTCTTGTAACTGCCTTTCTTTAGCGCTGTTAAGGAGCCGGGTAAGTATGTCCTCGTAAGTTTCTCCTTTAGTTCCAAATTCTTTTAATTCTTCTTTAATTTCTACCGATACAGCAATAGTGGTATTCATTTTCGTTCACCTTATAATTGTTATAATGCTTATAATATTTATAATTAATATAATGGTTATATTTAAACCTTACGGTTAAAATTTATTTTGTAACGCTCTTCCACAAATATTCAAAATACTTCCGATAATTGTCAGCTAATTTCCTGTGTTTAATAACAAAAGCCAGTGGTTTCTCTAACCACAAAACATTAGCCACATAATCTCCATAAATGTAGATAACATTCAAACCACTTAGAATTTTAGGCAAGACTTTGTATTGATAATACTTAGATTGAGTAATAGGCTTGTTCCGAGCTTCATGGACTAAGAGCAATCGCCATCTACACTTCAGTTTCTCTCTTTTCTTGTTGTATTGTGGCCAGAAATAGGGCAGACGGTTTTCTACATCTCCAGTAGCTCCGATAAACAGAACTTCTTTATGATTAAGACATTCTTTCAAAATAGTCTTAATCCCTTCTGTTCCTCGGTAGATTTGGGATTCAATCTCTTGGTTTAAAGAGTTAAACTTAGCCTGAAGTTCTGGAAGATGTTTTTCCATTTCTACTTCTTTCTGAGAAATCAGGTTCTTTTTCTCTTCTAAATAACGGAGAAGATTCTCTGGACTTTTGGGCTGGAAATATTTGATCTTCTTTTCTATAACATAAGTAACTAAACCTTTCTCGACTAGTTTGTTTAAGGCATCATAAAGATTCTTGCGATACAAGCCGGTTGCTTCGACAATCTTCCCGGCTGAAGTGGTGCCTAGGCTGAGTAAGCTCAGATAAACTTTAGTTTCTGTTTCAGTCAAACCGATTTCTCGCAGGAGCTGCATTCTTCCTGAAGGGTTAGGTTTATTTATAATAATTGTGGTAGTTATTAGATACTACAAAGATTTATCTTGAAAGAACGGTTCTAATGATTTATGACTTCAGAAGCGCTAAGAAGAGGACTGGAATTATTAGAGGTTAAGTATGATACCCTAGAGCAACAGATGACTTTGGAGAACAAGGTCATTGACTCAACCCGCCTGGAACCGATAAGAAGTCCAGTTTTAGTTTGTTCCTTGCATAACTTTGATTATATTAAACCTATAGGGGAAGCGGCTCCTGCCAAAGCTAATGCTTTTGTGAGAGGAGAAAAATTCTTTGTTTTAGGACATTCCTTTTTTCCAGTTCAATATTACAAGCTAAAAGAGTGAGAAAATCAATGAAATATTTAGCTGCTCTTAGTTTAATCGGAGGTATTTCCTTGGCTTATAGTCAACCTGTTCTCGGTTCTCCCTCTCCTTCAAATATAGAACAACGTGTTCAGGAGATAGATTCAGAATTAGCCAAACTCGATCAAGAAAAAAGGCTTCTTCAAAATAAGGATGCTTTTGAGCATTATCTAAGCAATGCCGAGAAATATCTTCAAACTTTTGTTTCTGATGATCTTCTAACTGTGGAAGAGCAGGAATTCATATGTTCCGAGTTAAGACATTCTATTGGTCTTGCTAATCAAAATCAAGGATATTTAGAAGTTCCTGAAATTTGGAAAACACGGTATCAACAGATGAAAGATAATTATGAAATAAAAATTTTTCCTTTTGGAATAAAAGAATCGGGATTAGAGCAAGAGTTAAGAAATTCGGGGTATAAAGATGTTATTGTTGAATACAACGAATCAAAATGGATTGCTGTAACTGAAGAGGTCTTTGGTCTATGTTTAGTTAGTTTAATTCTATCTTTTTTTAATCCTAATACTAAGAAACCGGGAGTTGACTAAAAATGAAAATATTCCCCTTAAGAATCGGTGGTCTGGAACTGGAAGCCTTTAAATTAGTAGAGAAAAAGAGATTAGGCATTAAAGACTCCAAAAAAGAAGCAGATTATTATCATCTTAAAGAAAAATTGGCGCAAATCTCTCCAGAAAGATTATTAGGTCCCGTTGATCTAAAAGTTCATCTCTTTTCGGAAAAGTTTTTTGGAAGAAACTTATTTTACCCCACTGATTCTGACAGAGAAAACCTCCAAACTGCTTTTTATTATCTAAAACATGATTTTGATCACCAATATCCAATTCATGGTATTTATCGTGTTTATCGGAATGATTCATATGGTTTGGAGAAATATTATATTAATTTTGTCACATATTACTTTGAATCTGAATATGGCAAAGAGCATTTAGGAAATTGCTACTTGATGAATTTTATGCTAAGAAAGTAGAAAACAAAAAAATAAAGAAAAAATCTAATATGAATATAATTTGGATTATATCTGATTAGAACTTCTTGTGCTTTTGGTAGCAGTTTCTACAATAAACTGACTTTCCGGGGGTGGGCTTGAAGGGTACTTCACATTCCTGGCCACAGTCGGAGCAAGTTGCTTTGTGTTTTTCTCGGGGTCCGTCAAAACTTCTTTGGTTTCCAAAATTTCCCATTTTATTTATTTCACCTAGTATTTGGTGGGAACACTTAAGCTCCCTATGCAAATGAATTTTCATTTACATCACAGAAGTAGTGTCCAAGATGCTCTTTTGGATTAAATCTGTTATTATTTCTAATAGGAAGGCTGTTTATAAATGTATGCCTGAAGAAAAGATAAATTAATATATCCACTACTCTAGAAATATCTTATGCCGATTACCACTTATTTGTTTGATTTGGACGACACCCTTATTGATACTTCCGTCTACGTAAGGATTTATCCATATATCCTTTCTAAGATCAAGTCCGAGTTTAAACTAACGGACAAGCTTTTGGATGAGGAGATGCAACTATCTGGGTTAAAGAAGAATAAGTACGGACACTGGGATACGGGAGATATCTGTCGCGCTTTAGGCTTATTGGATTTTTATTACCAAGAGTTAGAGAAAGCCATCGCCGTGAACACTTGGATAAATAAAGACGTTTTAGAACTATTTGTTAGCTTAAAGAAAAAAGGAAAAAGGATTGGAATTGTTTCTAACTCCATGTCTCGCACTATCTATACCTATCTGCACAAGTATAAACTATCTGAACAAGTGGACTTTATTGTCTCGGCGGTAGAATTAAATCAAAGAAAAAGTGAAGATTTTTTCTGGTCCGGCTTGATTAATACCCATAAACTTAATCCTAAAGAGTGTGTGATGGTTGGAGATGATCTTCAGGAAGATGTGAATATTCCTCGAAAGTTCGGCTTTAACACTTTTCATCTAGTTCGGGCTGAAGATTTGAAGAGAATTGTGGGATTGTTTCCTTAAACGTTTATGTTCTGGGCCAGCAAAAACTTAATATACCCTCTTTTATTCATACTAATTTATGTCCTTATTCAAAGATATGCTCAAAGGGGGAGAAACGCTTTTCCGAGATAGTGTTGTTCTCGATTATGATTACCAGCCTAAACTAATAAAGTATCGGGAAAACGAGCAGATGCGTTTTGCTACATCTATCCGACCCCTGCTTCAAGGCAACAACGGAAGAAATCTTTTTGTGTACGGACCGCCGGGAGTGGGAAAAACTACTGCTTGCAAACATGTGTTAAGAGAACTGCAAGAAGAGACGGATGAGGTCTACGCTGTTTATATTAATTGCTGGAAAGAAAATACTACTTTCAAGATTTTCATCAAGATCTGTGAAGATCTAGGCTACAAGTTTATTCAGAGTAAGAAAACGTCTGAACTGTTTGGTCTAATCAAACAGCATTTCAACAAAAAACCAGTAGTTTTCGTTTTCGATGAGATTGACAAGCTGGAAGATACCGATTTCTTGTACAGCATTTTAGAAGATATTTATCGCAAATCTATTATCGTTCTTACTAATTATCGTGATACCTATTCAGAATTAGATGAACGTATCAGAAGCCGTTTCTCTCCAGAGTTTTTGCAGTTTAACGCTTATAACGAACAAGAGATCGCCGGGATACTTAAAGAGCGTTGCAGGTACGCTTTTATTCCTGACTGCTGGGAAGAAGAGGCTCTATTAGAAATAATTGAAAAATGTACCGAGCTACAGGACGTGAGAATCGGGTTGTATCTGATGCGAGAAGCGGGCAACTTAGCAGAAGAGAAAAGTTCTCGTAAAGTCACTTTAGATCATGTCGCCGAAGCCACGAAGAAAGTAGAAGAGTTTCATATCAAACCTAAAGATGGGCTGGATGAAGAGTTGCAAGTTATTTTAGAACTGGTGAGAGACCATTCCGGGAAAAAGATAGGAGAGATTTATACCGCTTATGCCGAGATGGGGGGAGAGATGAGTTATAAAAGTTTCCAACGTCGGATAATTAAACTTCAAGAAGGTCGTTTCTTAACCATGGAGAAGTTTTCTAGCAAAGAAGGCAATACTAGCATTGTTAATATCACTGCTGATAAGAAATTAAGTGAGTTCTAATATGAATGAGTTAGATCGAGTTAGATATTTGTACAAACTCAAAAATGTTACTCGAAGTAATTCTGTTGGTAATCGTAAAGAAACTTCTGCTGAACATTGTTGGAGTGCCCTAATTCTAGCTGATTATTTTTTGTCTAAAATTAAACTTTCATTAGATGCAGTTAAAGTGTATCAAATGCTTCTATATCATGATCTAGTCGAAATTGAAACGGGCGATATTTGTATTACCAATGATAAGGGAAGGGAAGGTAAAACTGAACTTGAGCGAAAAGCCATTACTTCTATCCGCACTCTGGTCCCGAACGCTATTGGAGATAATGTTTACGATCTATTTCTGGAGTTTGAGAGGAGTCTTACCCCTGAAGCTAAGTTCTGTAAAGCCATTGACGCATTGGATGCTGTTATTCACGAGCTTGATTATAAAAAAGACTGGAAAGGGTGGACTGAAAGGTTCATCCGCGAGAAGAAAGAGTTTTTGTTTGAAGATTTTCCGGAAATAAAGAAATTATTTGAAGAAGCACTTATTTTCGCCAGGAAGAATGACTACTTTGATTAATACCCACTTAGAGCCGTTTTGATAATCTGATACACTTTAGGATAGCTGTTCACGTTTAGCATTTCCGTATGCAACAAATTGGTTCCGGAACAGCTTCCATTAACATAATAATTATTTACGCCGGGAAGTTCTGCTTTTTCTTTAAGGACAATTCCGTCGCTGTCTTTCCCGCTCAAGGAGCATCCCGTTCCTACAATGTTATAGATGGGAATGGAAGGAAGCGCTTCTCGGTTCAGCTTGTTTAGGAAAAGACTATTTTCACTTAAATCTCGACATTCTAATTGTTCTCCGATTACCGGACAGTAATTAGAAATTTCTGTAGTAACTCCATAATTGGGCGTTCCGATCAGGAGCAATTTAGATACACTCTCGCTACCAAAAACTTGGATGTACCGGCGAGCTACTAAACCCCCCATGCTGTGAGCAACGATTACTACTTTTGACCTTCCCGTTTTGTATTTTATCCAATCTACCATATCTTTAAGGCGAATTGCGTAGGTGTCAATATTTTCACTCTTGGTCTGTACTAAGCTGTACTGGTTAGACTCCTGGAAGAAATCATAATAATAACTACCTTTGAATGCGAACGGTGCAGGTATCTGTTTCCACATCCCTTTAGTGTCGGTTTTAAAACTGTATCCAGAGATAGCTCCAGCATTGATATAACCTGCTTCGACTAATTGGTTCTGGATTTGGTTGAAAGCGTCTAAACTGTATTCAGTAGACACTTCTTTGTTGAAAGCATGCCCATGTATAAAGATGATGGGATAATATCGAGAATCGTTCTGGCAGGTGGTGTTAAGGCAACACTCTTTCTCTTCGTTGAATATGGGACATTTAGGTGCGGGCTCTTCTAAGTTGATTGTTACCGAATCAAGCTTTATACTCTCATTTATAAAAATATTTACCAACGGCAAGCGGTCTAAGTTTAGGTTAAGGGAGTAATAAACACAGTTTGGCTGTTGTTTGATCAGCTCTTCTACTATAGCCAGAGTTAAAGAAGAATCAATTCTTTTCACAGTACTGTTCTCTATGACCAATCCTTTAAGTACGGCTAAGATAACTCGAGAATTATTATCTATCGAGAGAGTGGAAAGGTTGGTGATCCATTTCTTAGCTTGTTCAGATTGTAATGTATCTGTGAGCTGTTTAATTTCTTGTCGGAACTGAGTGTTGTTAGTATATCCCAAATTTCCTCTCGACAAAGATTCTTTCGTCTGTGCTAACAATAGCGAGAAATCCTGTACACGTTTGCAGGAACTATTCAGTGAAGGTGAGAATTGTACATAATCAGAAACACCAAGATGTGATACACACACTCCGCTAACTGAGCAGAGCACTTCTTGGTCTAAGTTAAGGGGTATGTCTAGATTTAAGGCCTCTTTCAACAACTCTTCTTGCACGGACTTGTTTAAGGACTGAGCATAATTATCTAACTCTAAAGCTAGCTGTTGTTTTTCTCCCAGCGTTCCTTTCTGATTGAACAATTCTTGCTTATGAAGATAAGTAACCTTGGTTTGATTTAAAGCGATAATGAAATCTGCGTTAAGTAGTTGAGTATGTTCTTGAAGAGATTCCACGACTTGTTGTGCTTCCTCTATCTCTTCCTTAGCTAAATTGTATTGTTGTAATAATGGAGTGAGGGTCTGGTTCCATTTATCTAAGCGCAAGCTGATTGATTGAAAGTTGTTCTCCATCTGGGTAAGTAAGGTTTGTACCTGAGTGAGATCCTGAACAGCCCATAATTGTTTCATTTGGTTGAACAACTCTCGGTTTAAGTCTAAACTCTGATTGATACTTGTGCCGGGAAATTCTGTTTCTATCGTAAGAACTTGGCTGATTCTGTTACTAATCTGAGTATAAGCAATAAATTCCTGTTCCAACTCTGATTGTCGGATAAAATTCTGACCAATCTCTATTTTTAGCTGATCTCGAGTATCACGTTCTTCCTGACTAAGGTCATGGCTGAGGGTGATCAGAAGTGAGCGAGTGATATTTTCTTCAGAAGTATGACACCATACTGTTTTCTGGCTGTGACAAGAGATGCTGAATTGGTACAACTCCTTTCCGTTACCCCTTTCTTTCGGAGTTAAAGCATATTCTCGATGGAACGGAGAACCAGGACGAATCGTGAAAGTAAGACGATCTTTCTCTTGATTGTGACTTATATCTTCAAAGAGAGAAGCGCATTTAGCTTGACAGAAAGGGTTAGTCTGAACTTTGACATCAAAGGAAACCGTTTGAGTCTGCCCGTTTTCTAAGTAAAGATTTTCTGCATCAGTGGTGAGGGTTATTAACACATCATTGCCTAGCAAGAAGTTTATCCATAACCAGATTTTTGTCCCGAAAACAAACATCAGAATGACTAACAGCACTACTGCCGGAATAACATACTTCTTATGATTCTTCCACCACACTCTTTTGCTCATAGGATTCCAAAAAATCGTTTTAATATTTAAAATGTACCTTTGATAAGTGTAGAGAATATCGGTTGCAAAAGTATGTTTGTAGTACTCGTATTGCTAACAATCAGTAAGAACAAAAACTATATAAATATGCTCGTTAAAAGAGGTTGACTATGGCAAAAGAGATTGATCCGATTGAAAGGAAAATCAGTATGGTGGCTGCTGCTTCAGAAGCGTTAGCCTACAAGAAGAAAAACCCTAGTTGTGATAGTGATAGAGTGTTGCAATACATTTCTAAGAACGTAGCCATTGGTAAGGATGAGCTTACTAAGATGGGTATGATTGCTGCTGCTACAGAAGCTTTAACCATCGTAGAAAAGCAACCGGCTCTGAATGACAAAGATGTATTGCGCAGAGTAATGAGCAATCTTCCTGGCATTATCAACAACATTAACGACTATTAATTTTTTTGTTTAAAGTATTTTTCTTCTTCTAACTAAAGGTTTATATAGCTTAAGTTTTACTCTCTATTTCTGTATGCAATACAAGAATCTTACTTTAGACAAGTTTCAGGAAGAGGCTATTAAAGCTATTGATGCAAATAATTCTGTAGTGGTTTCTGCTCCTACCGGTAGTGGTAAAACTTTGATTGCTGACTTTATTATAGAAAAACACAAAAATGATGCTCTTAGAATAATTTATACCGCACCGATCAAAGCTCTTTCTAACCAAAAATATCGAGACTTCTCTAAAGATTACGGTGAAGATAAAGTAGGATTAATGACGGGAGATTTGGTAATTAATCCTACGGCTAAGATCTTGATTATGACTACCGAGATATATCGTAATATGGTTGTGTCTAACGATGAAGAAGTGAAAGATGTAGCTTATGTTATCTTCGACGAGATTCATTTTATTAATGATATTGAAAGAGGTTATGTGTGGGAAGAATCTATAATTTATAGTCCGGAAACGGTGCGTTTCTTGTGTCTTTCTGCCACTATCCCTAATGCAGAAGAGTTTGCTCGTTGGATTAAAGCCATAAAGTGCCATTCGGTTAAGACAGTAGTATCAACTGACCGGCCCGTCCCTCTACAAACTCAGTTTTATGATTACGAGCAAGGACTAACCACTTTAGAGAAAATTAAAGTGGCAGTAGAAGATCCGGAATATAAACGAATGCGCAGTAAGAAAGGTAAGTCGCGGTTTAGAGTTCCTGCTCCAGATCATACTGCTTTGATCAAGGAAATAGGGAGAGATAAGTTGCCCTGTCTTTTTTTCACTTTCTCACGTAATGATTGTCAGGTAAAGTCATTAGAATTGGCGCGAAGAAATCTATTTGAGAAAAATTTTGACCTAGTTTCAAGACTAAATAAAAGATTGGAAAATGCTCCTGCGGAAATAAGTAGGCTTAACTCGACGCGTATCCTGAAAGAAACCTTAGCACAGGGGATAGCTTTTCATCATGCTGGCCTTCTTCCAGTTATTAAGGAGACCTTAGAAGAATTCTTTGGAGAGGGAAAGATCAGAGTATTGTATGCTACAGAAACTTTCGCTGTGGGGATAAACATGCCTGCCAAAACTGTCATCTTTGATAGTTTAAGAAAGTATGATGGGATAAATTTCCGTAACCTTACTACTAAAGAATTTTTCCAGATGGCCGGTAGAGCGGGAAGAAGAGGCATCGATAAGATTGGATATGCTATCAGTATGATTTTTCGGCCCAGCTTTAGTTATCCGGAAGTTAAGCATATCACTTCTAAAGATGTCGAGCCGATCAAGTCCCAGTTCAAGCTATCTGTTAATACTGTTCTGAACCTGATCAACCAACATCCTCCAGAGCAGATAGAAAAGATTCTGCGTCTGAGTTTTTGGAGTTATCAGCAGTTCGGAGATAATTATGCTAAAGTTCCCGCGCGGGTATTATTAGCAAGGTACAACAATATCGTCAAGAAGTTGGAAGATTTTGGTTATGTAGAAGGAGAAACGCTTACCGCTAAAGGAGTATTCTCTTCTAAGGTCTTTGCTGATGAAATTACCATTGGCGAGATATTTTCTACAGAGTTGGTTGAAAGCTTAGATGAGTATCAAGTGCTATTGGTATTAGCCAGCTTGGCTTATGAAGCAAGAGATCTGGACGAATTCAAGAATCAGCATGTAGATGAAAGTGTCCGTAAATTGCGTAAGATTTTCCATGACCACGATTACTTGTCCAGAGAGAAGAAGTTCAAAGAGCTGGAAAGGATTACTGCTTTAGTTTATCCCATTTATTCCGGGGAGAGCTTCTTTAAGGTATTAGAGCAGACTAATTTGCAGGAAGGAGACCTAATTAGGTTTTTCTTGCAGATCTTAGATCGTCTCGGCCAGATTAAAAAAGCTACTTCTGATTTTAGGGTTAAGAACAAGATTGTTAATTGTGAAGGAATAGTCAAGAAAGCTTTGGAAGGAATTTATTTAGTCTAGGTTTTTGGGTTCGAAAGAATTAACGAATATAATTAAACGAAGTGATTAAGTATTTTCTTCAGAGTAAGTGGCTCTGTCTTCGACCTGGTTGTGGCACCGATGACAGTATCCAAAGATGGCGAGGATCCCTTTATCTAGCTTAATCCAGAGGTAATCGGGAATTTTGTGTCCTTTATTCTCACATAAACGATTTGTACGATCGTATTCACGAATAACCTTTCCTACGTAGCTTGTAATAACCCGCATATCTTTTTCAGTTAAAGGTAAACTAAATGAAGGAATGTCTCTGATTCTTTGTTCTAAACTCTTGCGTTTGACCATCATTCCCTGTTTCTTAAGAATAGTATTTAACCATTATGGTACTAGAAAAGCTTAATAACCCTCACTTCTTAGCTCTGACCATGAAAATACTTACTCAGAACGAATGTCCGGAATGTGGTCACTCTTTACATAAAGGTCAGCATAAGTTCTCTGATGGGATATTTGAGGTGTTCTATTGCAAGAATTGTGGGTATAGGAAAGAAATTGGAGAATAAAACTATAACCTTTAGAACCTACCTTTAGGAACATTAAAATTTCATTCCGCCAGGAACTTTACCACCCATCTTCTTCATGACTTTAGAAAGATCTTTCTCTCCTTTAAACATTTTCATCATCTTTTTAGCCATGCGATACTGTTTAAGCAACTCGCGGATGTCCGTCGCACTTACCCCTGAACCGGTAGCGATGCGGTCGATTCTTTCTGCGGAAATAACCTCGGGGTCTTCCAATTCCTTTTTAGTCATGCTGTCCATGGCGATGCGCCACTTTTCTAATTTTCCTTCTTGCACTTCTAACATCTCTTTAGGCAATTTTACTGAGCCAAAGCCGGGAATCATCTCTAATAGTTTGGAGAAAGAGCCCATTTTCTTCATGGATTTCATCTGTTGGTACAAGTCCAACAAACTGAAATCTCCTTTAAGCAGTTTTTGCTCCATCACTTTAGCGTCTTCTTCTTTAACCACTTCTCGCGCTTTTTCTAACAGTGATTCTAGATCGCCCATGCCCACCAGTCTGCCTACAAAACGTTGTGGATAGAATATCTCTAAGTCGTCAACTTTTTCTCCTACTCCGATAAACTTTATTGGTGCGCTTGTGACTGCACAGGCGGAAAGAGCTCCCCCTCCTTTAGCAGTACCTTCCAGTTTAGTAACGATGACACCAGTAACTTTACAAGTGTCATGGAAAGCTTGGGCTTGTTTCTGAGCGGCTTGTCCAATATCCGCAGAGATGACCAGCAATCTTTCTTCCGGCTGAGCCAGTTTGTTAATCTTATTCAATTCTTCAATAAGATCTTCCGATAAGGCGTCTCTTCCAGCAGTATCAATTATTACTATATCATAATCTGTTAGTTGCTTCTCAAAATGAATGTAAATCTTAACTGGATCTTTCTCTTTCTTAATTCCTAAGAAATCTACCCCTATTCCTTTAGCTAACTGTTCTAATTGTTCATAAGCTGCTGGTCTCCAGGTGTCCGTCTGCATTACGGCAATCTTATACCCTCGTTTTTTGTAGAACTTTGCCAGTTTTCCTACTGTAGTGGTCTTACCGCTACCGAATAGACCCACTAACATGATTTTGGTGGGCTTTTTCTCGATCTTAATTTCGTGGACTTCCTTACCTAAGAAGTTAGTTAATTCTTCGTAGACGACCTGAACGATTTGTTCTCGTTTAGTTAATCCGGGAGCGGCAGTTTCTTTAGCCCTCTCTTTAATCTTATTGGTGAGATTAAACACCAGCTGGACATTGGTGTCTGACTGTAGAAGTGCTCTTTGAATATCTTTAACTAACTCATTGATGAGCTTATCATCTACGAAAACGGCATTAGTAATCTTCTGTAAAGTGTTCCTTAAAGATTCTCCTAACTTTTCCAGGACCATTTTAAGATGAAAAGAAAGTGGTTATATAAAGATTACTCGGCTTTTCTTAGAGATATAAAAAATAAAGAAATTAATAAACTAGAATTATGATAACTCCTACTGCTGCGGTGATCAAGGCTAGCAGAGAATTCAGCCACCATAATTGTCGTTTCTTCCAGATCCACATTCCTCTTTCTCCGGCATCTTCTCCCACTTCTCGCACTAGGAAAATCAGTACAGTTACGGCGAAAGGTAACAGGAATAATACCAATAGATAGAATAGGGTGATAATAACTACTAAGAACATTCCTTCTTTTAGTCCGATCAAATGACGCATCCATCCGAACGCTTTGGAAGATCCGGCGAAGCTGAACAAGGCTGCAATAATACTTAAGATAAATACTCCTAGTCCGCTAAACAAGGCATCACGGCGAGCTTTCCAACTTTGCTGTTTATTATGGGCCATATGTTCAAACAATTCTCCTTTCCCGGCCAGGTGACGTCGAAGTAATAAAAGTGAAAGTAGTACTGCTATTCCTCCCATGATCTTGTATCCCCATAAGGCCACTTCTTCTCCACCAAACCAGGTGAATAAGCCTAGAGCATAAAGAAGATAGATTAAGAAAGAGCCGAAGATAAACCAGAGACCTTTACGTAATATTTCTCTTTTCGGTTTACCGCTAGCGATCAAGATGACAATTATCAACATTAAGATACTTAATAGAGCCAGACTTCCTGGAGCAAGATAACTGGAGACAGAAGCTTTAATTATAGTTAGAAGGGTTAAACTCTGTAATAAAGTGATATGTTCTTTAGCTCCCACTATTCCTAATACTTTATTCTCTGCTATGGTAGGACAAACACTATTATCATTCTGATTAATATGTGTCTCTAGAAGTTCTCTAATTGGTTTCTCTCCAATGAAATAACTGGTAGCAGAGAATACTGCTGGTAATCCTCGCTGTGATTCAGGAATTCCATACGCTTGAAAATATTGGTTTAAGAGATCAAGGTTATCTTTACTGTAATATACCTCTATTCGTTTAACGCTTAATTCTGGATATTTAACCTGCAATTCTTTGATTTGGTTGCTGCTTAAGTCGCAACTATCGCATCCTTTTCCATAAAAATAGTATAAACAATCGTTTTCTGCTAATGCCAAGCTGCTAGATAGAATTAGGAGCAGCGCTAAAATACCTATCACCATACTTTTTGTCATATGAGAAGAAGTGATGAACTGTCTTATAAAGTTTACTGCTGTTTAAATGGAGAAAGAACGATTACCACTTCTGGATTTCAGCATCAACCATGTCCTCAAAACCATGAAAGATCTTCTTAACCTTATCCTTTAATTCCTGTTTAGGCTTAGAAGAATAAATAAACACATAACCCCCTTTCTCTAGGTTAAGTTGTCTTCTCTTAATCAAATCCTTTTCATGCAACTTCTTTACACTTCTTTGGATGGTAGTGCGATCTTTCTTAACATGTTTCATGATCTCTTCAATAGTTTCTTCCTCTTTGCTGTACAGAAGATGTTTGAGAATTATAATTTCGGTCTTATTCAAACTAAAGGAGCAGTGCAAAATCTGTTCTAATGTGATTATTCGACAGATGAAGTTTAAGGGCATGTCTTTATTTATTCCCTCTCTATTTATAAACTTTATGGGTTGTGCAAGTATACTTACAGTACCGTCAGTCCTCCACACTGTTTATAACTCCTGCTTTAACAAATAGTTTGTGATGAAAAATGATGTACGACAGAAAAGATTTATTAAATGAATTAACCTGTGAAGAGATATGTGCTCTGCAAGAAGTGGGAAGTCTAAAGAACTCCCGTGAGACCAGAGAGATAAAATTAAACAAGGAATGTTATTGTTAATGAGGTGAATGATATGGTTCAAGAATTAAGTGATAAGGAATTTAAGAAGTTTATTAGTTCTGCTACTCCTACTATTGTAGACTTTTGGGCATCTTGGTGCGGTCCTTGCCGGATGCTTGCTCCGGTGTTTGAGCAAGTAAGCAAAGAGTTTGAAGGAAAACTGAAATTTGCCAAGCTTTCTACAGAAGATTATCCGGAAGTTGCAGGAGAAGTTCAGATTGCCGGTATTCCCTGCCTTGTGCTATTCAAAAACGGGAAAGAAGTAGATCGTATTGTGGGATTCTCTCCTGCTCCAGTGTTGAAGAGAAAGATAGGGGATATCTTGGAAGAGATATGATTTTAGAAGGATAATTATTTATATTACCTTCCAGGGGAAGATAAAGTATGCCTGCCCCACAAAATGTTTTAGCTGTTGTGTATGATTTTGATCAAACACTAATCCCTTACTTTATGCAGAGGGTTCTGTTTGAAAAGTATCATGTTAATGAGAAACGGTTCTGGGATGATAATGATACGGAAATTGCTCGAGTTCGAGAGCGAGGTATTAATGTAGAAGAAGAGTTTGCTTATATGAATACCGTCCTGCGTTATGTAGAGCAGGGAAGATTTCCTGGACTGTCTAATCAGATTCTGAAAGATTTAGGTAAAAGACTGGAATTCTATCCGGGATTGCCGGACTTCTTGCCCCGAATTAAGTCGGAGATTGAGGATGACCCTCGTTATCAATCTGCAGGAATTACTCTTGAACATTACGTGATCAGCACCGGTTTTGGAGAAACTATTCGCGGAAGTGCCGTCGGTCCTTACTTGAACGGCGTGTTCGGTGCAGAATTTTCGGAAAGAGATGGGATCGTTCATTACATCGCTCGAGCCATTGGGTTTATGAAAAAAACTCAGTACTTACATTTGATCAATAAGGGAGCTAACGTCAATCTTTCTATCGGAGTTAATGATGTGGTTCCTAAAGAAGAAAGACGTATACCTTTTGAGAATATGATTTATGTTGCGGATGGGTTTACGGACATCCCTTGTTTTGCCACTCTTAACGATCGTAACGGAACTAGTATGAGTGTTTATGATCCTGCTTCACCTAAAGCCCTAGCTCAAGCCAAACAGTTGTTAGCGGACAAGAGAGTGATAAGTATAAGCCCCGCCGATTACCAGCCGGGAAGTGACTTTTATCAGAAAGTTTCTTTCCTGCTGAAAGAAAAAGCTAATCGGGTTTTATGGAAAAAAGGAAATTAATCTACTCCTTTTTCAAAATGTCCTTTAGTATAGTTCTCTTTATCAATATCGGGCTTTCTGCCGCTTAAGAGTTTGCGATAAAGCCTTACTTTCTGTCCTACATCTTGATCTAAGTCTAGAAAAAATTTATTTATCCCATTTTGTTTTAGTTGTACCACTTCTTCAAACAGTCCCAGCTCGACGCTGTTTAGGATTTGGTAGTAACCATACTCTTTTCTTACCGGGAATCGATACTTTTTTTCGTCTTTTAGCTGAGAAGGAAGAGCAGAATATTTGGTATTCATCAACACTATTCTGCCATGGGTCAATACCGCAAAATTCTTATTTTTGAACTCTTTTAGTTCGTTAAAAGATAGTTCTGGAGAGATAATCGGAGTGGCTGGACTGAATGAATCTAAATCATAATCGTTGAAGATGTTGTTAGAATAATCTAAGTATAAGTTCAATCCTTTCTTATCCTTTAGTTGGGCATAAACACCTAAGTCTCCGATTAAGATATCTTTAACCTTAAACTTCTCAATTAGGGATAAGGCTTTTTCTACCTCTTCGTCATTAAGTATTCTGGGTAAATAAGCGCCCAGTTCAGAAGTGTAATCATCAGCAAACAGGGAGTAGAACACCTTGTCTGCTCCTTCTTTAAATGCTTCTTGGGCTCCTTTTATAGAATAAACCTTTACTAATAATTCTTCTTTCTTGCTTTCTTTAGGTTTGATTGGGGGAAGAATTATTGAAGTACTTTTTCTCTCTTTTATTTCTATGTGAGGTCGAGGGTTAAACTCTAATAAGCCCACTTTTTTAATAGAAGAGGTTTTGTAAATCCTTGTTCCTTTGGGAGCACGGATGAAAAGTTTTACTTTCTCTCCGGATTTTGCTTCTGTTATTTCTTCTCCTCCTCTTTCCATCTTCCTAAGGATTGCTCCATCTACTCTGTTTTCCAGCCAGATGCCCAATCCATCACCTAGAGAAAGGTCTTCATTCAAAGTGATTTGATTCTTAGCTTCCATCACTCCTAAGAATAATCCCCTTCCCATGGATCTTTCGAGAGAGACCACTTGCTTATCTTTGCTGTAATATCCCCAAGTAAACTCTCTATTGAAAGCCAGTTCCATCTCTTTGAAATATTCTCGGTTAACTTCAAACTTGCCAGCGTAGTAAGAATCGATAGCGGCACGATACGTTCGAGCTGCAGCAGCCACGTATTTCTCACTGCGCAGACGTCCTTCGATCTTTAAAGAAGAGACCCCCATCTCGATTATTTCAGGAATCTTTTTGACTAGACAGAGATCTTTCATGCTCAAGAGATAACTTCCATTGTAAATACGTCGGCAGGGTTGAGCACAAAGGCCGCGATTACCGGAACGTCCCCCTAAAAAACTGGAAAAGAGGCATTTGCCCGAATATGAGAAACATTGGGCCCCCTGGACAAAGATTTCTGTAGGCAACTTTGTTTTCTGAATGAAATGAAGTATTTCTTCTTTAGAAAACTCTCTGGGCAGAACGACTTTATCTGCTTCTTTGATTAGCTCGTAGAAGGAAGTATTAGTGATGGCTGCTTGAGTAGAGATGTGTACTTCTAATCCTGGGAAATTCTTCTTGATAATTGGCAGAAAAGAACGTTCTTGAATGATGACGGCATCGGCTCCGGCCAGATAAATTTCTTTAATGGTTTGGAAGAATTCTTCTATCTCTTCATTTTTGATTAAGATGTTTAAAGTGATATAAACTCTGACTCCCTTTTCATGAGCATAGCTGACGATTTCTTTTAATTCTTCCAGTTTGAAATTATCTGCTCTTCTTCGGGCGTTAAATCTATCTATGCCTAAGTAAACGGCATCGGCACCATTCTCTACCGCTGCCTTTAAACAGGCTTGATTTCCGGCTGGAAGGTGGAGTTCTATTTTAGACATAATAGAACTATTTTCGATATGTTTTTAAATGATATGTTCTTAATCAGAGATATGCAAAAAATCGCCCAAGGAGCCGAAGCGGTTATCTATAGAGATGCGGAAACAGTCATCAAAGAACGCTTGTCTAAAGGATACAGGATTCCTCAGATAGATGAATCTTTACGTAAGTTCAGAACGCGAAGAGAAGCTAAAGTCTTGCAACGCTTAGGAGAGATGAATTTTCCTGCTCCGAGATTATTAGAAATGTCCGATACAGAAATGAAGATCAAGATGGATTTCATTTCCGGCAGCAAGTTAAGAGATGTTATTGAAGAAGGGGACGTTTATCAAAAATTTGCCAAAGAAATGGGTGAGAAAATCAGCGAATTGCATGCCAAAGATATTATTCACGGAGATCTAACCACTTCCAATATGATTGCACACGAGAAAAAAGGTCTTTTCTTTATTGATTTTGGTCTTTCTTTCTTTTCTGAGAAAGTGGAAGATAAAGCGGTGGATTTGTTTTTATTAGATCGAGCTTTAGAAAGCAAGCATTATCATCTTTATCCACAAGTCATGGAAAAAGTAGTGGAAAGTTATGCTGAGGCCTATCCCGAAGCTTTTGATGTTCTGCTAAGGCTGGAAGAAGTCAGAAAAAGAGGAAGAAATAAGAATAAGTAGTTCTTAAGGAAAGACCCACTTGGTAGCAATAGTTCCTGGACCTCTTCTTCCTAAAATAGGACCATCATCATACATAAAACCGGCTGCAGCCATATTGTCCCTAGCCATTCTGGCACAAGAAAAAGTGGCTAGGATCCCATTTCTCTTAATCACTCTATACATTTGATCGAAGAATTCTTTATTCCACATGTCTGGAGCAGACTTTGGAGAAAAAGGGTCAAAGAAAATGGCATCGAAATATTCTTCCGGCAAAAGTTTACTAGTTTCGTGAGCATCACCGAGAATATATTTGATGTGCACGTTACCTTCTTTTACTTCTAGATTAGTAGGCGTGATTTTCTTGAAATACTTAAAGGCAGGTATAGCTGGATTAACTTCTTGAATTTTCTTGATGATCTCCGGATCGATCTCTAATCCCACCACTTCCACTTTACAATCAGGATTTTCTTCTAGAGCTACTTGAATACCCATCGCTGCATTATAACCCATACCGGCACAAGCATCAAGAATAGTAACTTTCCCGGTTTGGGCTAACTCTTTGATCTTGCAAGGGATAGCATACTTCTTGAGCGCTTCTTCTACTGCTCCGGTATGAGAATGATAAGTCTCTTGTATCTCTTCATTCAAGAAGGTTTCTGAGCCGTCAGCGGTGGTACATTTTTGCATAGAAGTTAAATCTAGGGGGAGATATAAATAACTTTGGGAAATAAAATTAAGACCTTTTCTATAAGTGAGGATTCGGCATTTTGTTGTATTTATCTGGAAGAGACATGATAGCGATGTAACATCCTCGGACAAAACTATGTAAATTTCCATAGAATGCTTGCTTAAATGGATCTTTCTCTCGAGTCGCTTTAAGGTAAGCTCCTTCAAAGTTTCCTTCCCTCTCTAAATCCGTATAAGAAAGGAGGTAATAATCAGTGTTAATTGCTCGTTTACTCTCACTTTTTTTAATACTTACTTTGAAATGTTGTCCACACCAAGCTTGAGGAGTATCATAACCTTGAGTAGAAATCTCTGCCGTTCTTCTATATTGGACATTATCTTCGGGGAAGTATCCCTTTAGATAAGCGAGAGTGATAACTTTACTTCGTCCGTACACTGAAAGATCCTCTACTAACCTTTCTAAACTTTCTTGGTCCATGAGCGAGAAGAAGTCTTATTCTCCTTTAAAGATATTTCTATATTACAGAATACTTAGCAACTAATCCCGGCAGCAGCTAGTTCTACTGAACCTAAACATTCTTGTAACGCTTCACAATACTTAGAAGCATCCTTCTCGGGGTTTAAACTGAATCCGGGTAGGATATACTTGGAAGGTAAGATGATAACGTTTTGCTGTTGAGCATTAATTCTGTCCAGATTAGAGCAGGTTAGGTCGTTAATGAGCAAGTTGAAACTCTGAAAATTAAGGAACTTGATCGAGAAATCGTACGCTTCCGAATTATGATCACAGGGTTGAAGTGCTTCAGTAAGAGCATGTCCTAAAGATGTTTTTAACACTCGATAAGAAATACTTTGATCTTGTTCTTCAACCTGAATACAGAGGTCGGCAAAATTCAGTTTAGGATAAAATACGTTGTTAGCTAAGTTTTGTTCCAATAATGGACCTACTTGTGAATATAAGTCAATGGTTCCGGTTTGAATCGCTTTACCGGTAGTTACTCCTCTTAATAACAATAACCCTCCTAAGACAATTAACACCCCCACGATTAAGACGCTTAACACTTTAGTAACATCATGCTGGAACAATTGCTTTAAATCAAATGAAGGCAAACTAATCTTAGGAGCAGAAGGAGCTTCTTTCGGAGCGCTCTTTTCTAAGAACTTACTATAATTATGTCGCATCGTTTCCTTGTAAGCCCAGCGAGCTTCCTCTTCGGTCCATCCTGATTCCATCAAGTTGTCTTTAATCTGGAGAAACTTTTTTCCGATTTTTATCTGTTGAGTTAAATAGGCATGGATAGAAGGAGTTAATTCTGCTTCAAAAGTTTCTTCTCTTCTTTTTTGTAAATCTATATAGTAATATACACCTAGCCCGGCAAAGGATAATATCAAGACGATTAGGATAATGGCCATAGTCCATAAAGAAGCACTTTTCTGTTCTAACTCACTTTTTACTTGCCCTATTTGTTCCTGAGTTGAATTCAAGTTAGTTTGTAATACTGCCAGTCCGGTAGAGACACTCTGTACTTGACTTTTTATATCTTCTTTATCTTGTACTTGTTGAGTGCTGAAGGTTTGTAAATCAGTGTTAATCCCGTTAGTGGTAGATTCGATGGTAGAAACTTTATTGTTTAATTCATCTGTCTTAACGTTTAAATCATTAACTTGTTGCTGAATAGTAGATGTGGAAGTTTCTAAAGTGGTTACTCGTTCTTCTAAACTGGTGAAGGCAGTATTTTCTAGCGGTGCAGTGGAGGGAAGAGAAGATAAGTTGGTTTGATTGCTGGTTGGAACAGATGTGGTTTCTGCAACGATAGGAGTGCTAACTCCAGTCGATGCCACCTCTTTCAAAAAACAAGTAGCGGTAGTGGGGTTACAATAGCTGGGCAGTTGAAACATCTGGGTATAGATGGCACACTCCTCATCGATGGCACAAGGAGCAGAAGATCCCAGATCAGTATCGGCAAGAATAAAACTAGCTACCAATAGTAAAGATAACACTATTTCTATTAAGATGATACTTTTTTTAGCCATTCCTCTTTTATCTAAGGCTAGTCTTTGGGGTTTATATATTTAACTTTTAAGAGCTTTACTAAAAGTACCACTTCTGAGGAATAATATTTATAAAAGACGTTCTTTTTAGGATAAAAATGGCTGAACCGCTGCATTTGGATATTATTATTGCCAATACTAGTTACTTTAGAAGCATCCCCGAGATGTGGGAGATGTGGATCAGAAGAGAACTTGATCAATATGCTCAGGAATTAGATTTTCAGTATAATTTTACTCTCGGGCCCGATCCTTAATCTTTCTTCCAGAAGCGGTTAAAGAACTGCCTAAAAACGCTTTGATCACACCCACAGCAATATGGTTGACGACCATTCCAATCTCAGCCATTTGGGAAGGTTAGTTGAGAAACGTCCCGATTTAAGAATAATCGTCAACATGACGCCCAGTCATACGTTTAAAGATAAAATGGCAAGTAAAGTGTTTCAAGAACTGATGGATAAATCACTATCACCAAAACATTCGCTTTCTCAACTCTTTTTCTCCGATAGTCCGAAGGATTTTTTTGCTTATTCTTCTCCTGAAGAGGGTGGAAGTTATTTCAGAGAATATTTAGTAGAATACTTACAAATGAGAAGAGGTAAATGAAGAATGACCTCTCCTCTTCCACCTTTAACTTTTAACATAATTAGAGTAGATGATCTCTTTGATGAAGATGTTTCTTTCCTTAAAGAATTGTCCCAAACGACCATCAACTATTTTAAAGAACATTTCAATGTTAATCTTAATCTGACTGCCGGAGACGAAAGTTGGTTCTTAGGCGGGATGAATAATCCCTTGTCCAGTTATAATCCCGGTTACGAACCAGAGCAAGCTCCTCAGAATAGTCTTTATTTTGTCCACGGTAATATGATAGGAGGACTAGTTAATTTTGCCGGTGCTTTAGACCTCTCTCGCAAAAGACCAGACTTACGCTTTATTGTCAGAGCAGAAGAATCTCCTCGTGAATTTAGGGGTTGGAAAGAAATTTCTGCCGGAGATTCCATTGATAGTTATCTTTCTTTAAGGGGAAAAGAAACCTCTCCTCGACTTCCTGTTTCTTTGACTGATTTAGGAGTCTATCCTTTTTTTGGAGGAGATTTTGATTCTGATTGTCCAGTATCACCTCTTAAAACTTATCTCTCCGCTTATATGAAGATATTAAACCGAAGATGAAAATCCTCCTCTTAGACGATGTGGAACTGCCTCTCCAAGAAGCACAGAAAGCTCTCGAGGAAATACTCCAAGAATCGCAGCCAGAATTTCTCTCTTTCTCCGATCCTCTGGAAGCTTTAAGACATTATCGGCAAATTAGAGGTAACAAAGATAAAGTTGATCTTCTCTTGACGGATATCCTAATGCCGGGCATGAACGGTTTTGAATTCGTTCGAGAAGTCTTGCATTACGAACAATCTCTTCCTTTAGAAGAAAGAAATTACCTTCCTATTATCTTGCATACCGGCAGCTGGTCTAAAGATTGGCTTTCCAAGTTTGTCCTCAATGGTGGCTCACGTTCCTTGCCCATAGATATTGCCAGTAAGAGTTATATCTTCCCTTCTCCAGAAGAATATCAGCAAGCTTTGAAAGAAGTGCTTTTTTCTTTGCAGGAAAGGGTTCAGCGTTTGGCTCAGGAAAAATCTTCCTTAAATCCTGCTCTTCTCGATAAGATGATCCAAGAGATGAAAGGAAGAAAAGATGGCTTGATTGATTATCTCAAAGCCGTTTATCAAGAATTAAGCCGAGACTTTCAATCAGAAGTGAGTCGTCTACCTTTTTCTGAACTAAGAGATAAACTTGGAAAGGTGGAAATTGATTTCCAATGGGAAAGAACCGATCACTTCCTGCACAAATTGCATTATCCTTTAGACACTATTGGTATGATGATAGATTACTTTGAGAAAAGAAAAGGAGTTACTGCCAGTCCAGAAGTCCAAACGGTTTATCTAAAAATGTGTCATATTAATGATTTATTAGTCGAACATTTCCAACAGTTTAATGTCTCTCCTGAAGATTATCGAGAGTATGCTCAGCGTTTAGCTAGTCTGCCTAAAACCCCTTTCCCAGAAAATTCTTCTTCAATCAAATTAGAAAGACGCCTAAAAAGACTGCAACACTTAGGTGCTGAACATCTCCTTGTCGCCCCTAATTCTTCCCCCAGAGATTACGAGTCAGAGATTTCTAATCTGCTTTCTAAGCATGAAACTTTAATCTTGCGTTCTATGCATTCGGCAGAGGACAGAAATCTTCCTTTAGCCGGATATTTTGATTCTTTGACTTTCTCCACTTTAGAAGAATTAGCTCAAGCTAAAGAAAGAATAGAAGCCATGACTAATCCTGATTTAGAATTATTCTGCCAGCATCATCACCTAGAAAAACCTTCTGCAGGGAGCATGTTTCTGCTGGTCGAACCTTATCATAATACTAGATATCTGGGATCGATGATCGAGCATCCTAATGAGGAAAGATTGTATTTGATTGAATTCTCGGAGAGAGAAATACCTACCCTTAACACCCTGACTCCAGTCAAGAAACTCAAATACTCTTTCCTTTTTGATGCTAAAACCTATCAGTTCCGAAACGTGACTTTGCCCGAGGAGATCAATAATGGTCATCCCCTTCTCCTAGCCCATCAGCTGGTAGAATTGTTCATGCGTAATAAACAGCTTTTCTCTTCTTCTGCTTCAGAGCAGATGGAATTTGGCTTTGATTTGGAAGAAGATAGATTTAAAGTTAGTGATTACCAGATACGTACCTTTAAAGAAATTGTTCCCTTTCAAGAATTTTCCGTTCCTCATCCTTATTCTTGTCTAACTCAATTTGGATGCACTTCTTCTCAAGGACTAGATTTGGTTTTAGTTGATCCTTTTTCTCCAGAACAGTTAATCATCACTGCTCAGAAAGCTGCTCAAGCGGGAATGAAGATTGCTTATCTCGCTGATTCTTCTCAAGCTAATTTTAATCCTAACTGGGTAAATCTGGTAGACAATCTAGGCTTGGTCATTACCGGAGATGGCTTAGCAGTGATGGCTCATCATTATTTCAATCCCCTTTCTCAAACAGAGAATGCTTTGATTCTTTCTCCCCAGCAGATGAAAGAGTTTAAAGAAGAATTTGGTTCAGCTCGAGTAGTTCATTATCTTAGTAACGGCAGAGAAGCTTCTCTTTCTGCAGTAGATGATTCAGAAGCAGTTAAGTATCAGATTAGAGATGTCTTGAGTGGAAAGAGAGAGTAAAGTTTGTTTTTTGTAAGAGCAAGCTAATAATTCAATCCCAACCACAAATCTTAATAAATCAATCACAATTCCCTCTTTAAAATGCTAGACATCAAATTGATCCGAACTACTCCTGAAATTGTCAGGAAAGACTTAGAGCAGCGCCGAGATGAAGCTAAACTCCAAGTTTTGGAACAAACTATCGCTTACGACAAGGAATGGCTCAAAGCTAAGAAAGAGATTGATGATCTCAGAGCTAAGAGAAATTCTGTCAGTAAAGAGATTTCTGAAACAAAGAAAAAGGGTGGGGATGCCTCTAAGCTCTTGAAAGCAGCAGCAGATATCCCTAAACAAATCGCTCAGAAAGAAGAACGTATCGTATTTTTAGAAGCAGAGATTAAAAAGAATCTGTACAATTTGCCTAATATCCTGCACGAGTCTGTCCCTTATGGGGCTGACGACACTGAAAATACTACCGTAAAGACTTTTGGCAAGAAGCCTGAATACAAATTTCCTCTAAAGAGCCACGCCGATTTAATCGTCGATCTAGATATCGCTGATTTAGAACGAGCAGCTAAGATTTCCGGAGCCAGATTTTGGATTCTTAAAGATGAAGGAGCATTGTTAGATTTAGCACTTCAGAGATATGCTGTTGATTTCATGATGAAAAAAGGATATCATTTAATTCTTCCCCCTTATATGATCAAGCGCGAACCTTATGAAGGAGTAACTTCTATGGGAGATTTTGCTGACGTTCTGTATAAGATTGAAGGAGAAGATGAATACTTGATTGCCACTTCAGAACATCCTTTAACTAGCATGTGGATGAACGAGGTGCTAGATGAAAAAGAGTTGCCCATTAAATTGATTGGCGTCTCTCCTTGTTTCAGAAAAGAAGCCGGTGCTCACGGTAAAGACATGAAAGGCATTTTCAGAGGACATCAGTTCCATAAGATAGAGCAGATTATCCTCTGCAAGCCGGAAGATTCTTGGAAGTATCATGAAGAGATGATTAAGAACTCCATAGAATTGTTTCAATCTTTTGACCTTCATTTCCGTCAGATTAACATCTGTACTGGAGACATAGGCATTGTCGCGGCGAAGAAATATGACTTGGAAGCGTGGATGCCGGTGCAGAACGCTTTCCGTGAAGTAGTTTCCTGTTCTAACTGTACGGATTATCAGGCTAGAAGATTAAATATCCGTTACAGAACTCCCGAGGGTAATAAGTTAGTTCATACCTTGAACAGTACTGTTGTGGCCACTTCTAGAGCTATTGTGGCTATTGTGGAGAACTTCCAGACTAAAGAAGGAACAATCAAGATTCCTAAAGTCTTGCAGCCGTATATGAACGGAGAGAAAGAGATTAAGAAACGTTAGTTTATTTTATTCTATTTTTCTTCTTATTTTGGATTAAATTATTTGCATAAACTATATATCTCCCTAAATTAGAAAGAGAAACATGACAAAATCACTTGAAGAAAAAGTAGAGAAAGCTGGTTTACTTCAGAGAATCGCTGACGGCCTTACTAACCTCTATCTTACTTTAGTAGCCAGAGAAGTTCTAAGAGAGGATATCTATGACCCCTATCACGAAAGGAATCCACCTTTCATAACTCTTGGTTTGTCCCAGGAGCAAGAGAGATATACTCCCCGTAGAGATTCTTATTAAGTTTTAAAAATCTGCTTTCTTTCTTATTTTGAATGATTTTTCTCTAATAAATTATATATTCTTCCCCTTGTTACTCCTAATTAATAACAATTGAGTTAAAACGAAGGGGGAATATAAAATGGATGAAGAAATGATGGAGAAGGGGAAAAGAGATAAGCTCTTAGCTGATCTTTGTAAGACCGAGACGGAGAGATTAAGAGAGAGGAGAGCTGATTTATTGACTGCAGGAACAATGTTGTGCTTGGCTCGTGTTTTGGAGAAGACTGGAGATGAGGAAGGTGCCTTAACTCACTACGCTGTAGCTTTAGATAAATTAGGCGTTGAAGGGGTGGGGTATGACCCACAGAAGGCTGGAACTTATATGAGGTTAGCACACGGTTTAGCTGAGATAGAAGCAGAGAGAATTAAAAGGTTAGAGATATTAGGGACTACTTACCGAGTAACGGGAATGCTCGAAAGGGGTTTAGCTGCGGGAGACATTACTTTGGAAGCGGTTATGGTATATCAACGTGCGGCTTAATTTTTTTCTTCTTTTTAGTTAATACTTTAGCTTTCTGAAGCAGTGCCATCATAAGGTCAAGCTTTCTCGAAAACAATTGCTAACTGACAAAGGGGAAGTCCCTTACGGGGAACGTCAGTTATCTCTTAAATCTGCGAAAAGCTTGAAGATGGCACTGCTTATCTGGTGCAAAAGTAGCATCTGCAAGATTCTTGATTACTTTATCTACGAAGCGACATCTCCGTAAGAGACAACCCTCTGTCGCTGAGAGAAGAGAATAAAGATAGAATTTTTCCCTTTGGATGCTACTTTCGCACTTCATGAAGCTAAAGTATTACTTCTTTTAGTTACCTTTATATTCTAATAATTTCTTCTTTCTCTTATGAGAAGAACTTCCTTGAGAAGTAAAGAGTTGAACAAAGAGTTAGAAGTATTAGGTTATTTGGTAGAAATTTCCAAGAAAGATTTAGTAGAATTACTGGATGAAGAAAACTTTAAGTTAATCTTAGTCAATAAACAACCTTGGTTCTTTTATTACGGAGAGAAGCTCGTTCCAACATTAAAATTATTACAGACTAAACCAGAACTGCTCAAGCATATTGTTGTGGATATGGGGGCAGTAAAGTTTCTGGTTTCTGGAGCAGACGTTATGCGTCCGGGGATTAAAGATATTCCTGAAACCATGAATAAGGAAGAGTTTGTCTTGATTGTCGATCAAGTTAATCATAAGCCTTTGGCAGTAGGGGTGGCACAACTTTCTGGAGCAGATATGCTGGCAGCCACTTCCGGTAAGGTTATTAAAAACATTCATTATGTGGGGGATGAAATATGGAAGTTTCAGATAAACTGATTGAAGAGATTAAGAAGAATCAGCCATTTAGAACCGTACTTCCAGGAATTCTTAAAATTGAGAAGGTTATTTCTTTGGAAGGAGAATATGCTAAATCCGGAGAAACTTTCAAACTAAAAGATAAAAGAGGTAAATTCTATAAGTTGCGTTACTGTAGAAGTTGGTTCAGAGCTAGAGAAATAGAAAGAAATATTCGTTTAGTCCCAGCAGCCTTTCCTCACTTTTATGGTCGAGAAGGAAGATTTTTACTTTTTGATTGGATTGATGGGGCAGAAGTGTCTTATCCCTTGAATCCAAACTTGCTGTACCAATTAGGTCATCATTTTGGACAAGCCAACGCGGTTGAGATTACAACTAAGAAAGATCCTCATAAATTCTTTAAGAAGATTTTTTCTCAATTAGAAGCAATTAGAGTTTTAAATTCTAATGAACTGGCTTTAGTGCAAGATGCTTATAAGAAGATTACAGAAAAGCTAAAGATAGATTTGGGATTAGAATTATGGGATATCCATGAAAAAAATATTTTGGTGGACAAAAAAGGAAGACTCTATATTATCGATGAAGAAGGAATGGGGGTAAGGGTCAAGGGTTTTGGTATGGCTAAGCCATTGATGAATTTTCTAAAAACTTCAGCCGAAAAAGAAGCTTTTTGGAAGGGTTATAATGAAGCTAGCAGTAATCCAGAAGCTTCAAAATATTTTACGTCTGATTATCAAACCTACCTCCTGCTTCTTCAAGCAATTAAATATGTGGTAAATTTTTATAATCGTGGAGAAGATTGTCTGAAAAAGAAGAGAGAACTCCTTGCTTTGGTGGGAAGAATATTAAGATGATTCTCAACAAGACTAAACACAAAACTATCTCTGAGAAAGAAATAGTGTGCAAGAACATTTTTTTTCAATCTCTAGGATTAATGTTTCATCGTAAACATAATCTAATCATGGTCTTTCCTAAATCGAGAAAAGTCAGCTTGCATAATCTCTTCGTCTTTTTTCCCATCGACGTACTTTTGTTAGATCAAGATAAGAAGATTGTAGAGATTAAAAGACGTTTCAAACCATTTACTTTTTACACTCCAAAGAATGAATGTAAATACTTGGTTGAGTTGGCCTTTCTCGGAGAGTATGAAGTGGGAGATGTTTTGGAAATAAAGTTCGCCTAAGGTTGCGAAATCCACCTATTCTTGACTCAGCAGATAGTTTGATTAATCTTCCTTCAGATATCCCTTATAGGCATACTTCTTAGTCTGCACATCAAAGTAAGTCTTGATGAGAGCATGCAAGTCCCATACTCGATAATATAACTCGTCTAGATAGTTGGAAAGGTCCTTATCCAAAAGCCGGTTATACCATTTACCTAACCATTGGCCGAACGGTCCAGACTTCTGAAATTTGTTCTGCCAGTCGAACACCACTTTTGGTTGAATCCACATATACAATCGAGCGTTAGAAAGGGGTTTCTTCCTGCCCTCCACTTCTACTTCCACTTCTAGTATTTCCCAAGCATGCACAGTTATAGTAATCTCGTTTCGGATATATTGAGTGATATTCTTGGTAAGTACCCAAGTAAACTCTTGTTCTGCTCCTTTAGGGGAAGGGACTTTATGCTTATAATCTTTCTCGTGCCACATAAATCCATAATTTTTAGCCCAATCAATTATGGCTGCGTACATTCCGTCAAAATCAAACAGGCCATTATAACGTAGAACAATCTTTTTTCCCGTGCCAGGTAATGATTCGGAATAGCCTACCATAAAGAGAAGTAAATATTAAGGGGTTATAAATATTACTACTTATACCTTCTCGAACCACACTTCAAATTCTTCCTGCTTGATCTTGAACTGACCATGATGTGGTAAAACTTTAGCGGAGAATTCCAGCTTTGCTGCTCCTATTTTCTCTTCAATATCTTCCTTAAAAGGAGTTAGCTGTTTCTGCATTCCTTGTTCGCATTTCAAGTTTAGCTTAATGCGGTCAAGCTTTTCAAATCCAACTTGTTTACGCAATTGTTGAATGTTACGCATGATTTCTCGAGAATAACCTTCTGCTTCCAATTCAGGGGTGCGTTCTAATCCCAGGTAAACATATCCTTGACTAAATTCTACTTCTTGGTAGTTCTTAGGTACCTCATGTTCTACTATCAGCATGTCCCGACTGATTTTAATTTCTTTACCCTCAATAGTGAACCGATAAGCGTTTTCTTTTTCAATATGGTTCATGATCGTTTCCGGACTATCGATAGTCAGTTTAGCAATAATTTGAGCAGACAAAGTGGTGTAAGCCGGTCCGATCTTTCCTCCATCAGGTCTTACTTTTAGTTTCATTCCCATCAATTTGTTTTCAACTTTCACTTCTTTAGCGTTAATCTGTGATTGCAATATCTCTTTCATCACCGTGACGGCCTTTTTAGCTTCATCTTTAGTGGTAACTATCACTATTTCTTTTACTGGCCATCTTAACCCCAGCTTGACTTTCTCTCTGGCATTTAAGGCTGCTTGGATGATATTCTGAGCCACGCCCATACTTTCTTCCAGTTGAACATTGATATGTTTCTCTTCTGCTTTAGGCCAGCTGAAATGAGAGATACTTTCTTCTTTCAATCCGAACTCTTCTTTCAAATTCAAGTAAATCGCTTCAGAGATGAATGGACATACGATACTGAACATCTTTAATAAGTTTAGCAGGACCGTAGCAATAGTATACATTACTACCTCTTTCTCCTGGTCTTCTCCTAAAGCAGACTTGTCTCTGACCATCTGGATATAAGTTCTACTTAGTTCTAAGTATAAATCTTCTAACGGCTGGATAGTTTCATCTAGATGATACGACTCAAATAATTCTGTTACTTTCTTAATGGTCGAATTCATTCTAGAAATGATGTATTTTTCTTCTACACTCATAAGATTGTACATAACTTCTTTCTTAGACTGGAAAGGGTTAGCCTTATTCTCAGTAGCTAGATTGATTAATAGTTTATGCACATTCCATAAGATTTGTAAATACCTACCCTTAGTAGCTGCTTCTTCCCAACTGAAATTGATATCTTCTCCGGCATTATTCTGACACATGTAATAACGCATTACATCTACACCATGTTTGTCAATGAATTCATAAGGAGAAACAATGTTTCCTAAACTTTTGCTCATCTTCTTTCCATCAAGATCATTCAACATTCCGTAGACGTAAACGTTCTTGAAAGCATTATTGCCCGAATAAATGTGAGAACAGATAGATAACATACTGAACCATAACTTAGTTTGTTCTTTAGCTTCTAGAATGGCATCTGCAGGGTACCACTCCTTAATCAATTTAGGATCGTTGTTTAGACAGTTCCAACTAGTGGTTCCTGCGTCTACCCATACATCAATAATGTCTGGGTCACGATGCATCATCTCTCCACATTTACATTTCAGGGTAACTGCATCAATCCAAGGGATGTGCAAGTTTTCAGGAACGGTTCCACCATTTTTTTTAATTTCTAATCGTGACCCCATAACTTTGACTTCTTTACATTTCTTACAAGTCCAGATGGGAATAGGAGTTCCCCAATATCTTTGTCGAGAAACAGAATTATCTCTCAAATTCTTGACCCAGGATTCATAAGCGTTATTTGCTGAATCCGGGACCCAATGCACTTTCTGGTTTCCTTTAATAATCTTATCTTTAATGGCTTCAGTTTTCAAGAACCATTGTTGGGTCATTCTGAATACAACCGGTTTATGACATCTCCAACAGTGCGGATATTCATGTTCTACATCAGTAACAGCAATAATACACTCTACTTCTTTGAATGCTTCAATAAATTTAAGGTCATCAACTTT
>Ga0172375_10001853_pt1 | contig 33666 bp, 27 predicted proteins | sample LakKiv1m_FD_114537 | JGI IMG/M metagenome (GOLD analysis project Ga0172375, IMG submission 114537) | Freshwater microbial communities from Kabuno Bay, South-Kivu, Congo - kab_092012_11.1m | ecosystem: Environmental > Aquatic > Freshwater > Lake | place: Democratic Republic of the Congo... | reverse complement strand
CCGACGACCTCATATCCTTCGGTGGCGGTGACGGTCACCTGATCGGCGTTGCCACTAACTGTGGCGCTGCCGTCGGTGTACTCATAACCACCGTGGTCTCCCATTTGACGTTGCCAGGAGGGCAGACTGCCCCCGTGGCTTGGGCGGGGCTGGCGTGTACGAAAGGCATCACCAGCACGACGACTAGCAAGAGCGGGAGAAAAAGCTTTTTCACCGTTTGACTCCTTGGTCAACTCAAGGTGCGATGGGGTAATTTTACGATTATTATGGGTCTTTGTCAATATTGAGCCTGGTATACCGTACAAAAATGGTTTGTGGGTGGTGGTGGTAGAGAGAGGAAAAGTAGGTAGAATAGAGGGGATGGAAGAGATAGAAACAAAGATTGTTGCAACGATTGGGCCAGCTTCAGTTGATTTGGTGAAGGAGTTGGTGGAAGCGGGAGCTGATTATGTGCGGATTAATACGGCATATGGTGATGAGGGGCAATATGAGACAGTACTTGATAGTTTGGAAGAGGTTGGTGGAGAAGTTGAGGTTATTTGGGATATTAAGGAGTTGGGAGCTTTAGAGTATGCACAGGCAAGGGGTATAGGAGTGGTAGCAGTATCGTTTGCAGAGAGAGAGGGACAGATTACGGAGGTTAGAGAAAGAATAGAGGGGGTGAGAGTGATTGCAAAAATTGAGTCAAGACTGGGAGTAGAGAACTTTGAGAAGATCTTGGCGGTATCGGATGGGATTATGGTTGCCAGAGGTGATTTGGGTAGGGCTGTGCCTGTAGAGCGAGTGCCGCCACTGCAGAAAGAGTTTACAAGAAAGACTTTGGAAGCAGGAAAGTTTTTGATTACGGCAACCGAGATGTTGTTGTCAATGGTTGAAAAGCCAGAGCCAACCAGGGCAGAGGTATCGGATGTAGCTAATGCAATTTTTGAACACTCATCAGCAGTTATGTTGTCGGAGGAGACGGCAATCGGCAAGTATCCTGTTGAGTCAGTGAAAATGATGCGGAGGATTATTGCTGAGGCAGAAAAATGGAATAGGGAGAACAGCTTAAGTTAGGGATTTTTTTTGGCTGGTTTGGAGCTAGTGAAGTATTGCTTGTTTTTTATCTTCTCAGGAAGAAGGCTTGCTTTGGTGTAAGGTTGATATCCTTGGCCGTAGCCTAGGTTTTTCATAAGTTTGGTAGGGGCGTTTCTTAAGTTTAAAGGAATGGGGAGATTGCCTAGATTCTTGACGTCGTCTAGAGCCTTAAAGTAGGCGTGATAGGCGCTTTTGTCTTTACGACAGGAGGCAAGGTAAGCAGCACCATGGGCCAGGTTAATCTGACATTCAGGGTAGCCGATGGTTTCAACAGCTCTGAAAACTTCATTGGCAACAACTAAGGCAGTGGGGGCGGCTAAACCAATGTCTTCACTGGCGAAGATGACCATTCTTCGGGCGATGAACTTGGGGTCTTCGCCGGCATTGACCATGCGAGCGAGATAGTAGAGGCTGGCATTTACATCACTGGCGCGCATACTTTTGATGAAAGCAGAGATGGTGTTGTAGTGCTCTTCACCTTGTTTGTCGAAACGAAGGTAGGAGTTTTGGAGGGTGTTTTTGAGATTTTTGAGGGTAATTTTGCGATACAGTTGGTAGGTGTTGTCGAGCATAGTGATGGCTTGGCGAGCGTCGCCATTAGCCATACGGACAAGCCAGTCTTTAGCGGTTTGACTGGCGGTGGTGGTTAGTTTTTTTAAAGAACGGTTGATGATGATGAGCATTTCTTGATCGGTAAGCTCGTTGAGGGTAAAGACACGGCAGCGGGAGAGGAGGGGGGAGATGACCTCAAAACTTGGATTTTCAGTGGTAGCGCCGATGAGGGTGAGAGTACCTGACTCAACGTAAGGGAGGAGGTAATCTTGCTGGGCTTTGTTGAAGCGATGAATCTCATCAAGGAAAAGAATGCCAGGCTGGAGTGCGTCTTGGGATTGCTTAATGATTTTTCTGACGTCATCTTTACCCGCCGAGACGGCTGAGAGCTCATGAAAATGGGCATTGAGAGCTTTGGCATAGAGTTTGGCGAGAGTGGTTTTGCCAGTACCCGGGGGACCCCAGAAGATCATAGAGAAAAGGTGTTGGGATTCTATGGCTACACGAAGTGGTTTATCTTTACCAACGAGATGAGACTGACCGATGTAATCATCAAGGGTGGTGGGGCGGATTTGAGAGGCTAGTGGTTCAGCTTTGCTCATGGATGCTTATTCGGGAATTATTTGGGTATGTTAAGAGTGTATGACGAGTAAGGTGAGGATGTCAATAAAAACCCGGCCGGGACAATGATCCCAGACCGGGTAGTTTGCTTAGAACTTGCGCGACCAACAATCAGCGTAGACCTGGCCGAAGACGATAAGATCATCATCTTCAAGCTGTTTGAGGGCCTCGTCAAATTCGTCGCGAGAGACTGCCGTTTCGCTTTCTAATACCTCTGCTTCAGTGACAACCTGGAACAAGTCGTCCTCATTTAAGAAGCAGTGCCTGATTAGCGCGTGGAGAATCGCAACACCGAGACGATTGCTATCTACTTGGACCATCGCTACCACTCCTTTAAGGTACAAGCCAGTAGTTGGAGTGATTATAACCTATAATTGCCATGGCGAGAATGTTAAAATATGAAGGTTATTGCCGGGTCGTCTAGTGGTAGGACGGCGGGTTCTGGCCCCGTTAACCTAGGTTCGAGTCCTAGCCCGGCAACAAACATGGAAAAAAACGATGTTTATCAAAACACTTCTGTTGCGGAAGGTGAAAGACAAAGGGGGCGGGTAGTTAGAACATTGCTTAAAAACCTTGTCCATTGGGGTTTCCTGGTAAAGACCGGTGACACGGACTCTTTATATAGACAGAATATTTTTATTAACGAAAAAGTCAGATCAGAAATTAGAATACTAGTTGAAGGATAATATAAATTAAAATAAACACATAAAAAATGTCGACATTTTTTAAAAGATACCTAGCAGAAAAAATATGTTCACAAAAGATGGCTGGTAATCTTAGTCGACTCTCTTCGGTTCTTGCCAAATCAACAATTGATCTTAATCCACACCAAATACATGCTGCTTTATATGCTTTTAACAGCCCCTTGTCTCGTGGGGCAATTTTAGCTGACGAGGTAGGACTTGGAAAAACCATTGAAGCCGGTATTATTCTTGCTCAGCTTTGGGCAGAAGGTAAACGAAGGATACTAATCGCTTGCCCCGCTTCTCTTAGAAACCAATGGCAGGATGAGCTTCTCACAAAATTTGGATTAGAATCTGAAGTTTGGGACGGTCCTTCATTCAATAAAAAGGTTAGTAGCGGTGAAAAAACACCTCTTACCTATGAAGGTATATTTATAGTCTCCTATCAGTTTATATATTCCCATTTGGGCTTAGTGGAAAAACAACCTTGGAGTGTGGTTGTGATTGATGAGGCACACCGCTTCAGACGTGTATATAGAGGAAGAGATGCTTCCAAAATGGCTTATGAAATAAGAGAAATAATAAAGGATAAGCCTAAAGCTTTACTTACAGCCACACCTTTACAAAACAACTTAGAAGAGCTTTATGGAATTGCTAGTTTTATAGATGACAAACTGTTAGGGACACCTTATAGCTTTAAGGTTAAATTTGTAGATCCACTTAAGGAGCAATCAGATGTAGCTAAAGTCAGGTTAGAAGAACTAAGAAACACCATAAGAGGAGAAGAAAAGGATGATGTTTTTTCCATCTCGGGCATAATTACCAGAACACTTAGAAAGCAGGTTCTTGAGTATGTTCCATTCACTGATAGATCGTCAGTGACATTCGATTTTACCCCTACTGATGAGGAGGTGGAATTATACGAAAAGGTATCGGCATATCTTCAAAGACAAGATGTGGCTGCCATAGTCGCTACCCAAAGAAACCTTATGGTTCTTGTTTATAGAAAATTGTTAGCAAGCTCTACTTACGCCATATCAGAAACCCTCAAAAGGTTGATGGAAAACCTCAAAGCAGAACTTAGCATAAGGGATGAAGAACAAAGTCAGAAAGAAAATCCAGTTTCTGTTGAGGATGAGAGTTTTGAGGAGGAATTTGAAGAATCAGAATTAGAAGGGGTTGAAAACGATACTAAAAAAGAAAAACAAAGAGTGGGAGAGCATTTTACCGACGAAGATATCAAAAGGGAGATCAAAGAGCTTGAAGGTTATTACAACTTGGCCAAAAGCATAACAATAAACACTAAAGGAGAGGAATTAATAAAAGCACTAAGAAAATTGTTCAACAATGCAAAGAAAAAGGGTTGGCCACAAAAGGCGGTAGTATTTACAGAGTCAAGGAGGACACAAGAATATCTAATTGGGTTGTTAGATAAAGCCGGTATTACATATACCCAATTTAATGGATCTAATGGTTCAAAAGAAGCAAGAAAAGCTTATGAAGCGTGGAGAAAGGAATTCCCTGAAGCTGCCAGTGTTGGCTCGTTCTCCGCAAACATGAGACAGGCTCTAATCTACAATTTTAAGAAAAACAGTCAGGTATTTTTAACAACCGAAGCCGGAGCAGAAGGTCTAAACTTACAATTTTGCAACATTGTTATTAACTACGATCTTCCCTGGAATCCTCAAAGAGTTGAACAGAGAATAGGAAGGTGTCATCGGTATGGGCAGAAACATCAGGTAGTCGTTGCCAATTTTTTGAATACTAAAAACTACGCAGATAAAAGAGTGTTGGAGCTACTTCAGGAAAAGTTAAACTTATTTGATGGTTTGTTTGGAAGCTCAGATGAAATATTAGGTGCATTGGAATCGGGTTTGGACTTTGAGAAAAAGATACTGGAGATCTACCAAAGCTGTAAAACACCAGAAGAATATGACAAAGCCTTCAGTGAATTACAACTTAAGTTAAAGGATGCCATTTCTACAACAACTTTAGAATACAGAAAGCTATTGTTGGAAAACACCGACCAATCAGTGGCAGAACTCTTTAAAAAAACAAAATATGAGACAGACAGAGTAATATCTGATTTTGATAATGATATTCTTCGTCTGTGTAAAGAAAGTCTGGGAAACAAACTCAAACAAACTAGTGACAAAAGTGTTTTCAAGGTAGATGGGGAGAAGTTCCCCCTAGCTTTTCGTGAACTAACTAAAGATGAATTTGGGAAAATATCCAGAATCCACAAAGACTATCCCTTAATCAAAAAAATCCTAGATGATTCGCTTTCACTCCACACCAAGCCTATTCCATCCATTACATTTAATCTAAGTAAACATGGGAAAAAGATAGTTCAATTAAAGGATTTTATAGGAAAAGAAGGATATATATTCCTTTGGAAATTACGAGTGTCTGGTGTTGAATCTGAAGAAATTATTGTTCCTTTAGTATTTGTCAGAGTAAATGGAGAGTTCAAGAGCATGGACCATTCAGTTGCCGAAGATTTACTAACAGTTGATGCAGAAAACAGGAGTGCAACCTTTGATAATTCCCCCATTGATAAAGATAAATTACTTTCAGTTTGGGAAAACTGGAAAGAGCCGGTGCTTACAAAATATAAAAAGAAAAACGAAAGACTTTTAGATAGAGAAACAGACAGGATTAATCAGTATTACAATGATTATGCTTTAAGGACGGATAATAAAATCAAAAAGAAGGAACAGGAAAAGACAGATCTTAATCGGAGAAGAGATAATTCAGCAGACATGGAAGAGAGGCGCGAATTGATGAAAAAGATACAAAACATTGAGATTTCATTAGGAAGATTAAGAATCGAACAATTAAAATTAAAACAGGAGGGAGAAGCGGCTAGAGAAAAGGAACTTAAAACTTTATTTGATAAGCTAGAGTTAGATATTGATGAAGAAATGATAGCTGTAACTCATTTTATACTTAATTAACTATGGAAAAAAAAGATCAAACTAAAAAAAGAAAGCAGGATTTGGGAATCTTCTATACCCCTCAAGAAGTAGTCGACTTTATTTTTGACATGCTTAATATTTGGAAAAACAAGGAGGATAAAGAAAAACATCGATGGCAAACGAGAAAGCCAAGACCGCATTATCCCTCAGTGATTGATCCGGCATGTGGCGAAGGTATATTTCTTAAAACTGCTGTTACAAGTGGTTTTACAGGTTATCATCCAACTGAAAAAACACCTTATGTCTTTGGAGTTGATATTGATGGTGAGGTAGTTGATCAATGGGAGGAAATTTCAATCCTTCATGATTTATTCAAGGGAAACAAAACTAAAATGTTGAATCATTTTCATCAACAAGACGGCCTACTTGAACTTCCAGATAAAGTTTTTAACTATAAAACCGGTGGTTTAAAAGAATTTGATGCAGTAGTAGGAAATCCACCCTATGGAGGAATGGGTTTTTCTTCACTAAAAGAGAAATCTACAGCAGAATCAATCCAAATATTGGAGCATTTAAAGAAATACGAAATACTTAGTTATAGAAAAAGAAAAAACGGGAATGATAATGGCCAAACCCCACTTTGGGGTGGGGCTCTCTGGGGAACCATGACATGGGGTGGAGGTAGTTCTATGCCAACAAATAAAGAGGTGGAGTCAATTTCTATAGAAATTTTGTTTTTAGATCGTTTTATCCAACTTGCAAAACCTGGAGGATGGATCGGAATAATTATTCCGGATGGTATTCTAACTAACTCAAATTCCCACTATGTCAGGGAGTTTATATCAAACAGGACCAAGGTTGAAGCAATAGTCTCTCTTCCCAGGGAAACATTCAAGAACGCAGGAACAAGTGCAAAAACCAGTATTCTTTTTCTTAGAAAGTTCAATAAAGATGAAAAACCTGAAAAATCATATCCTGTTTTTCTCGTATCTGCAGAGAAAGTTGATAAGGGTGTGTTTAATAAGATCGTAAATTCCTATGAAAAGATTTATAATTCAACTGTAAAACATATGGATAAATCAAATTTAATTCAAACTACCAAAGATCAGAATAAAAAAGAAGTAGTCATGATAAGGGTCGACAAAACCCTAAAAGATTTAATGGAAGAAAAACCTTCTAGCAGGTGGGATCCAGAATTTTGGCATTCTGACTCTCAAGAATTATTGGAAACTCTATCTAAAAATTTTAGAATTGACACTCTTGGAGACCATATTTCTATGATCACCTACGGTCAAGTTGGTCAGAGAGTATATAGTAAAACCGGTGGGGTCAGATACATTCAGACTATTAATATCACTGACACGGGAGTTAATTACTGGGTTAAGGAGGCTTTTATTGATGAAGGATCTCACAATGATCCACAGAGAAGCAGATTGGTTTATGAAGATTTATTACTTGGAAATGCGGGTATGGGTGGACTTGGCAAAGTTACGATATTTTTAGATAAGGATAATAAGGTGAATATTAGCCAAGACATTGATTTAATCCGTTTTGAAAAAATAAATATTTACTATGTTGCTGTATTTTTAAAATCAATATATGGTCAGAAACAAATATGGTTGCGTTCAAGAGGGGTTGGGGCTCCTAAATTACCATTTGGTGAAATTAAAGAAATCAAAATTCCTTTATTGCCAACCAACATCCAGACCAACATTGAATCAATCTACAAAAAGGTAGCGGGTTTTCATGAAAGAGCGATGGAGGCCAAAATAAACAAAAATTTACAATTATTTAAATCCAACATAGATAAGGCTCAGTTAATTCTGAAAGATTTAATTAAAAAGACAGAAGAAGTAATTGAGGGTAAAAGAAAAGATGTAATTTAGTATGAAAACATCATTATGGTTAAAAATCAAAGGCCAGAAATAGCTTATATCGTTCAAAACATATTGCCTCTTTTTGCTTCGCAATTTGACTTTCCCCTGCCTGAAGATGAAAAAAATACAAAGATAGATGAAATACCGGTTCGGATAGCCAGCAGTGTCAAGAAGCCGGATGTTGTCTACTATCAAGATGGCATTCCAGTTTTTCTAATTGAATCGAAAAAGGAAGGTAAGTCAGAAGCGGATGCAGTAGATCAGGCCTTATCGTATATCAGAAATTATCCGGTTCAGAATTATTCCAAGAATAGTATCAAGCCAAGATTTTTTGCAGTCACCATTGGGAAGCAGGTTATCTTTTATGCCCACCGGTTTGAGATAGAAAAAAACAACTTCAAAGATTGGGCAGAAAAACTCGTTGAACCGATAACTTTTACAGAGCTTCTTGAGGAATATGGGTTAAAGAAGATAGAAAAAAAGGAAATATTTACTCCAGAAGTTTTTCGTAAAGAAGTCCTTAATGAACTAGGCCCGTTATATAAACTTGGAGAAAAAATCACGCCTGAAGTTGTAAAAAATGTCGCCTTACAAGTGATGGCCTTTCTTCAGTATGGTAAGGATTATCCAAGTCACAGGCCATATGTTGATCTTGAGAGGCAAAAGGATAGACAAACTCAAATTAGACAAGTATACGAAAAGTTTGATTGGATTAATTCACTTGGGCCTGATGTTGCTAAAGAGTTTAGATCATATATTCTTCGCTCTTTCCAGGGAACCAATTTAAATCAATACCTTACTGAGCAATGTGTCATTGCCTTTATGGTTAATCTAGTTGGTGATTTATCTCCTGACACAAAAACACTTGATTTTGAGTGTGGTAGCGGTGGCTTTTTAGCTGCTGTTATTGATAAGGGTGTTGAACTTGAAAATATTAGAGGTGTTGACATTGATGAGCTACCCTACATTATCGCCAAAACATATCTCGCTTTGTATTTCAAGAAGACCGGTAACGAAGAGGTTGATACCTTACCAATACTAAAAGACAACGGACTGTTTTTCCAGGGTAATAATTGGGATTTGGTAATTGGCAATCCTTCCGGAGGTAGTAAATATGAACATGACGAGTTTGAAAAGATTGAAGAAAATCTAGATTTAGATTTAGATAAAAATGGAAGAAGGGATAGCATATCTGAATATAGTCTTTCAGTTCAACAATCGGTTTCAAGTGCGAAAATAGGTGGAAAAATATGTCTTGTGTTGCCGGAGGGTTTTTTCTCTAATTCAAGTGATGAAATTCTAAGAAAATATGTATCTAAATACTGTAAGGTGTTGGCCATCATTAGTTTACCCCGTGGGGTATTTAAAAAGGGAACCTCAACTAAACAACAACAAAAGGGATCGCAGACATCTTCTCAAAAAATGTCCATTCTCCATGTTGAGAAACAAAAAGAGATTGACAAAACAAATCCAATTGGGGATTTGGATTTTGACGAGCTTGAATATCCGGTCTTTTTGGCTAGCGTAAATGAGCCGGATCCAAAGAGTGGATCAATTGAAGACTGGCTTGAACCAGAACTTAATGTTGTATTGGAGCAGTGGCAAGAATGGGGGCAAAATCATAGTCTAAAAGATATTGATACGGTAAAAATAAAACAACCAAAAACTCACAAAACTATTAAAGACCAAAATCTGGAGCTGTTTGAAGAAAAGGTTGAACAACCTAAAGAAAAAAAGACTATCGAGACTAAATCAAAAACGAAGATTAGTAAATTTTTAGAGGATTTATTTAATTGAAATGTCTAATAAGCAAGCAGGTGATAAAGGTGAGTTGGAAGTTGTAGAGTTGGTTCCTTGTCCAAACTGTGGAAAGAAGCTAATGACTCTACCTCCGAATTATCCATTGTTTGACGTTCAGTGCACTGGTTGTTCTTTCCGTGCCCAGATAAAAACAAATAAATCAAAACCTAAAAAAGAAATATTTGGTGCGGGCTGGCAAATCATGGAAAAAGTGTTGAAGTCAGGCTACATGATCCCGCCAACCATAACAAACTTTAAATGGGAGGATAAAAAAGGAGTTCATCAAGAAATTCGCTTCTATCCCTTTGTCCCTAAGAAAAACTTAAAGAAATATCAATTACCTGAAACTGCAAAAAGGGCCAATTATTGGATGTTTAACTACAAAGGACTAGATAAATTGCCTTATTTTGTTCTCTACAAAAAATGACTACATATAAACTATCACCATCAGATTTTGCTTATCTTTATGAAGAATGCAAGCTCTGTTATTGTCTCAAGGTAAAACACGGTATCTATCAGCCAAGCATGCCAATGCCTGGAGTATTTTCAGCTATAAATACCAGAATCCAGGGGGATTTGGTTGGAAAGGATCTATCTAGTTTGGGAAAAGATTTACCTAAGGGTAAGATAATCAACCAAGAAGGATGGGTTGACTCCAATATTGTTCCTGGCACCTCAGTATTTATCAAAGGTAAATATGACCTTCTGGTTAAAAATCCCGATGGAACTCATACACTGGTTGATTTAAAAATTAGCCAACCTCATGAGGATAAAATTGAAAAATATAAAACACAACTAGCTGCCTACAAATTTGCCTTGGAAAATCCAAAATCAGGAGATCCAATAATAACCACTAGAATTGGTTTATTAATTTTCTATCCCGATAAGGTAACTTTTGAGGATGGCACAGCAAGGTTAGATTTTCCTCCTAAATGGCTTGAGGTTCCCATAGATGAGAAAGGTTTCCTCGGGTTTATGAAGTCAATCGACAAACTTCTTGCCGGACCATTGCCAAAAGAAAGCGAAACTTGTAAATGGTGCCAATACCGTCATGTTGGCGAACAAATTTCTCACGGAAAAGAGGAGGAAAAAGATGATATTCCTTTTTAAAATACATGGATTATTTTGATAAATTAGCCAGTAATATTAAAACTCGCTGGAAGAACCTTAAATCCGGTTTAAAAGCCTATTTCAAAAGACTTCTTTTCCCCCTCTACCTTTTCCCAATCAAACTTCTATCCTACACGGCCTACTATCTAGTTAAACTTCTAATTAAGCTTATTCTTGCATTTTTGGGATTAATAATTGATTGTATGGTCTTCCCTTTTAAAAGTCTTAAAAACTTTTTGAAATCAATCGTTATCTTGGCAATAGGTTTGTATTTAGTTGCTTCCCTGTTTGTTATTGGCGATTATCTAACTAAACAATATGGCTGGTGGGGTAAGTTTCTCTGTTCTATTGGGATAAGGGAAGAGCTCCAAAACTCAGTTGTAAGGATAGTTGGTGGTTATTCTGAAGGTTCCGGATTCTTTGTGGCCGATAATCAAATAATAACCAACTTCCATGTAATTGCTGATGAACCTAGTCCAAAAGTAATTTTACCCAATGGTGATTTTTTAACACCAACGAAAATATTAGGCGATAAAGATGCAGATTTGGCCTTACTGTTTACAGATAAGCACTATCCAGAACTAGTGCTCCAATTGCCTGATGAGGTGGCTTTCTATGCAGAAGAACCCCTTGTGTCTGCCGGATATCCTTTGGGGACTGATCTAAGCGGTAAAGCAACGGTTTTAAGAGGTAACTTTGTTGAGTTTAGGCAATCAAAATATTCACCTGTTAGCTATATTCAAACCAATATTAGTCTTGTCGAAGGTATGAGTGGTGGTCCGATCTCAGACCAATGCGGTCAGATAGTGGGAATAAATACTTTAAGCCTTGCAGGATTATCACTTTTTATTACCGGAGCCGATGCTAAAGCACTAATTCCAAACTTCACCGATCAAGGGATAACCAAGATAGAGGTTGATCCCTCAATATCACCAGAGGAGGCTGTAAGGGCCTTCTACACCTACCTAAAGGCTAGAAGGATGGAAGATGGATTCAATCTACTTAGCGAGGAATATCTTAAAAAGACCAATTTTGAGGAATGGACTAACAGGTTCACCGATGTTTTGGATGTTGATGTAATTAAATCTGAGCAATACGAAGACACTAACGACATTGCCTTTGTTAAATTTTCTACTAAAAACTGGGTTGATGGAGAAGCAGAAATTCACTTCTACGAAGGCACCTGGCAGACAGTCTTGGAAGATGATGTTTACAAAATGCTAAAAAGCAAAATTAAAGAAGTAGAAAACCCAGGATGGGATTGGTTTTATGAGTAAAAATTTAGAAAGTAAATAAAATGTTTGGAAATATTAGACTAAAAGGGAGACCTTTGAAATTTGCTTTTTTAATAAAGCCTAATGATAAAAAGGCCTTATTGGCAGCCATTGAATTGAATAGCGTCTTGTGGGGTGGTCCTTATAACCCCATTATTCCGATTTTCCAACACAAGACAAAAAGATGGAGACCTCACACATTTAGGAAGACCAGTAAAGATATTACCATGGGTTACATTCAGGCGTTTGATCCTGACTTTCTGGTTTGTGATTTTGAAGCCCCCGCGTATATTAAAAATTCAGGAATTGAAATTATAAATAGCAATGAAATCCTGCCTACGAAGGAAAGCCCAAATAAATTTTCTATCGGAGTTGGCATTAATGACGTCTTGGGTTGGATATATAAAGAACACTTTCGTTATATCCAAAAATTCCCAATTAGTGTAATTTTCCCTGTCATACCCACAAAATTTGCAGCCTTTTGGGCAAGCTGGTTTGGGAAACTGCCAAAAAAATTTATAGAAGAATTATTGGAATCTGGATACAAAGAGGCACTAGACATCTCAACACCTAGAGCAAAAGATCTTAAAAAAATACTTCAAAAGAGAACCCTTTTCCCAAGAAATATAATGGAATACGGTTTGCAAACCTACAGTCGGTGTGGATTTTCAAATGAGAACATATTGTTTTATTTAGACCCTTCAGATTTTTTGGACATAGTAGATTTTTGGAATTTAAGGGCAGTGGGTCGGTCTGTTTTACCAATTCCACTAAATCTGATAGAAAATGACTTTTTTAAGAAATTCACTCGAGAATTTATAAAATTAAGTCATTGGACAAACCGATATAATCCTGCATTGACTTACAGGGTGAATATTATTCCAGCAACTAGTAGAAGCATGGAAGAAGCGAGAGGTTTTATTGATTCCTTAAAACTAAAGAAAGAAGGCGATGGAACTATCCCAGTATTAATGCATCACTCTTATCCTAGAATTTGGGACGAATGGGCGCGTGGCAAGGATGATGTAAATCCACATGATGTATATTTTGATTCAGACCTTGAAACAGATATCTCAGATACAAAAAATAGAATTGTTCTATCGTTAAGCACTCCCAAAGGGCTTAGTGCTTCCTTTACTGGAAACGCAATAATTGCAAATGAGATTACATACAACATCTATGGAGAGCTAGAAAAATATGCTGAAGTCTTTCCCCAAACACATGGGGTGAATTTGTCAAGAAGTCTGGATGCCCTTGGTAGATTTCGGGAATGGCGGATTGGAAGAAATGGTTTAGTAAAGTTAGTCGATTCATTTAGATCAATATCATGGGAGCTGCCTCTGGCAGAAGATATTTTTTCTGCCTGGCTACTAGATAACGGTTGGGTATATAAACCCTCTAGTCCAGGTAAATTAGCAAAAGAACTATACAAGCAGATTGATGGATGGATATATGGATTGGCGAATAAAGAACTTATAGAACTACTTGAGGAAATGGCAAGAAGTCTCGATGGAGAAGGAAAAGATAAAAGTGTCGCATATATCAAAGATCGAATGAGACAAATCTTTGGAGACAATAAACGTTTGTCAAAGTTTTTGGAACTAGATTTGTTTGTTCTTGGAGTTAATGCCCAATGTCCAAATTGTCAAAGAGGGTCGTGGTATGAACTCGAAAAACTGTCCAGAACCCTTACGTGCCCGAAGTGCTTAAAGGAGTTTAAATCAATTGATAGTTTGAGTAATGGAAAATGGGCCTACAAAACCGTTGGGCCGCTTAGCATCCCCAACCACGCTGAAGGTGCAATTTGTGTAACCATTGCACTGGATTTCTTTTCAGAAAGAAAGATGGCTTCAGTTCAAACAACTCCTGTATATTCCTTCAATGCAAATCAAAAAAACACAACAAAGAAAATTGAGGCAGACTTCGCATTCCTCTGGAGAGAATCGGCCTACGGTGAAATTGCCGACGGTGTTGCCTTTGGAGAAGCAAAGACATTCAATAAGTTTAAGAAAAAGGACTTTGACCGTATGAGAGTTATTGCAAAGAATTTTCCAGGTGCCATTCTTGTGTTTTCAACTCTAAGAAAAAATCTTACTTCATTTGAGATCAAGGAATTAAAAAAGTTGGCTAACGTTGGAAATAAATACTGGAAATCAGAAAGACCTATAAATCCAGTGTTAATTTTAACAGCTAATGAGCTTTTTTCATTGCATGGCCCTCCTTATTGCTGGCCGGAAGTTCAAAGAAACAAATTTAGGAATTGTCATGGAATATTAGGCTTTGCAAAAGCAACACAACAAAAATATTTAAAGATTAAAGCGTGGGATCTAGTTTGGCACGAGGAATTTGAGAAAAAGAAAAAAAAGAAATAATTCATAAGTTATAATTAGGGATAGTTAAAAACTTTGGTTGAGTAGTTAAATAAGTTCGAATAGCGTCTACGCTCGCCAACAAATGAGTTTTGTTGAGTTGACGTTGATTGTTTACAAAAGGTTTACTTGCGAGGCTAGTAGAGAGAGAATGGGTACATGAGTATGAATATGTTTTTGGAGTTGACTATGGCGGTACTGGCAGGATTGATGACTGCCTCTTGGGGAGCGTATAAGGATACGCCTTATGAGGGATTTGAATGGAAAAGTTTTTTTAGATCAGTGGTGAGTACTTTGGGTTTCTTTGTGCTACTTGGATGGATGGTAGAGATGTTTGGCATGGAGGCAAGTGTAATAGTGCTGGTGCTGGCGGCAATGGCTTTTGAAAGAATTAGCCATGAAATATGGAAGGGTTTGTTTAGGCGAAAGCAGCGAGAGGGGATATACAAGATACCTCAGTCTTTTCATTATTTTGGAAGAGTAGTCCCCTATCGTTGGAGGTTGCCTTTGGGGGTTGGGGCCATATTGTTTCTGGTTGGGGCAAGTTATTGGGCAGCTCAGGTTAAGACTGAAGGGGTATTGTGGTTGGCGGTTGGTTTGTTAGTGGCGGTATTTGCTTCTGTAGGGGGAGCATGGAAAGATGCACCTATTGAGGGGTTTAATTGGTTGAAGTTTCCGAGAAGTTTTTTACTGATCATGGGGTGTTTCTGGTTACTACAGAGCTTAACTAACAGTTTATTGATTTTGATTATGGGGGCGGCGGGATTGGAGCGGATATTGGTTGAGTTTTACAAATCGTTTGTGGTCAAACGGACTCCGGGTAAGTTTATTGAACGAGTGAAATATGACGAGTGGAAAGAGAAGAGGTGGGTGTTTATACTGAGCTACTTAGTATCAGTAACTTTGTTGGTTGTATGTATGTGGTTGTATAGATAGGAAGGAGAAAAGGTGTTTATTCGGTTTGTTGAGAGTCTTTAAGATAACTGAGGAGCTTGTTAAGTTCGATGGTGGCAACACCAATTGATTGATCGGCAGCGCCGTAATAGACAAAGAGTTGTCCTTGAGCGACGGCGGCGCCACACGGGAAGACGACGTTATTGACCAGACCTTTTTGCTCATAGCCTTCGGTTGGTTCAAGAAGGGGGTATTGAGTGCGAGCTAGGACTTTAGTTGGGTCATCAAGATCGAGTAGCATGGCACCGGCACGATATTGACTGTCGATATCAGAAACTCCGTGATAGATGAGGAGCCAGCCTGAGTCAGTTTTGATGGGAGGAGCACCAATGCCGATTTTTTCTCCCTGCCAGGAGTGTTCGATACGACTGATTGATTCCTCTTTTTCAAGCCAGTTTAGTCCATCAAAGTGATTTAAGTCCATGAGCCAGTCAATGGCAATGTCGCGACCACCGACGCGATGAAGCATTAGGTATTTACCATTAATTTTCTCAGGAAAGATGCAGGTGTTTTTGTTGTCGATTCCGGGAGGGGAGATTAGGGTTGGCGGACTCCAGAGCCAGTTATGTTTGACAAAATCATCAACCTTGATCCAGCTCATGGCAACACGTGGTGGTCCCTGGCCGTCATAGGCGGTGTAGAACATATAGAAACGGTTACCAACCTTAGCAATGCGAGGGTCTTCACAGCCAGAGTAGTTACCATCGACTTGTTTTTGTTCATAGCTCATACGAGGAACATAGATTGGTTCAGTAGAGCGAGTTTCAAAATGAACACCATCATGACTCATGGCATAACCTAGGGTGGAGACCATGTCTGGTGAGAGGGCCCGGTAAATGAGATGAAAAACACCTTGTTCATAAACGACAGCGGGATTGAAAACAGCTTTGGCTTCCCAAGGGCGATTAGGGTCTGGAGTAAGAATGGGATTGTGAGGAGACTTGTTGAGTTTAAGGACCTCTTTTAAGTTGGTTTGCTCGAGACTGTGTTGGAGAGAGGATTTGGTGATTTCGGCGGCGGCTGAAAAAGTGTCGGCAGCACCGTAATAGACGCGCCAGCCTTGGTTGAGTGTGATGGCGCCACTGGGGAAGATGACGTTTTTGACTTCTCCGGCTATTTCATATTCGGCTTGAGGGGTAAGCAGAGGCTTGGTAGTGCGGGATATGATGCTGGTTGGATCTTCTGCCTTGGTGATAACTGCCTCAATACCAAAAATACGCTTGTCAGGTTGGTAGTAGTTTTGAATATGGGAATAGAACCAAAGCCAACCCTGAGAGGTTTCAAGAGGGGTGGCGCCTAGTTCGACTTGATCAGAGTTGAGGCGATTTAAGTTGAGTTGATGCTGATCAAGATTAGAGTACCATTTGTGCCAGTAGTCAGGAGAGTAGAAATCGGATACTTGGTCAGCGAAAGCAAGAGCGATTTTGGCAGGAGGATGGTCGGTATTTACGGTGAGAGCAATAACGTATTGGTTGTTAATTTTTTTGGGGAGAATGGTTGCTGCTTTAGCGTTAAAGGGAGTAAGGGGTTTCTTGGAAGAGATGGTCTTAAGATCTTTACTAGTGGCAATGGCTAACTTAATCCCTTTGGCTTCTGGTGGCCAGATTGAGATGGCGGTATAGAGGATGATGTATTGATCATCTATAAAAGTGACTCGCGGATCTTCACAGCCGTATTGATCAAAGTCTTGATCAGGTTCAATTAGGATGTGTTTATGATTCCAAGAGAGACCGTCTTTACTATCGGCGGCGGCAATTCTAGATATTCCTTCCTGGTCAACAGCGCGATAGAGAAGATGATACTTGGTGGAGGTTTTGATAACACTGGGGTTAAAGGCGCCCCTTTTTTCCCAGTCGTGCTCTGGAACTAGGATGGGGTTGTGAGATAGTCTTTTCATTTACTTGAGACTGCCAGAATCGTGCTTTCTAATTTTGTGGCTTGACCTTGTTTAAGGCGGTCAAGAAACTGGTCAAGGTTGGCAGTGGCGACGCAGACATGACTGTCCGCTCCTCCATAATATACGAATAACTGGTTTTTGCGAATAATGGCTCCACAAGGGTAAACAACTCCGGCTTTAAAACCATGATTGTCGTACCATTGGTCTGGCTCCATGATCGGGTAACGGCTACGGTAAAGTTCGACATGGGGCTCGTCGGCTTTAAGAATCATGGCACCGATTTTATAGTGGTTGGCGTTTTTATCATCAACGGTTTGATAGATAAGAAGCCAGCCGTCTTTGGTAAGAAGAGGGGGGGAACCGACCCCGATTTTACGACTATCCCACCACATTGGACCTCGTGGTTTGATGTGATATTGGCCTTGAAGATACTGGCCAGGGGAGAAATCGAGTGAGTCGACGTAGTCAACTAGGATGTCAGGAAAGATGCGGTGGAAGATGACGTATTTATTGTTGATTTTCTTGGGCAGAATACAAGCACTTTTGTCAACGACTCTGGGGGGAGAGATGAGAACGGGTTTTTCCCAAAGCCAGCGATGATTAAGGAAATCGGTAATTTTAATGGAGGTAAGAGCAATGCGGGGAGGGTTTACGCCATTGAAAGCGACATAGGTCATATAGAGACGGTTACCAATACGGGTAATACGAGGATCTTCACAGCCTTCAGTACCGCCACCAGAAAAATATTTGGTTGATAAGGGTAGATCTGGATCCTTTTTTTCAAAGGGTTTGCGGGGAAGGTAGGCTGGTTGATCGAGAGTCAGATCAATATTGATACCGTCTTGACTACGAGCATAACCTAAGACAGAGCGGTAGTCATGACCTTGAGCACGATAAAGAAGATGAACGTTGCCCGCTAGGACCGTGGCAGCGGGGTTGAAAGTAGTAAAGGATTCCCAAGAGTGGTCCGGGTTAGGGCTGATTAAGGGATTATTTTCATGCTTATGGATGAGCCAGGCTTTTTGGATAGAGATTTGTTGATCAATGCGGAAGTGAGGATGAGAGACGGCAACGAGTCCACGTCCTTTGACTTTCCAGTAACTTAAGATCTTGTTTTTTATTTTAACTAGGCCGAGATGAGTGATGTTTTTATTCTGCCAAGACTTGGGACTTTGCCAGACTGGCTCAGTACCCCGCCAAAGTAAATTATCAATGTTTTGGGGATCTAGGGCAATGACTCCGGTTTCGAGTTGTCCTGGCTCGGGTTGGTGGTTAAAGAAAACAAGAATTTGATCGGGTTCGCGGACAACACCTTCGATATTGAGATGATGGAGGCGTTCACTGCCAGGAGCGAGGTGGTGATTAAAAAGGTGGTACTCAACGATTCTTCTTTTGAGGATTTTTTGCCATTGTTGCTTTAGGGTTGTAGATTTGATTCGCGTCCTGAAAACAAAATCAAGGCCATTACGGCTAACTGCAAAACTAGTTTTGGATTGGTGGTTGATGGCGGCGTAAATATGTTTTTGATAAGCGAAGACGCCAAGAACATCTTTCTTGTTAAACAGCTTATCTAATACACGCATGATTGATCAAAAACAAATGATAGTCCTAAAAAGATGCCCCGATGTTAGAGGTACTAGATTGATTTTGACATACATATCAAGTTTTTTTCAAGGGCGATTATTTTAAAGGTTTTAAATTTCGAAAAAGTGACGAATTTGTTTTGGAGTGAATCGACCGATATATTTTTGGTGTTGAGAGAGATCATTGAGTGAAATTTTGCCAATGTAGAGCTTAAGTCTTTGCTGCGGAGTTAACTGAGAAATTTTTTGGGAGAAATTGAAGTACATGGCTGGCTTGATGATACCACCAGCTTGGCGGGTATTGATGAAGCCGAATTTGTGACGGATAGCTCGCTGCCAGGCTAGTTCTTTGGGGAAACCAAGAGAGCGGAAGAAATCATAGATATCACGTAGAGAACCATCCAAACTGATGGCACTGGCTAGGTATTCGGCGGCATGCTGAAATTTGGATTTTTGTGACCAACTACCTTGGTGGTCTTGGACAAAGGTGGCCAGTCCTTCTTCAGTGGGAAGATAGTCTGGAGAACGTTTGAGGTGATTAAAGAGACCGTTTTCGTAGCGGATAACGTGAGAAAGCTCGTGTTTGACCAGTCCTGAAAGAGAAAAGAAATTTAGATTAAGACGGCGACTGATGAGAACTAGCTTTTGGGTTTGTTTGGGCCGGACGTTAAAGCCAGACTGAGAGGAAACAACTGCTTGATAATCAAGGTTAAAGTAGCGAAAGGCTTTATTAAAGGCTTTTATAACCTGGGTGATGGTGGGATGACGGAGGCGAGGAGGCGGTGAGGCGGTAATTTTTTGAGCAAGACGGACAATTTGGGGGTCAATATTGGTTGAGAATAGGTGTTGTGCGGTGTTAGTTATTTGTTGATGATCCTGAGTGAGAATGGCTTTAATGAGATTGGTTTTGGGTGATGATTCTTGGAGATAGTGATTGAGAGTTGATCTCCAGCGGTATTTAAAAATGGGGTGGTAGTGATTGGAGTTGATAAATCGGTGGTACTCCTGATCGAGGTTAATGGGGGTAATGATTTTAAGCAACCCGCTCATAATGAGTGGAATTGTAACAGATGGCTATTTTCCCTTAAGATCTTTGAGGATGAGTTTTTGGATGCGTTGTGATTCTTTGGCTATTTCAGCCTCAATCTGGTCGTCTATATGTTTTTTTAGATATTCAAGGAGCTCGGGGTCATAGGGTGCATACTCGAGGCGAGAAAGAAAAGCACGGTGATAATGAGAATCAAGTTTCTGGAGGATAAACTCGAGAATTCCGGCATGGAGAATATCGTCGATCATCTGTCTGAATTTGTTTTTCTTTTTGGGTTTAAGTTGGAGAGAGGTGAGATGTATTTCGATGTTGGAGATGTCAACTAGATGGTCGTAGAAAAGAATAGACATGGTTATTAGAGAGAATTTGTATCTAATTTTTGATTGACAGGACCTAAAGGAATACGATCATCTGGGTCATCAACGAAGAAAAAAAGAACTAGACCCTTACGAGGACCTAAATGGAGATCAAGAGCTTTCATGGCTTCGGGTGAGGCACCAAATTGTTTACCAGTCCACTCGGCTGGTCCAGCGTCGGCTAAAACGGTGACAACAGATTGGCCGTTGACAGGATTTACAATGAGGATTTTTCGATACTTGTACCAGTCCCGTAAAAAGCGAAAGTTGGTATTCCAGTCGGGGAGGTAGAGAGTCTGGGCGACAGAGTAGTATTTTTCACGAAGATAGTCTTGAGTGGTGAATTGGTCTTGGGATGGAGCAAAGTAACCCCAAGCGCCAAGGCCAGGGGCAATACCAGCGACTTGTTCTTCATCGTGGAGAGAAAGGTTGTCTCCAGGAAAACGCTTAAGATGTTGCTCGTAGCCAATGTAACCAATGTGATGATTAAGACTCTGGCCCTCAAGGGTCGGGGTTGCCTTGATACCAGTTTTATTAAGTATGATTTGGGAGATGTTTTGGGCGGTCTGATCATCAAGTTTAGTTGGGTAGTGAGGGAAGATGTCGGCTAGTTCTTGAGAAAGGGCTTGGTTAAGATTTTGGTTATTGGCGGAGACATTTGTTGGCGTAGACGACTGGGTGGCAGAAGCAGGAGTTAAGAGTAGGGCTCCAGTTAAACCGGCGCTGGCTAGGATTTGGGACGATTTCTGGCGTAGACTACTAGCGGTAATTTTGCTTTGAACAATGAGTTTTTGAGCGGGTTTGCTGCGTCGTTTGAGGTTGCTTAAGTAACGTCTTTGTCTTTTTTGGAGATTTTTTTCGATTTGGGCAAGCGAGTCAAGGTTCATGGGTTTAGATTAGCTTAATGACTGTGTCAAGACGAGAGAGAATCTGCTGTTGACCTAGAATAAGCATAGACTCAGTTAGCGGTGGGGTGATTTTTTGACCGGTTATAGCTAAACGAAGATCCATGAAAAATTGGCCTCGATGATACTGATGGGTGTCGGTTAGTTGCTGAAGAGAAGACTCAATCGCTGATTTGTTCCATTCTGTCTGACTTAGGACTGCGCGGGCATCAATGAGGTGTTGTTTAGAGGTGAAGGAAATGGAGGTGTAGTTCGGAGAGGAGAAGAAATAATTGGTGAGAATGGGGAAATCTTTTAGGGTGGTGAGTCGTTCTTGGGTGAGAGGAATAATCTGGAGAAGGAGTGAGTCCTTGACTACCCAAGAGGAAGGAAGGAAGGGTTTAAGACGGGGGAGGAGTTCTGCTGGAGTAAGGCGCTTGATCCATTGTTTGTTGAAAAATTGCAATTTTTCGATATCAAAAATGGCGTTTTGTTTTTGAAGCTTGGTTTCATCGAAAATCTGAGCCATCTGCTTAAGGGTAAGAATGGCTGAGTTGTCTTGATATGAGTTACCAAGATAGAAGAGGAAGTTGTTTATAGCTTCGGGGAGATAGCCATCATCACGGTACTCAAGGACTGATTTGGCGCCATGGCGTTTGCTTAACTTGGTTTTGTCGGGTCCAAGAAGCAGAGGAACATGGGCGATGATGGGGACTTGCCAACCTAAGGCTTGATAAAGATGGAGGTGAACAGGAGTAGAGGAGATCCACTCGACTCCTCTGATGATATGGGAGATGTTCATAAGATGGTCGTCTACGACCACGGCAAGGTGGTAGGTGGGGATACCGTTTGATTTAAGCAGGACTTTATCATCTACTTCTTGGTTGGGGATGCTGATTTTTCCTTGGACGAGATCGTTCCAGGAGGTATAGCCTTGCTTGGGCATCTTGATTCTGATGGCACCTTCTTTTTGATAGGCGACTCCTTTTTCGAGTAGTTCTTGGGCGTATTTCTGGTAAAGGTCAAGCCGTTGGGTCTGGATATATGGACCGTTGGGTCCGCCTTTGCGAGGATCTTCATCGGGGATGAGTTTTAAAAAATCATGGATTTCGTAGATTGCTTCAAGCGACTCGGGAACAAGGCGTTTTTGATCAGTGTCTTCGATTCGTAGAATAAACTGGCCGGAGTTTTTTTTGGCCAGAAGATAACTGAACAGGGCAGTCCTAGTATTACCAATATGAGGAATGCCGGTAGGACTGGGAGCAATTCTAGTTCTCACTGTAGCCATGGCCATAGTATACTCTATGTATGGCCACTTTGACGGAGACGGCATACTATACTCGACAAGGGATTAAATATGGATCGATAGGCTTGGTGGGCATATTGGTGTTGTGGTTTGTGGGGACTGGATTAATATCTTGGTGGAAGGCAACTCACCCGGCACCGTTACCACCGCCGAGAGTGGAGTTTGGTCGAATAGTTGATATTACTTTTCCGGAGTCTAGTGTTTCGGTTTCTGCTTATGACTTACAGACACCGACAGGAAAATTGGGGAAGTTTCCAGACCGGATGCTTGTTTTAAGTGCACCAAGTAAAAGAAGTGGGTTTTTGGATGCTGACAGGGCAATTGATCTGGCTAGTCGTTTAGGTTTCTTGTTTACTCCGACCCAGCCGAGCGAAACCTTGTATCGCTGGACTCAGTCTGATCCCCTACCGGCGACTTTGGATGTAGATATTGTTAGTGGTTACTTCACTTTAAAGAGACAGTGGCAGGCTGACCCGAGCTTAGTAGTGAGTAAGCGTTTTGTGTCAGAGCAACAGACAATTATGGATGCGCAGGGTTTTTTGAGGGGGGTATCGTTGTTACCCGCTGATCTGAATGGTCCCAAGAAGGTAAGTTTCTGGAGAGCTCAGGGTGACAGGTTGGTAGAAACAATCTCTTTATCAGAAGCTGACTTTGTGGAGGTGGATATGTTTAGAAGTAATTATCAGATTGTGGGAGAGGATAAAGAGGTGTTGGCTGAGTATGGTTTTTTTACACCTGATCCGGAAGAAGGAATTGTGTCGGTGTTACTGTCAGGAGCTAGTGATATTAAGCAAAAACAGATTATTGAGGTTAGATACAACCATACTGAGGTTAATTACACGTTAACAGGAGAGTATCCAATCAAGACAGTGGAGACAGCTTGGGAGGAGTTAAAGAATGGTGGGGGGTATATTGCGTCTCTGAAGGGAGACAAGGCCGTGGTGAGAAGAATTGAACTGGGTTACTATGATTCAGGTGGAGAGCAAGAGTATATGATGCCGATTTATGTGTTTACTGGAGATAATGACTTGGTGGCTTATGTAAGTGCGATCAGGGGTGATGTGATTAAGGCAGAGTAACTGGATGAAATGAAAAAAGCAGGTTTCCGTGGGTGGAGTGACCTGCTTTCTGGTTGTGATCCCTCTTTAAGATGAGAGCCATCTGAGGAATCGGGTGACAAGGCTTGGTGGTGACTGTTCTTCGGGTGGTGGGGGTGGTGGAGAACCATAGGTATTGGGGTCATAGAGCTGGAGTGCGAGCTTGGCTTTTTCCTGAAAAACTTCCTTCAGACGGGACCTTGTCAGCGGTAGGACATTGGCCCCATTGACAAACACTCCGTTTGAGGTAGTCTCCACTATGATGGAGATACCAGGGACAATCCATGATTTCGTGATACCGACCAGCTCTCCAGAAGCAGCAGTGAGTGAATCCTCATAAGGCTTCTTCAGCACTATCTCAAAGCGAGTGTCAGACGTACGGAGAGAGGTTTTGGGGTGATATGGTTGAACCACAGCCTCATAGAAGGCAGTTACTAATGCTTCAATCTGAAGCTGTTTGACTAGCTCCTGTGCAGCAAGTAGTTCATTTGCTTGGCGTTGTTGGACGATGGCCTTTTCTCTTGCTTTTCTGATTAGTTGTTGCTGACGACGACGATCGGCTTCATCTTGCGCCTTGATTAAATCATCCCAGTTATCCATGGTGATCTCCTTAATGTGCTAGAAACGATAGGGATATTATAGCAGAAAAGTCTTATAGTATTATGGTTGTGGCCAGGTGTGGTGGGAGTAGACCCAGTCTATGAGTTGTTTGGTTTCTCCGAAACGGTCTGAGGAATTTAGAACAACAGTGATGATTTTTTTGTTGTTTCGTTCAACGTAAGTGATGAGACATTCACCAGCATTTTCGGTCCAGCCGGTCTTGATGCCTCTTAGGCCTTCGATTTTGCCGAGGAGTTGGTTGGTGGTTTCTAGTTTATATTGAGTTTGGTTGGTTGTGTCGGTAATGGTGATTTGGGGAGTGTTGACGATTTCCATAAAAAGCGGATTATTAATGGCCTCTTTGGTGAGTATAGCGAGGTCGTGAACAGTGGTTTTGTGATTGCCACCTTCGATTCCTGAGACGTTAGTGAAGGAGGTGTTTTTAAGATGAAGGTCCTTAGCTTTTTGGTTCATAAGCTCGACAAAACGAGAGTAGCCGCCGTCGGGATAGTTCTCAGCCAGAGTGAGGGCGGCATCGTTACCAGAGGCGACTAGGGTGGCATAGAGAAGGTCTTTGGCGGTAAACTGTTGAGCAGTTTCAAGGTGGACTGATTGACCGATGGCTTGGTCGCCAGTTTTGACAGTGAGGATGTCGTTGGGTGAGTAAACATCAAAAGCGGTTAGGGCGGTCATGATCTTGGTGGTAGAGGCTGGATGAAGACGGGTGTCTGGATTGATTTGATGAAGGATGGTGCCTGAGTCTGGCTCAAAAACAAAGACGGCTTGGGCGGTGAGACGTGGGGGCGGAGTTTGGTCGGGTTGTGGCGGAAGAGGTTGATTTAAGGTGATATTGGCAGCTTTTACTTTTGGTTGAGTAGGATTGAGTGAGAGGGTCTGCCAGTAGTTTTGGCCAGGATAGAGAAAGAGGGTTAGGATTATGAGGAAGAAAAGGAGACGTTTGCCTTCAGGGAGACGGGTGAACGCTCTTTTTAGTTGAAGGAGAGTGAGATAGGCTTTTTTTTGGTAGTAGTCGATTGAGTCAGTCTGAAAAGAGGGGGGCATGGGTTACTTTTTCTTGGGTTGGGTGATGGCTAGATGGAGTTCCTCTAGCTGTTCGGCGGTGGCCGGACTGGGGGCGTTGACAACTGCGGTGAGACCAGAACCACTGGCTGGAAAAGCAATGGTTTCTCGTAAACTTGGTTCACCCAGTATGGCCATGAGAAGACGATCGAGACCGGGAGCAATGCCACCGTGGGGTGGAACACCGTAGGTAAAGGCGGTAAGAAGGTGTTCAAACTGGGCTTGCTGTTGAGGGGTAAAACCAATCAGCTGAAAGATCTTTTGTTGGATTTCAGGTTGGTGGATACGAATACTGCCACCACCGACTTCATATCCATTTAAAACCAGGTCGTGTTGAAGACCTCTAACTTTTTGAGGGTCGCTATCAAGAAGCTTTATGTCTTCTGGATGAGGAGCGGTGAACATATGATGAGAGGGGGCGAACTTGGCTGATCCAGAGCCGTGGTAGAAGTCGGAGTCGGATTGTTGAGTAAAAAGAGGGAAGTCGAGAACCCAGGCAAAACTTAATTCGTCTGGATTGTTCTTATCTTGGCGTAAGTCAGGTTTGTCGGATCCGTGTTCTTTAACGGCTTGGGCGTGAGACAGTCGCGGCCAAGGAGATTTGGAGATGTGTTTGTGGGGGAAAAGTTGTTGGATGGTGGTGGTAAAGAGTTCTTCAGTTAGCTGAAGGATGTCTTCTTGAGTAACAAAGGAGAGTTCGATATCGAGTTGGGTGAACTCACCATAGGCGCGATCGTGACGAGGATCTTCGTCGCGAAAACAACGGGCAAACTGGAAGTATCTTTCCATACCGGCGACCATTAACAACTGCTTGTATTGTTGAGGGCTTTGGGGGAGAGCGTAAAAGTTACCTGGTTGAAGTCGGCTGGGGACAAGAAAATCACGAGCTCCTTCGGGTGTGGTTTTGGTGAGAACGGGGGTCTCGATCTCGACAAAGTCTTGTTTAATTAAGTGCTGGCGAATTAGATTGGTTAGTTGAGAGCGGAGACGAAGATTGTTTTGGAGTCGAGGTCGACGAAGGTCAAGGTATCGATATTTGAGTCTGACTGATTCATCGATGTCGTAACCATTACCATCAATGGGTAGAGGTAACTCCTTGGCGGGGGAGATTAGAGTGGCTGATTGGGCCTCGATTTCGATGGAGCCGGTGGCAAGATGAGAGTTTATTAATTTTTCTGGACGGGCTTTAATTAAACCGGTGATCTCAACGACCGATTCGGGTTTGAGAGGATCAAGGATCTGGTCACCGACGACTTGGACCAAGCCAGAGCGGTCTCTTAAATCTAGGAAGATAATCTTGCCGTGGTCGCGGCGGGAGTGAACCCAGCCGTTAAGAGTAACTACTTCCCCGATCTTGTTGGGGGTATCTTTGATGATTGTCCTGACCATGGATGTATTTTAGCTTATATTTAGAGAGATGGGCAGATTAAAGTTTTATACTTGCGAATCTTTGTTCTGAAGTATCTTAGTGATGCGAGTCCGGGCGCGATGAGTTTTGACAAAGCTTAACCAGTTTTTACTGGGTTTGCGAGGATATTTACTTTTGATGATTTCAACTAAATCACCACTCTTTAAGGGGTGGCTTAAGGAAACTAGTCTTCCATTGACCTTGGCGGCTTGAATTTGATTGATTAAACTGGTGTGGACGGCAAAGGCGAAGTCTATTGGGGTGGCGTCAACAGGAAGATCGTAGACATCCCCTAGCGGGGAGAAAACATAGATGCGGTGACTTAAGGCATCGAGTTTGACGGAGGTGACAAAATCGGAGGCGGAGCTAAGTTCTTTCTGCCAACGAGAGAGCTGATGGACCCAGTCCATTTTTTTGATGAGTTTATGAGTATCTAGGTTCTCTAATTGGGAACCGCTGGTTCCGTGAGCTTTTGCCTCTGCGTATGCATGATGAGCAGCGGCTCCATATTCGGCGTGTTCGTGCATGGATTGGGTGCGGATCTGGATCTCGATGATATGTCCATGAGAGTCAAAAACCCTGGTGTGGATGGATTGATAACCATTGGGTTTGGGTTGGGCGATGTAGTCGGAGATGCCCAGATGAGGAGCAGGTTTGAAGTGTTTGTGAATAAGGCCTAAACAAGAATAACAGTCTGATTCAGTATTAGTGATGATACGCAGAGCTATGAGGTCGTGGATGGAGTTAATGTCCTTATTAATTTCGGGACGAATGAGTTTTTTGTAGAGGCTGTAGCGATGTTTGGGCCGGCCATGGACTTGAGCGGTAATTCCAGCTTTACTGATAATTTTGTTTAGTTTGACAAGTTGTTTTTGAAGTCGGTGTTGGGCGTGTCTAAAGTGGGGAGCAGCGATTTTGTCAAGCCAAAGGGCTTCTTTGGGGTAAATAAAGGGGAAGGCGAGATCTTCAAGTTCCCCTTTAAGATGGCCCATGCCAAGTCTTTCGGCAAGGGGGGCATAAACCTCCAGGGTTTCTAGAGCAATACGACGTTGTTTTTTAATGGGGATAGCGTCTAGAGTTTGCATATTATGAAGTCGGTCGGCAAGACGAATGAAGACGACCCGAATATCTTGAGCTAGGGCAAAAAACATTTTACGAGCGTTCTCGAGGAAGATTGAGTTGGTGCTGTGCCTTAGTTTGACTTGGCCTACCTGAGTGACGCGCTCGACAAGTGTGGCAATATCCGAACCAAATTGCTGTTTTATCTGCTCAGGGGTGATGTTGCCAAGTTCAAGTGTTTCATGAAGGAGGGCGGCAATGATGACAGACTCTGACTGGCCCCAGGAAGCAAGGATTTTAGCGGTTTCTAGAGGGTGGGAGATTAGTGGCTCACCAGTGTGACGTATTTGGCCTTGATGAGCCTGTTTGGCGAAGCGATAGGCTTTAGAGACACGTGAGCGGACTATTGGTTGTCCGTGTTGGCTGATGATGGTAAAAAGATCGGCGAGTGAAGAGGACATGGTGTATGTATTTTACACGTACGCCTTAGGGAGCGAAAACTGTTTGGTTAAGATGAAAATATGAGCTTGGGAGAAAGTGATTATTTTATGTCTTTAAGCATGAGTTGGAGTGATGTTTTACCCCGAAAATGATTCTTATTGAGGGTAAAGGCGAAGCTTGAGTGATTAGAAAGCTTGTGACGACGGGAGGCGAGGTTGAAGCCAATTACATCAAGATGGGTAAAGGGTTGTTCTGGATGAACCTTAAGGTGGGTCCTGGTCTTACCAATTAACGAATGTGATTTGACGGGCAGTGAGGAGGCAAAAATGGGTTGAGGATTAGCGATACCAAAGGGCTCGAGATGGGAGAGCTGGTCAAAGAGATCGAGACTTAGAAGGCTTGGGTCAAGCTGAAGGTCGATATCAAGAGTTTTTACTAAAAGCTTAGGATCAAGACTGTCACCGAGCTTGGTTAACGAGTCGTGAATATCTTGGAGATGGTCAGGAGAGGCGGAGAAACCGGCAGCTTGGTGATGGCCTCCGTAATTGGTGAGCAAGTGACTTGTTTGGGAGATGAGTTGAGTAATGTTGATACCAGGGACAGATCGAGCAGAGGCTTTAAGTACATTATCGGCAGAACTGATAATGATTGAGGGTCGGTGAAAATGATCGGTAAGTCGGGAGGCGACTAGGCCAATAATACCCTCATGGAAGTCAGGGTGATGAAAGACAAGAATATTGGGCAGAGTCGAGAGACTCTTAAAATGATTGATGGCCATGGTTGCGTGATCTTGAGTGAGGTCTTGGCGTTGATAATTGAGGCTTGAGAGGTGGTGGGCAAGAGTCTGAGCGGTGGTTTGACTAGTGGTACAGAATAGTCTTAAGGCGTCTAGGGCGTGGCCTAGACGGCCAACAGCATTGATACGAGGACCTAGGATATAGCCGAGATGATAGGTTGAGATTTGTGAAGTATCGGTAATTCCTGCAGCTTGATAGAGGGCAAGCAGTCCGGGATTGCTGGTGTTTCTGATATGTTCTAGTCCGTGTTTGACTAATGATCGATTAAATCCGGTTAAGGGCAGTAGATCACAAACGGTGCCAAGAGCGGCAAATTCCGTGAGAGGATGAGGATTAAAGAGAGAGGCTACAAGCCAAGCAACTCCACTGCCGGAGAGATGAGTGGTGTGGACAATACTATGAGCGGGTGGAAGACTGTCAGGAGGGGTATGGTGATCGGTGATGATAAGGTCGAGACCGTTTTTTTTGAGTTTCAGGGCTTCTTTAATGGCTGAGATGCCGTTGTCGACGGTGATGATAAGGGGTTGTTTGTTGGGGAAAAGTGAGAGTGCATCAGTAACTCCGTTTGAAGAAAGGCCGTAGCCGTGATGAACACGATGGGGAATAAATGGTTTGATGATAGCTCCGGATTGATGAAGGGCGGTCCAGAGAATGGTGGCAGCGGAGATACCGTCACAGTCGTAGTCGCCATAGATGATGATAGGCTGGTGAGAATTAATGGCCTTACTGATTCGAGCATGGGCTTTGTTTAGTTGAGCTTGATCAAGATCGGGAAGTTGGGTAAGAGCAGTTTTGAGAGATGGTTCTGGTGGATTTAGAAATTCTTGTTGTTGAGAAGTGGTTTTGAAACCGCGTTGATTAAGAAGATGTTTGACAATATGTTGAGACTGGTTGGTTGGTGTGCCTGTTTGGAAGGTGGATTTAATTTGCCAGCGCATAGTAAGGAGATTATAGACGAGGGAAGAATGGGGGGGTATTGGATTTGATAGTTATATACGAGTGAGCCTTGGGAGAGGATGGGGATATAATATCGATATGGTAAAAAGAGATTTGAGTAAAGATGAAGAGAGACTGTTGCCTAGAGAAGTGAGGCTGGTTTTTGAGTTGTTTAACAAGGAAGGTTATGAGATCTATATGGTTGGGGCAGGAGTTAGGTTGATGTTGATTGGCAAGGAGCCGGTGGATTGTGACTTTACGACCAGTGCTACCCCAGAAGAGATACTTAAGGTTTTGGAGGGTTTGGATACTTTTTACGACAATGATTATGGAACGGTTGGAGTAGCATTTGAGAGAAAAAGAAAGGAGATATATGAGAATGCTCCCTACCGAACCGAGAGAGGCTACACTGACCGACGCAGACCAGATGAGGTTAAATGGGGAAAGAGTCTGGAGGAGGATGTTCGCCGGAGAGATTTCACTATGAATTCGGTAGTGGTTGGTCCAAAAAAAGAAGGGGGTGGGTATGAATTACTTGATTATTTGGGAGGATTGAAAGATTTTGAGAACAGGTTGGTCAAAGCGGTTGGAAAGGCTGAGGAGAGATTTGCAGAGGATGCTTTAAGAATGATGAGAGCGGTTCGTTTTGCAGCTCAGTTGTCGTTCCAGATAGAAGAAAAAACGTTTGCTGGGGTTGTAAAAAACGCTAATCTGCTTGCCGAGATTAGCAGAGAAAGAGTCAGGGATGAGTTGGTGAAAATTCTTAAAAGTGATCATCCAGCTGAAGGGGTTCATCTGCTAGTAAGTTCCGGGTTGATGGAGCACATCATCCCGGAGATGCTGGAGACCAGAGGGGTACCACAAACTGGTCATCATACGCTAGATGTTTACAATCATATGCTGGAGGCCTTGAGAAGCTGTCCTAGCCCTGATCCGATAGTGAGACTGGCTACCTTGCTTCATGATATTGGCAAGCCGAGGACGAGGCGACTGAGGTGCTTAGGGTGTGGTTGGGTAATGAAGGGTGAGAATTTGGAAGAGAAGGGGGAGACGGCAAAAACAACGATGTATAAATGTCCTAGATGTGGCAAGATGCAAACTGAACACGAAGCAGGAACTTTTTATGGGCATGAAGTGGTAGGGGCAAGAATGGTAGAGACAATTGCCGATAGACTTAGATTTTCTAAAAAAGAAAGAGAGAGGCTGGTAACACTAGTGAGATGGCATATGTTTGCTTATAGTCCGGAGATGACGGATGCGGCTATCAGAAGATTTATTCGCAGAGTAGGAAAGGAAAATATTAATGACATTATTTTGCTGCGGATTGGAGATCGTAAGGGTGGGGGTAGCAAGACGACTAGCTGGCGATTACAGGAGTTACAGAAGAGAGTAGGAGAACAGTTGTATGAACCAATGACGGTATCTGATTTGGTGATTGATGGCAATGTGGTGATGGGGATACTAGGAATTAGTCCTGGACCAAAGGTGGGTGAGATTATGAATAGCTTGTTTGAGGAGGTAATTGAGGATACTAGCAAAAACAATCAGGAGTATTTAACAAAGAGGGTGAAAGAAATGGGTGGAGTTATGCCCGATGATTATAGTGGGGGCGGATCTGGTAAAGGAAATAAAGGCTGAGGGCGGTGGTTAAGACAATGGAAGGTGAAAGATTCCAGACAAAGTTGATTAGTCCGTGGGTTATTGAGCTCCAAAACAAAAGGGTGATACCAAGGGATTGGCGTTGCTTGAGGGGTTTGTAAGCAACGAGGAGAAGAATACCGCTAATGATTAAGGAGAGAGGGCGAAGGGGGTTGATGAGAAAGGGGTGTGAAAAAACAGAGAGGAGGTTAATAATCCCACTAATAAGGGCAAGAATAGGGGTGATTCGGGCTAGTAGCTTGGTTAAGGACTTGGGTAGGTCGGGAAAAAGTTTAAAGAAACGAAAGGTGTTGATTTCGATGGGTGAAAAGGGTGGTTTAGTGAGAGCGTTAAAGTTGATCATTTACGTCTTATTGTATCCCAAGTAACAAGTAAGGGTACAGCGGTAAAGGTCGATGAGTAGGTACCGGTGATGGCACCGATGAGAAGAGCGATAGTGAAGTGTTTGATTGAGTCTCCCCCAAGAAGGGCTAGAGAGAGAAGCATGAAAATGATGGTGAGTGAGTTATTAAGGGAACGAGTGATGGTTTCGGTGATGGCTCGGTTTGAGAGTGCGTAGAGGCTGGAGGTGGTCTTGTTCTTAAGTTCGCGAATACGATCAAAGACGACGATGGTGTCGTGGACAGAGAAAGAAAGGGTGGTGAGAATGGCAGTAACTATGAGTAGATCAGTCTGAAAACCAAAGAAGTGGCCAAGAAGTGAGTATGAGCCAAGAAGAATGAGAGTGTCGTGGAGCATGGCGATTATGGCAAAGAAGCCAAAGGTAAGGTTTCTAAATGAGTAGGCGATATAGAGGAGGGTAGCTAGAGCAGCAATGACGATGGCGGTTAAGGCTTTGGTGAGAAGCTGGCCGCCGACACTGGGACCAACGGAGGTGAAAGAAATTAGTTTGGCTTGAGGGTCACGGGTTTGAAGTAGTGAGATTATTTGATCTGCCTGAGACTGAGTGAGTGGGTCAAGTTTGAGGGTAATAGTGGAGGAGTCGTGGTTGAGGGAGTGAATAGAATAGGTGGGAGAGAGGAGATCTTTAATCTGATCAGCACTGGGATTCTCAAGGCTTATCTCAAGAAGAGAACCACCGGTAAATTCAACCGAAGGATTAAGGCCAAAACTCCAAAGGGAATAAAGACCGGGGAGCAAAATGGCAAGGGAGATGAAAAAGTACAGAAAACGATATTTGAGCCAGTTCATGATTGTGAAGAAAAAAGTTTAATTGATCGAGGTCCGTGATAGAAGAGACGAAGTAGAGTCCTGGTGACAAAAATACCAGTGAATAGAGAGATGAGGATGCCAAGGGCAAGAGTGACAGCAAAACCGCGAATTGGCCCTGAAGTAGGTAAGAAAGACCAGTTTAGAGGATTGAAGAGAATAAAGGCGGTGATGAGGGTGGCAATGTTGGCGTCTTTGATGGAGTCCCAGGCACGACCGAAACCAAGTTCGAGAGCTACAGGCCAAGCTCGTCCAGCGCGGATTTCTTCTTTCATCCGCTCAAAGATGAGGATGTTGCTGTCAACAGCCATGCCAACAGAGAGAATAAAACCGGCGATTCCGGGAAGAGTGAGGGTGATGGGAATGAGTTTATAAAGAGAGAGTGTGACGAGCCCGTAGATGAAAAGGCCGACGCTGGCGATCAAGCCAAGCTGGCCGTAGTAAGCAATCATAAAAAGAACAACAACAGAGAGTCCGATTAGGCCGGCGCGAACGCTTTGGTTGATTGAGTCTGCACCTAGAGTGGCAGTGATGGTGTTTTGACTGGTGATTTTGATGGGTACAGGTAGAGCTCCAGCGTTAAGTTGTTTGCTTAAAAGTTGGGCGCCTTCAAGAGTAAAGTCTCCAGAGATAACGGCCTGACCGGTGGTGATTTCTGACTGAACAATGGGAGCAGTAAGAGGTTGACGATCAAGAGCTATGGCTAGGGGTTTACCAAGATACTCTTTTGTGAGCTGGGCAAATTTTTCAGTACCGGAGGGGGAGAACTGGAGACTGATAACAGGTTGGCCAGTGTTGGGGTCAAAATCGACTGTGGTTTTTTGAAGATCGGCCCCCGTTAAGGTAGATGGTTGAAAATCAACAAGCTCTGGTTGGGCCGACTCGGTGGAGGTTTGATCATAAATGGGGGTAAGGAATTCTAGTTGGGCGGTGGTGCCGATAAGCTCAAGAGCTGCTTGAGGATCGTCTAGACCGGGAAGCTCAACAATGATTTGATAAGCAGATCCGGCTTGTTGGGAATAAATATTAGGCTCAGAGATACCAAACAAATCGACTCTTTGGGCGATGATT
>Ga0172375_10001852_pt1 | contig 33668 bp, 27 predicted proteins | sample LakKiv1m_FD_114537 | JGI IMG/M metagenome (GOLD analysis project Ga0172375, IMG submission 114537) | Freshwater microbial communities from Kabuno Bay, South-Kivu, Congo - kab_092012_11.1m | ecosystem: Environmental > Aquatic > Freshwater > Lake | place: Democratic Republic of the Congo... | reverse complement strand
TCCCCCAGGGGCCGTAAATCGTTCCACTCGATACTTAGAGATCTCGGCAGATGTCAAATACGAGCGTATCTCCGGGTTCGGGTGACGGTAGATCATGATTCCCGGCCGTTTCTCAATCATTTTCAGTCGCCCTTTCCTTATCCTTGTCAGACATGGCGGTTTTTGTTTGAAAATCTGGAAGATATGACGTAATAATGGTTCAGAATACAAAAAAAATCAACACCGGTTTTGAGGCGTCTATTGGGATTGGAATGCTGAAGAACTCAAGTTCATTTCTGGAGAGTAAATAAGGGGAACGGGGCTAAGTCAGACAACATACCACACTCACAAGGGGATCGCTACGAAAGCAATTCTCAGATTGGGCATTTCTGTTTTCTAAAGGCCTTTTCTTATTCCTTTCCTCGAGATGTGAAAAATTTTCGTACGGCCTCTTTCTGTCTGGAAGTTTGGAATAAAACCGATTGGTGTGAAGCCTCCCATTCAAGAACATCCCTTAAGCACATATCGAGGCTTGTTTCGAATCCCTCTTTAATTAGAGCCAGGGCAGCAAGGCTTTTCTGCGAAAGGGCATCTACCAGGGTATCCACCGCTTTATCAAGTTCTTCGTCTGGAACCGATTTGTAGATAAGGCCCATTAACGCAGCCCTCTTTCCGTCGAACTCTTCCCCCAGGAGGGCAAGTTCCCTGGCCTTAGCCAAACCAACGAGTCTGGGAAGGAAGTAGGTCCCTCCACCATCCAGTGCAGTACCGATATTAACAAAGGACTGGCATAATCTTGCATTGTGTGAGGCCACCACCAAATCCCCGGCAAGGGCAAGATTGAAACCACCGCCGTAGGCCACTCCTTGAAGCTTAACAACGATTGTTTGCCGGATTTCCCTCATGGTACTGATCACCTTACCAAACAATTTCATCACCTGAAGCCATTCCGGTGCGCCCCAGCCTTGGTTAAGCATGGCCATGTCCGCCCCGGCACAGAAGTTTCCTCCTGCACCCTCCAAGAGTACCACATGCACCTGGTCATCGGAGGCCAGCAACTCCAGTGTGTCTTTGAGTCCGTTTAGAATATCAAGGTTGATAGCATTCATGACCTTGGGGCGATTCATGGTTAGCCGGAATATCCTGTTCTTCTTTTTCGTGACTATGACGCCCTTAGCCATGATTGACTCCTTATAAGCACTGTTTGGAAATCCGGAAGAAATGTTATGCCGTTTATCAATCGGTCATGAAACTAGAAAAAGCGCCCTGAGGCAAATCCTCATCCGATACGAACAACAGCGCTAACAGAAGACCAGCTCAGGCCCTTTTTGCTGGCTATCCGGAACTATCCGAAGCAAGCATCAAAAATCTCCATCATAGAGGTATCGCCGTTTTTGATGACCTCTGCTTTTCCTTGGCTCAATGTTAGAAAATGGTTTGCAAAATATTTTGCGGCAGCTATCTTTCCCGAATAGAATGCTAAGTCGCTATCCTTTTGAACCATTTTTTCCTTTGCATCTCTTATTCCCTGGCCATTCTGCTCAAACACCGATTTCATTTTCTTGCCTGCTATATTTGCCTGCCACAGGAGTTGCCATCCTAAAATCAAGTCTCCGAAAAGATGGAGAAAATCGTGGGCGTAAAGCAAGGGAAGTGCAGCATCCCGCTGGAGTTCAGTGCGTAGAAAAGTTCCTGCTTCAGAAACGGCGGTACGGGCAGCTTCCAGTTTATCCATTTCTACCCCCAAATCCAGGTCCTCCTTGGCGAGTTCGACAAACTTCCCTATTTCCTCCAAAAACCGGTCAAACACAGTCCCGCCTTTCATACCCAGTTTTCTACCTACCAGGTCCATGGCCTGAATACCGTTGGTCCCCTCAAAAATGCTTGTGATTTTGCAATCCCGGAGGAACTGCTCAACCGGATATTCGCTGACATACCCATATCCACCATAAACCTGCATGGCCGTCTCCACGACCCGGAAACCCATCTCAGATGAGTATCCCTTGACCACCGGAATCAGGAGGTCCACAAAGCCCTGCCATTTGCTGCGATCCTCATCATCGGTGGCAATGCTGACCCGATCCATGCAGTATGCACTGTAATAGATCATGCCCCGCATCCCTTCCACCAAACTCTTCATATACATGAGCATTCTACGGACGTCCGGGTGACGGATAATGGGCACACCTGGGGCATTCGGATTGCCAGTCTCTCTATAATCAGACCCTTGAATCCTTTCTCTTGCATATTCAAGGGCATGCAGGTATGCGGTTGATGCCAGTGCCATGCCTGCCAGGCCCACCCCAAGGCGGGCCTCGTTCATCATCTGGAACATGATTTTCATGCCGCGATTTTCTTCGCCCAAGAGTTCCCCCACACAGTTACCATCTTCTCCAAAATTCAAAGCGCATGTTGGCGACCCATGGAGTCCCATTTTTTCTTCGAGGCCAATTACCTTTACGTCATTGAACTCTCCGATGCTTCCGTCCTTATTGACGCGGTACTTTGGAACCACAAATAGCGAAATACCTCTTGTACCGGGGGGGGCACCCTCAATACGTGCGAGCACCGGGTGAATGATATTCTCTGTCAAATCGTGATCCCCATCGGTGATGAATATCTTGGACCCGCTAATGGAGAAGGTCCCATCTTCATTTCGTTTGGCTGTGGTCTTTACGGCTCCAACATCCGAACCTGCCTGAGGTTCGGTTAGGCACATGCTGCCTGCCCACTTTCCTTCGAGCATCCTAAACATATACTTGTTTTTCTGCTCCTCGGTTCCAAAATTCAGGATAAGACGTGCAGCGCCCTTGGTCAAACTCAGAAAGCTATAAAAGGAATAGTTTGCCGCGAGGGTATGTTCCAGACAAGTAAGCCCAATAACCTGTGGTAGGCCTTGGCCCCCCACTTCGGGTGGCTCTGTCAGTACGATCCAGCCCCACTCCGTAAAAAGCTTCCAAGGTCTTTGGAAAGCACCTGGGACCCTGACCTGACCATTTTGAATACCGCACCCTTCTCTGTCCCCAACGCCATTAAGAGGCATCGCTTCCCTCAGGGACATTTTTAGGGATTCAGAGATGATCATTTCAAAAAGGTCCTTTGAAAACTCCTGATAGGGCGAATGAGCACACAGTTCATCTGCCCTAAGCTGTTCAAAAATGTTAAAACTCATGTCTCTTTGGTCCGAAATCAGATCCGGCATATTGCTTATCTCCTCTCACTAGTTAAAACACCCAAGCACAGCAATTATTTTGCTTCGTTTTTCAACCGCCATCTTACTTATTTTCTGATCTGTTCTTCATGCAAATTATGGTGCTGAATCAATATCCCTTTCCTCAAAAAGCACTCCTCAGTACCACTGTTTGACTTCACCCTATAAATCGAACTTATTTACGCTGCTTTCCCCTTAATCATTTCTCCTGCTTCTATTCAGAAAAGCATGGTACTCAGTGAACTTTGAGAGAGCGACAACGGCTCGGCGAAGCCCTTTATAGACAGGGATACCGCCTGCCAGCAAAATATCCTCCATGATGACACTACATTTTCTAATTTCCGGATGAGGTCGATATTGGCGATAAGCAACAATTAATGGCTTGCCGTTGGCGCGTTTTCGTCCCTCTTGGGCCAAAAAAACGGCAATTTTCTCGATCTGGTTCCCACCGAACAACAAATCCACATAAATGAAAACAATAATATTATCAATTTCTTTACTGCTTGCAAGCAAGCCTACAATTTGACCCATGATGTTTAAGTCCATAAAAGCAGGCAAGGCATCGATGGGGTTGCGAATCGAGTTTCCGGCGGGCTGTATTAAAATCCGCATTCTTTTTAACGTCTGCTCAGAGAGAGCCGGAAGATCCAAGCCTACTGCCGCACAACTATCCGACACAGCAACACTGACACCGCCGCCCATAGCCAACAGCGCAATTTTATTCCCTGAGGTTTCTCTTATATGATGAAAAATCAGCGTTACATCTGCCATCTCCTCAAGGGAATCCACTTGCACCACTCCGCTTTGCCGGAAAAAAGCCCGCCAGATTTTCTGGCTGCCAGCCAAGGAACCTGTATGAGAAGCTGCTGCCCTTGCGCCAGCTTTTGATAGTCCACCTTTATAACAAATAATTGGTTTCTTTTGGCTGATCTTCGTGGCAAGGTCAAGCAAGCGTCGGCCGTCCTTTACACCTTCCATATACATGGTAATGATGCGGGTTTCCTCATCATACGCCAAATAATCAAGAAAGTCCGTACCATCCAGAGTCAGGGCATTGCCGTAACTCATGACTTTACTGAAATGAATCCTATATCGATCTGATAAATAGTACGTAAAATCCTGAACATTGCCGCCGCTCTGGCTAAGCATAGATACGCAACCGCTTTCCCTGGATGCGTCGGCCCATGTCACCATAAGTGTAGAAGGGACATAGAATCCCATGCAATTGGGACCCAATACATTGAGGCCGCCCTTACGAGCGATTCCCTCAATTTCTTCCTGCAAATGAATCCTTTCATCTACTCCGGTTTCTCCAAAGCCTGCCGTATAAATATGAACATTCTTGTTACCCGAAGCAACGCAATCTCTTAGGACGTCGGCTACGAGGGGAGCCGATATGCAGATGATGACGAGATCCACCGGTTCCGGCAAAGAAACGAGGTCTGGGTATGATCTGACACCATCCATTTCTTCGCGAACCGGGTTAACGGGATAAAGCCTGCCGGAAAAACCGAAATTATGCATGGATCTGAAAATACCAGGCCATGCACCAAGAGGAGAAGAATCGGTAGCGCCGACAACTGCTACCGCCTTGGCATGGGTCATAGCATCAAGAGCCGCCCGAATCGCTTCGGCACGTTTTTCCACGTCATTTTCGTTGACTCTGCTGCTGTTAGGGTTTTGATAATTTTCGTCAAGAGCAACCAGAGCGTCCACTGCCGTAATGCGGCCATCAGGCATGATGATTAAGGGGTTAATATCGACTTCCCGAATTTCCGGATACTCCATTCCCACTTGCGATAAACCGATGAGTACTTGAAGCAATTGATCCCTGTCCACTGCCGATTCCCCACGAAAGTTTTCTAGTAGTTTACGGGACTTGAGTTCCTCCATCATTTCCTTCGCATAAACGTCCTTCAAAGGAGCGATACGGAAAACCACATCTCCTATAGCTTCAGTAAAGATCCCACCCAATCCCAACATGATGACAGGACCAAACTGCGCATCCCTGAATAAACCTGCAACAAGCTCCCGTTTACCGTCAATAAATGGCTGTATAAGACAACCTTCCCAGTCTTGTTTGGCCGATTCCTTGATATCGCGAAAAGCACTACGAATTTGTTTTTTAGCCCGGAGATTCAATTTGACTAGGCCCAGCTCCGTCTTGTGGGTCAGTTTTGCCCCTAACCCTTTCAAAACCACAGGATATCCGATCTTCTCGGACTGTAAGGTGGCCTCTTCTACAGTGGTGACTTTAACCTCCTCCACAACAGATACGCCATAAAAATTTAAAAATGTTTTGGATTCAGCCTCTGTTAAGGTTGATCGCCCCTGCCTTTTGACACAATCAATCAATTTATCGGCTTCCGTCATTTTCATTTGATCATTCCCCTGAAAACGTTGGTTTCCGTTTTTCTAAAAATGCGGCCATCCCCTCTTTCCTGTCTTCAGAATTGAAAAGGATGTTGAAAACACGGGCCTCAAAACGGATTCCACTGCTAAGGTCCATCTGCAAACCGTAGTTCACGGTCTCCTTGACCATTTGCAGACCAAGGGGAGGACGTTCACAGAGCTTCTTTGCCAGCTTATCCACCTCCTCGTCCAGTTCTGCATGGGCAACGACACGATTTACAAGGCCTATGCTGAGGGCTTCCTGTGCTGAAATGATGTCGCCGGTCATCATCAGCTCTTTCGCCTTTCCAGCACCAACCAAACGGGCCAGTCGCTGTGTTCCACCGTATCCCGGAATAATACCCAGGGTAATCTCAGGCAGTCCGAACCGTGCCTTTTCAGACGCAATTCGCATATCACAGGCCAGGGCCAACTCTGTCCCGCCGCCCAAGGCCACGCCATTGATGCGGGCGATGATTGGCTTCCGTAACTCTTCCATATGACGTATAATCTCTTGCCCTTCGGTTTGTTCATTCAGCAGATCTGCTGCATTCGCCTTGCTCATGTATTTGATATCGCCGCCTGCAATAAAAGCCTTATCTCCGGTACCGGTCAGGACAATCACCCTGATAGCCTCATCCGCTTCGCCAGCCCTCAGTGCATGATCAAGCTCCCTCATAACATCAATCGTCAGCGAATTTAAACTTTCCGGGCGATCGATCGTGATTCTCCCAACTCCTGCGCCTTGCCGAAATCTGACATAACGATACTCCATATTTGTATGCTCCTTACCCTATTGATCCAACATTCCTTATAAAATACATTAGATCACTGTTTAAACTTGACTCTCATGAATAAAAAAAGAGAAGGAGGGTTGGAATAGCATTTTTTATCCCCTCATTCTCCTTCATGGGTCTCAAAAAGTGGTCTCGAAGAGAACAACCCAGAATCCGATCAAATAAATCTCGGTGCTGAGCTATTCCCCATATCCTCCTTGAGTTTTTGTTCGAACTCATTGAAAAAGCGATCCTTTTCCTTCCAGTTTGGTCCGAAACGCTTGCTGAAGTACTGGCCCAGCTTTTCAAACAGTTTTTCCCATACGGGCTTGCCTTCTCCCAGCACCACATCTTCAAGAAATGTATTGAGTTCTGTTATCTTATCTTTTGGGAGGAATGAAACAGCCCCTAGTTTTATTGATTTCTTTAAAGATTCCGGAGAAAGGGCGTGAGCAGTCAACATGACGGTCGGAAAATTCCTGGATACGGATGTCTTGAGAAGTTCAAAACCGTTTACTCCCATAATATCGAGAATTACGATATCATACGTATAACTAAGAAGATATTGGAGCGCTGTATCATAATCTGGTGCTTTATGCACAATGCAACTGTCCAACATTTCCTCTACGGTTTCTATGACATCGGGCTCATCGTCCACCACCAAGATAACTTTGTCCTTTAGAGCGCTTTCTCTTTTCATTTTTGCATTGCTCTCCTTTCATCCCTCATTCTATTTGGCAGGGAGCTGATTTCCGATATCCCTAAGAATGCGCAGGTATAGTTCAGCGAAGTCTTATCTAATCAATTTCTTGCTTTGGGGGGCCTTCATGAAGGGTTCCACCTTCTCCATCAGCATTTCTATCTGAACATGTACGTTTTCAATCATGTCACCAATGATATTCTCTGCGCTCTCTATGCTCCGGATGAGACTCGCCACCTGCCCGCAGCATATCTCGGCCTGATCAGCATCCCCCAGAAACTGAGCATGATACTGGGAGTGATCTGAATGAAATTTTTCCAGATCATCAATAGAAGCGCCCACTTCAGCCATCTCCAGGTACCTCTGGGCGAACAGATTTCTGAAGTCTCTGACCAGCATCTTTCTCTTACGCAAGCTCACTGTACAGACATCATCCCCCTTGAGTGTGGCCTCCTTGACATGTGGGTGGGAATCTGACTCAACGCTCATCATAAAACGGGTTCCGATGTAAACGCCGTCCGCACCCAAAATGAAGGCAGCGAGCATCCCTCGAGCATCTCCGATTCCGCCTCCTGCCACAACAGGTTTATTCACTGCATCGGCCACCATGGGGATCAGGACAAAACTGGTGAGTTCCGTAAAGCCTTTATGGCCGCCGCCTTCATATCCCTCACAGATGACAGCATCAACGCCAGCCTTCTCAGCATGTCTCGCATGAGTTTTGGTAGAAACGGCATGCAGAACTCGTATCCCTGCCTCTTTGAGGACTTTTGTGTACACGTCGGGGCTTCCCACAGATACAATGGCCACAGGCAGTCCCTCTTCACGACAAACATCAACGATCCTTCTTGAATAGCGACGTTCCTCCTCTGTAAAACCAACAGGAATATTCACGGCAAAAGGCTTGTCAGTAAGACTTCTTGTTTCCCTTACCCGCTGTCGGACCCCTTCAGCCGTGGCTTCCACATCTCTAAACCGGTTTGTTTCGCCTGCATTCGGCCCCAGGGTCCCAAGCCCTCCCGCGTTGGATACAGCCGCCGCCAATCGTGCGCCGCTGACCCAGTTCATGGGTGCCTGAATGATCGGATACCGAATTTTCAATAACTCACAGATACGATTCATTTTCATCCCACTTTCCTCTTGCCCTTCCTCGAATATCTCTTCAAAACAGGTTCATGAATAATTGAACGACGAATTTCCAGGAATGCTCCTTTTTAGAATCGCGCCTAAAAAATGATTCCCTCCTCTTTTAAGACCTCAAACTCCGAAGCGGTCAAGCCCAGCAATCCCAAAAACACCTCATCATTATGTTGCCCCAACAAAGGCCCGTGCCGTTGAATGCCCGCCGGCGTTTCTGACAGCCTCCAGGGAGGGGTGATGACCCAATGTTTACCTAAAACCGGGTGGTCAACTTGCCGAAAGACTTTGCGTTTTTTGATATGCGGGTCCTTGAACAACCCTTCTGCAGACAGAGAGGGGGCAGCAGCCACACCGACCTCCTGCAGGACCTCCATAACATGATAGCAGTCCTGGTTACGGGTCCATTCAATAATGATGTTATCCAGTTCGTCTTGATTCCTTAATCGTGCTCCCTGTTCGGAAAATCGAGGATCATTCTCCAGTTCATGCTGGTTCATAACTCGGCACAGGGCCTGCCATTCTTCATCACTGGCCACAGCAATGCTGATCCAATTGTCTTTCCCGGCACACGGATAACAATTGTGTGGCGCCATAACATCGTCTCTGTTTCCCCGCCTTGTTCGCACCTTTCTGTTGAGGAGGTAGTCCATGAGAGCCTCTCCGTTGAGGACCGTGATGGCCTCTTGAGAGGATAGGTCAATGTATTGTCCCTTGAGGGTCCGCTGATGACGCAGCAAGGCCGCCAGCATGGCCACAGCGGCGGTAGTAGCGCTCCGTAAATCAACAGCGCCCATAAAGTTGCTTGGCCGCTCATCTTCGTAACCTGTATTCAAAGAGAGGCCTCCTAAAGCGGCAAAGGTTGGGGCGTACCCCACGTACTCCCGTTGCGGCCCGACCTGGCCGCAGGCCGAAGAAGAAAGGTAAATAATATCCGGCTTGATCCGACAAACGGCATCATAATCCAGGCCCAGTCGTCGCATCACCCCGGGCCTCATGTTCTCTATGACGCCATCGCTGAGCGCCACCAATCGCTTGGCAAGCTCTACAGCTCTTGATTTCTTGAGGTTGAGGGTAATGCTCTTTTTGTTAAGATTCAAATTGTTGAACACCCCGGATTGATCCGGATTGTCGAAGTTGCGACCGGTGGAAAACGATCTGGAACGGGTATGGTCCAACCAGGAACGGCTTTCGACTTTAATAACTTCCATCCCCAGCAGGCTCAACAAGCAAGTTGCGTATGGTCCGGCCCAGGCCGTTGTGAATTCTATCAGCCTAAGGCCTTTTAAAGGCCCCTGATTTTTGGCGTCCACCTCAAATGACCCCTTCTTCTTTCAATTTTCCGAGCTCCTGCGCTGTGTATCCCAGTCTACCTCCGTAGATTTCCTCGTTGTGTTCTCCCCGGAGGGGGGCGGAGCGCTCCAAATGCCAGGGGTTTTCCGAGAAACGATATGGGGTGGTGGGGAGCTGGGTCCGGCCGATAATCGGATGCCTGTTTTCCTGGAAAAATTCCCGCACGGCATACTGTTCCGAATAGGCCTGGTCCTCAGGCGAAAGGAGCGGCGCCACAGGGCAACCCAGTGCCTGTCCTTTATGAAAGATTTCCTCTTTGGTATGCTGCATCAACCATTCGATCAGGTGATCGTTAATCTCCTGAGCCCGCTGGTTTCTCTCATGTAGAATATGCGTCCATTTCTCATTGGACCAATCGGGATTGCCAATCAACCTAATCAGGGCTTCCCATTGATGTTCCTGAGGTGTGATGATGACTACATACCCATCTTTGCAGGGGAGAACGCCACCGGGCATCGGATTGAGGCCGCCTGTTCGAGACATATAGACGCCGTCATTGGCATAGGTGACGCTTTCAACACGCTGCATGGAGATAAGGGCCTCCTGCTTGGATATTTCAATAAACTGACCCCGGCCCGAAACGCCTTTCCATAAGAGCGCGGCCAAAATTGCGACCGCAGCCACCAGACCCGGATCGTATTCGCTGGCATGATCACCGACCTTAACTGGTGGTCGGTCGAGATTGGGCGAAGGAAAGGGAAGCAGGTAGCCTTGACCGCTGATGTGGGCCGTATTGAGGGGGTACGCCTTGTAATCCCTATAAGGTCCGCTCAGGCCGAACGGCGTAATGGAAGACACGATCAATCCCGGATTGGCTTTTTCTAGATCCTCATAGCCCAAACCGATGCCATCCATATACCCTGGCGCGCGATCTTCGATCAGCACGTCGGCTCCTCTGATCAACCTGAAAAAGATGTTTTTCCCCTCTGGCTTATGGAGATCCAGGGTCAATCCCCGTTTGTTCGTGTTCAGATACAGGAAAAAACCAGACTTCTCCGGATCGGGATCGTCTCCGGCAAACGGCCCCATATACCGGGTTTCATCCCCGACCCCAGGGGGTTCGATTTTGAGGACTTCCGCCCCCAAATCGGCCAGGATTTTGGCGCAATAGGGGCCGCTGACTCCGGAGCAGTATTCAACTATTCGGATACCTTCAAGGACACCATCGCTTTCGGAATGACCGCTGCTAAATTCTTCACTCTGAGCGCCATTCTCTCTTTCATCCCAAATATCCATTGTCTTAGACGTTTATCATCGAATCCGTCTTATGTTTTTGCCTGGCTATCTCAGATAACAGTTCTGAGCCCTTTTCATAAGGCTTAAAACTTTCTTTTCGTTGGATCATTGATATGGCGCCTTCAGAACATACGGAGGTGCAAAGTCCACAGCCGACACAGTTTTCCAAAGAAACAGAGGCTACATTTTCATCGCCTATTTCAACGGCGTTAAACTTACACATCGATACACATTCTCCACACCCGATACAACCATCCTGATTCACTGAGGCTATGAATCTTGACGAGGCCAGGCTCTTATGCCCCAGCTCCGTCACCCCTCGCAACATGAAACAACAACAGGAACAGCAGTTACAGATATAGGGAACCGGTGTCTTCGTGTTGGTGGTCGTGTGTACCAGGCCAGCCTTTTCAGCGCGTTTTAGGGCGTCAATGGCCTCTTCCACATCGATGAGGCGTGCCAGCTTTCGGTCCGTTAGAAAATCCGCCCAGTTGTCAAGAAGGATGCAGACATCCAACGGCGCATCGCATTTTCGCACCGAAAATCGGCACTGACACTGCCCAAGTGCGATTTTCTGGGCCCTTTTGACGATTTCAGTGGCCTCTTCATAAGGGAAAATTTCCATACCATAAGCCACTTTTTTATTGACAGGCACAACCCGGCTCATGGGGATTTTTGTGCCGTGCATGGCATCTCCCAGCGCGCCTGTAAAATACTCGTCCCAGAGGTGTCCAAGCCTACGGTTCCTGGGCGTATCTTCACCTTTTACAAGGGAGAATTCAAAAAAGCCGGGCATTGGCGGCATGAGGGCATAGCGGACCTGTCCTTTTGACTTTGAGCAATAGATAACGCCCTTGTTAGCCATACTTTCCAGAAGAGAGACTGCTTCCGGAGTGGACATCTTTCCTCTGGCTGCAATCTCGCTGGCCTCTTCGGCCTTGAGACTCATATTCAGTGCTAGATTCGCTTCTTCCAGTGTAAAAAGCTCCTTCAAGATTGAGAGAATAGCCGGATGAGGGGGAGCACTCATGGGGTGCTCGTTAATTTTCTCTCGCAGTTGGTCATAGATATCATTCACGATAAGGTCTCCTCTCGAAAGAGATCGCGGGATGACCAGGGCACCTGCCCGATCCCCCGCGATTCTTTTGTATTTTTTCTATTTGACGCTGGGATCCCTGTATTCGGTAACCGGAATCCATAGGTTTTTGCCAAGATCGGCCTTGAAAATACGACCCTGGCATTTGGACGAGTGCATATCAGGGCCGAACGAAATGAGTCCTGCAAGTCCTTTTGTGTCGAAACTCTGGATTTTCTCCATGGCCTTGATCCACTTGTCTCTGGTTACGTCCGGACCAGCCGATTTGAGCGCTTCGTGAAAGATCATGCTGTTGACATATCCAAGGATATGGTAATGCATGATCATGTCAATATCCGGCCTGTATTTCTTATACACAGCTTGGAGCTGATCCATTCCAGGAGACTTTTCATAGAAACGAGCGATATAGTTCACTGTGTAAAGGTTCTTTGCCTTATCACCCAACAACTCGATGATCTTCTCATCGCATACCGCCGACGATGAAAAACACACGGGATACCATCCCAGCTTATCTGTTTCCTGCAGGAATGCCGTCGTTTCCCTTGTGACAGTTCCCATGATGACGAGGCCAGGATCCGCTCGCTTTAAATTGAGTGCCTGAGAACTGAAATCAACAGCCCCTCTCTTATAGGCTTCTTTACCCACAATCTGTAGGCCATATGCCTTGGCTGCAATTTCAACCCCTCGAATCATCTCGTGACCATAGGCATCGTCCTGGTAGACAATGCCAATGGTGGGTTTCTGCATTTTCAAATCCTTCATCGCATAGTCAATGGCAAGAATCATTTGGTCGCCGTAAGGCATTCCAAAGGTGAAGAGCATCGGCATCTGTTTCATTAAGCCCGGAAAAGATGGTATGATGCCTGAAAGGGCTGGCACATTTTCCTTTCCCAAAATTGGCATGAGCTGGAGGGTCTGCGGTGTTCCCGATGTCGTAAGAAAGCCAAAAATCTCATCGCGCGCTATGAGTTTCTTTGCTGAAGCCACAGCACGGGTTGGGTCGTACCCATCGTCCTCCAAAAGGCACTCCACCTTTCGACCGTGGACTCCCCCCTGATCATTGACCCATTTCCAATATATTGCCAGACCATCGGCTGCCGCCGTACCCAGTTTGGCAATGGGACCGGTAATGAGCATGGGCCCCCCAATCTTGATGGTTTTATCAGTGATTCCAGGGACTTTGTCCGCAGCAAAAATGTTGGGATTATACAGCATAAGGATCATCGCGACCAATGTTGCGCAAAGAAAATAGATTCGACTCTTTTTCATAACGTCCTCCTTGAAGTTTCAAATGAAGCCCATTGTTCCCTCTGGAATTCCTCCCCTTACACCCTTCGGTTAAAAAACTCTCTATCCATAATTTCCCACGAGAATGATTCCACCTCCTTTCAGATCATAAACCCACAGTCCTTGCTCAGCGCCAAAAAAGACCCTTTCCCGGGCGTCCATTTTTATGACAATTTCCATGACCACGTTTCTTGAGCCTAGGGCCAAAAGGCCTTGGCAAACTCCTGTCAGTAGGTGAACGGCCAGTTATTCCAATAGACCTTGATGGTTTTCCACCGCCCATAAAGCCCATCGGGTTCAAACACGAGAAAAAGGACAATGATCAGACCATTCACAACGGTTGTCAGAGCGGCAAATCGGGTAGTCAGCAGAGGGTAGGTGTCTCGTACCAGATCGGTTCCAAGACGAATTCCTTCCGGGAGGAGCGTCATGAATATGGCCCCGTATATAGAACCAAGGATACTGCCCATCCCTCCGACAATAATCATAGCGAGATATTGGATGGACACGTGCAAAGTAAAGTGCTCGAAGGTTATGAACTGGGTATAGGAAGCGAACAGGGCGCCGGCAACCCCGGCATAAAAAGAACTGATGCTGAAAGACAAGATCTTGTACCTGGCCAACTCAATTCCCATAACCTGGGCAGAGACATCGTGATCGCGAATTGCTACCAAGGCACGGCCGATTCTCGTCCTGAAAAGATTGCGGGCAAAAGCGGTCATCAAGACCACAACAACTAATACAAAATAGAAAAAACGTTGGTCCGTATCGAGTTGAAATCCCATCAAATTGGCTGGTGTTAATGAAACCCCATCGGACCCTCCGGTAACTGTCTGCCACCGAACAATAACATGCTCGACAATGAAACCGAAGGCGAAGGTTGTCACCGCAATATAGAGCCCTTTCAGTCGCAAAGACGGTATGGCAACGATCAAACCGGCAAGTGCCGCAACCAAACCCGCCACAGGAATACTCAGAATAAAAGGCATGTTAAGCCTTGTTATACACAGGGCGGATGTGTAGGCCCCGATAGCAATAAAACCCGCATGCCCCAGAGAAATGAGTCCAGTGTTGCCTACCAGGACATTGAGCCCCAATGCCCCGATGATCGCGATACCACAAAGATTCGCCAGATAGATAACATAGCGATCGAATATGTGAGGAAAAAGGATGAGAAAGACAAGAAAGATCAGGAACGAGAATTTCACGAAAGTGGTCTGAAAAAGCTTAATTTCGTCCCTGTATGATACCTTATAGGTTGCATTCAGCATAATTATACCCGAGTTATTTTTTCCTTTCCAAAGAGCCCATAGGGCTTGATCATGAGAATGGCTATCAAGATAATGAACGAGGTGATTTCCTTGACGCCGCCCCCTGCCATTTGATCCAGGTAGCCGCCCGCCAGTGTTTCACAGACTCCGATGATAATACCCCCGACGATAGCGCCAGGGATGCTGTCCAATCCTCCAAGGATGGCCGCCGGAAACGCCTTGAGGCCGATGTGACTCATGTCAGGGGCCAGAAATAGGACATTGGCATAACAGATCCCCCCAACAGCGGCAATGCATGCAGCGATAGCCCAGGATATGGAAAAGACCCTTTTGACGTTGATCCCCATGAGCAGGGCAATATGCTGATTATTGGCTGTTCCTCTCATAGCAAGGCCCACCTTCGACCTCCGAAAAAAGAAATAGAAACCAACGACCAGCAGAAAAGTCGCAGCAAAAACCCATATGTCTGTTGGCTTCAGGGATATTCCCGGAAACCGAATAACTTCGTCGGAAAACAACTTTGGAAAACCATAGACATCATCCCCCCAGATAAGGGACACGGATCCCTGCAGAATAACGGCTAGACCAACCGTGACCATGATCACGGAAAAAATCGGCTTGCCCAGCAATGGTCTCAGAATCAGGATTTCTATCACCATGCCGAAAACGAAACAGAAAAGGAATGTCAGAAGGAAAGCAGCCCAGTACCCTAATCCCAAATGGACAATCAGGGTATAACAGATATACGCCCCCACCATCATGAGTTCGCCTTGTGCGAAATTGAAGACGTCCGTTGCCTTGTAGATGAGCACAAACCCCAAGGCAACGATCGCGTATATAGAACCCAGGGCCACACCGTTTAGAATAATTTGAAGAAAATTAGTCACTATCTTCCCCTTCCATAAATGCGGTCAATGAGATCTTTATACTTCTCTTCAATGGCTTTGCGACGCACTTTCATGGTCGCGGTTAGCTCCTCATCATCATGATCCAACTCTTTCTCAAGCAGAACGAATTTCCTTATGTTTTCCACAGACGCAAATTTCTTGTTCGACTTTTCCACCTCTGCCTGAATCAGTTCGTAAACCTGTTTATTCTGCGCCAGGCTTTTGAACGTGGTGAAGGGGATCTTGTTGTCCTGTGCCCATTTGCCCACATTTTCGAACTCTACCTGAATCAAGGCGGAGAGAAATGGCCGCTTATCTCCGATGACGATGGCCTCATTGATATAGGGACTGAATTTTAATGAATTTTCCTGCTCGGAAGGGGCGATGTTCTTGCCTCCCGCAGTGACCAGGATATCCTTTTTCCTGTCCGTGATAACGACATGCCCGTCCTCGTCCAATCGCCCTACATCTCCTGAGCAGAGCCAGCCATCGGAAAAGATCCTCGCCGTGCCTTCCGGATCCTTAAAATACCCTTGAAAAACCCCCGGGCCCTTCTCAAGGATCTCCCCGTCTTCCGCAATCTTCAATTCCACACCCGGAACTGGTTTGCCTACCGTTCCGATTTTGACATCATCAAAATGGTGAATACAGGAAATACCCGAGATTTCAGTTTGACCATAACCCTCACGAATGAGTAACCGCATGGCGTGGAAAAACTTGAGGATTTCGGGTGAGACCGGGGCTGCACCAGATATGGTAATCCTCGATCGAGAAAGACCCAAGAAATGACGCAGGCTTCGGTAAAGGCAAAAATAGGCGACCCAATACAGGGTCTTCCAATATAAGCCCACATCCTCCTTCCGTAGCTTCTTCTCAGTGACCTTGATGCCCACTGGCATAAAGGCCTTGTACGCTAATCGTTTCAGAAAGGTGGCATCTTGAATTTTTATGATAATAGAAGACTGCATCTTTTCCCAAATTCTCGGCACCCCCATAAAAAGAGTAGGGCCAATTTCCCGTAAGGCCTCTTGAACGGTATTGATACTCTCCGAGAAGTTAACGATACAGCCTTTCTTGATAGGAATTAGAATAGAAAAAATCCTTTCCGCGGCATGGCAGAGCGGAAGATAGGAAACAACGGAATCTTTTTCAGTCATGGGCATAACCTGGAGAACCGAGTCTATCATAGCCATCATGTTCCCCTGGCTTAGTAAAGCTCCCTTTGGGGGCCCTGTTGTTCCTGATGTATAGATGATGACCGCGATATCCGATGCATCTGTACCATTGATCATTTCCTCGAAAAGGTGGGGATACTCCCTATGGTAGGCAGCTCCAATCTCTTCGAGTTCTTCAAAACTCATTAGAAGCGAGGACTCATAGCCGCGTAATCCTTTCATATCGATGACAATGATCTTCTCCAAAGAGGGGAGGTCACGCTGAACTTCCAGGACTTTGTCTGCTTGCTCCTGATCCTCGACAATCACAAATCGGGATTCAGAGTGCCCAACCACATACTTCACTTGTTCAGGCGGATTGGTGGAATAGACCCCCACCGTCATGGCCCGCAAAGACTGGATTCCAAGATCACCATAAAGCCACTGCTGATTGTTTTCAGAAAGGATAGAGACCTTGTCGCCTTTCCTGAGACCCAGTTTGGAAAGACCGAGCCCAACATTTCGTACATGTTCATAATACTTATTCCATGTAATTTCATTCCAGACGCCCAGCTCCTTTTCCCTGAGGGCGACCCGCGATTTCAATTTCTCAGCCTGCTGGCGGAACAGTTTAGGCAACGTGTCTGCTACCATCATTTCATTTTCTCCAACTACACAAAAACCTTTTCCGTTATCCTTATTGGGCTTTTCAAGAGAGCCACCGCTTCCGCCGCTTGTAATGCTTTACGTTTCGATAACTCTTTTTCTTGCCCACTTCAGTAAGACCCAGATAAAATTCCTTGATATCCTCGTTCTCCATTACCTTTTGTGCGGGACCATCCAGAACGATTTTGCCGTTCTCCATAATATATCCATAGTGGGCAAAATTTAGGGCAAGGTTTGCGTTTTGCTCGACGAGCAAGATGGAAACTTTTTCTTCCTCATTGACCTTTCCAATAATATTAAAAATTTCTGCAATAACGAGGGGAGCAAGACCTAGTGAGGGCTCATCCAACATCAGGAGCTTTGGGCGAGACATAATACCCCGGCCGATGGCAACCATTTGCTGCTCCCCGCCGCTCAGATATACAGTTAGATCATCAGTCCTCCCGCTTAACACAGGAAAGTATTCGTAGATCCTTTTCAGATCTTTTCGAACCTGAGCAGAATCCTTACGCGTATAAGCACCGACTCTGAGGTTTTCAGTTACAGTAAGTTCATCGAAGACCTGTCTTCCTTCAGGGACTTGACTTACTCCTAAGCGAACGACCTGCTCAGGGGAAAGCTCGTTCAAAAGGCGCTCGTTGAACCGGATGGTGCCATCTTCTATCTCCCCTTCTTCGGCATAGAGCACTTTTGAAATGGCCTTGAGGGTGGTTGTTTTACCAGCTCCATTAGAACCCAAAAGCGCGACGATACCAGCCTCAGGCACTTCGAAGGAAATACCCTTGACCACCAGGACCACATCGTTGTAAACCACTTCCAGGTTATTGATCTTGAGCATGTTGGCCTTTCCCTTCGTGTTCAATCATTTCGCCCAGATATGCCTGGATTACCAGAGGATCTTTTCGAACCTCTTCGGGTGTCCCTTCACTGATCTTTTTTCCGAAATCAAGGACACATACCCGATCCGAAATATCCATAACCACACCCATATCGTGCTCGATCATCAGCACTGTCGTCCCCATCTCTTCCTGAACGTCCAAAATGAAACGGGCCATGTCCTCGGTTTCCTCCACATTCATTCCGGCCATGGGCTCATCCAGCAATAGAAGCTTTGGCTCGGAAACGAGCGCACGGCCCAATTCGACCCGTTTCTGGATGCCATACGGCAGTAAGGAGACCACGCTTTTTCGGGAATGCTCAATTTCAAGGAAATCGATGATCTCTTCGGCCTTTTTTCTCATCCTCAGTTCCTCTTTCACTGCCATGCCGTAGAAGATCCCTGCTGACAGGACGTCCGACCTCAGCTTTGAGTGGCATCCCAGAAGGAGATTTTCGAGGACCGTCATGTGCTTGAATAAAGCAATGTTCTGAAATGTACGGGCAATGCCGAGATTGCAGATATCACTGATTTTTCTTTTCAGCAGTTGCTGGTCCAGGAATGTAATGGAACCTTCGTCAGGCTTATAGATGCGGCTGATGCAATTGAAAATGGTCGTCTTCCCGGCACCGTTCGGACCGATGATGGCATAGATCTCACCCTCTCTAACACTGAAATCCACATCAGACAAAGCTCGCAGGCCGCCGAAATTGATGGTCAGTCTGTTTCCTTCCAATATGGCCATAGCCCTTCCCCTTATCTCCGCCAATGGGCCTCTATTCAAAGTAACGGTTCAAATAGGCAACCACGTCCTTGACCAGCGAGCCTCGAAACACACGTTTGACACCCATGTTGAGGAGTTCAGATTCATCCTGGGGCGGCACGATACCCCCGACAATCACCGGAATATCATGGGCGTTGTTCTTTTCAAGCTCATCCATAAGGATGGGAGTGAGCGTCAGGTGCTCGCCTGAAAGAAAACTGATCCCGATCATGTCCACGTCTTCCTGAATGGCGCTTTGGACCAGCATTTCGGGCGTATTATACATGCCGAGGTAGATCACTTCGTAGCCCTCGCTTTTGAGCAGGGAAGCCAAGACCTTTGCCCCTCGGTCATGTCCATCCAGCCCGAGCTTTGCGATCATGATACGAGCCTTATTTTTGGATACCATTATCTCTTCTCCAATTCCGTCTGTCAGTCTTGTGCATAGTCGGGCAGGATCGCTCCCACGTAGTCTTTTTCACTCACACGACTGGCCGCGATAATCCCTGCGTGGGTGGCGGCATCGTTGGCCGCCATAGAACATTCCGAGCTGTCTGAAGCGTGGTAGAGGCCTTTCACAAATGGACATTTGGCCCGGGGTCTGGCGTCTCCCACTTGGAAAGGGGCCTGGGCCACCGGGACCAGACTGTCTGAAACCGTATAGAGGGTCCATTCGAGGGATTCCTTGAACCCAAGGTAGTTGTCGGTCATAAACGCCATCATTCGATCATAGGCCAGGTTCACCAAATCCCGATTGTGGGCCTCCTGGTCTGTCAGAGACACATAGGCATCCAGAAGTTGTTTTCCGGCAGGCGCCCGGCCAGGATCCATACCCGAACTATCCCAGAAACCCATCCGCAAATCACTGTCAAAGCCGTCTTCCTTACCGGCAATCTTGGGTGTAAAGGTCACATGCTCTTTCACGATCTGCCGGTCCAGAGCGAAATAGACTGCCCCAATTCCTGCCCGCCAAAAACCCTTGACCCGGTTAACAAAGGTATACGGAAAATATTTCTCGGGTATGTAACGAAACATCTCATTGACCAGCCCGGAATTAATGACGATTTGGCATTCGATTTTTTCAATCGTGCCTCCGATATCAACCAGTACGCCTTTGACCTTTCCCCTCTCAATTAGCACCTCTTTTACCTTGGCCCCTGTGATCACCTTACCGCCGTTTTCCTCGATCACCTCGCACAAGGATAGGGGAATTTGTACAAAGCCGGGGAGAGCAGGGGTGGAACAACCACCCAATGAAAACCGCTTTCCGGCTCTGGCCACGAAGCGATTCATCAAGATGTTGTCGCCTGCAGAGATATTGGCTGGATCGTTGATGGTGCAATTCATCGTGGCATTGACGTAATGGAACTCCTGGGTGTTCGCATTTTCGGTCCGGGCCTCAATCCATTCTTTCATGCTTATATGATCGTAGGAATGGGCCTCCTCCGCGGACATTTTTACCATAAGCCTGTTGATCTTCCCGCACTCGGCCCTATCCCTTTCGTCCATCCACGGGAAATTGCCCCCCTGTTCCGAGCCGTGTTCAAAGTGATATAACTGACCTCCATGCCACCATCCTGCGCTCAAGGCCGGATAGAGGGTCAATGGTTTACCCAGGTAGGTGAGGCATGTATTGGTGCGGCCCTTTTCAGTGACCATAAGGGTATGGATACCCGCCTCAAAGGCATAGCCGTTGAGGCGGCCCTGGCTGAACAGCTCGGGCAGATCCGGATCAGACTTGACGAACCAGGTGGATGCGGCCTCGCCGATGGATTTCTGGTAGGTTTCCGCAGTCTCTTCCTTAAAGTTGAAGGAAATATCCCGCCCCCCTACTCTCGAGGCCTTTTCGAGCACCAGCACCTTCATGCCCTCCTTCTTGGCCAGAATGGCGCCAGCGGTCGGCCCCCCCACACCGGCTCCGATTACAATCACATCAAATTTCTCGTTTTTCACTGTAGCCTCCAATGCTTTTTCCCATTCAAGTCAAGGGTTCTATAGCGGATTAGAAAAAAGGATGACTTAGAACCTCTAAGGGGTCGTAGGGCTCTCCCATGGCCACCCGAACGGTTCCCAAGACTTCCCCTAAGGTGGCATAGCTCTTTGCTGCTTCTATCATCACAGGGATCAGGTTTTCCTTTTCACCCTTTTCCGCTCTTGATTTGACTGCCATTAGCGCATCCTTCACTCGCTTTTCATTCCTTGATTCCCTCAGCGCCTTGACCCTGGTAATCTGTTTTTCTTCTGATTCGGGAGAGACACGGTGAACGTTCCTCATAACCGAATCTTCTTCGATCTCAAAGCTGTTCAGTCCTACCACAGTCCGCTCGCCACTCTCCACCTCGCGCTGATAGTTCAAGGACGCTTCATCGATCTGAGCATCCACCAAACCAGAATCCAGGGCCTTTTTCATCCCCCCCTTGCCCTCAATTTCTTCCATAATTTTAATAACTTCTTTTTCGATCACCTCGGTAAGGGATTCGATATAGTAGCTTCCACCAAGGGGATCGGCAACTTTGGCCACACCTGTCTCATAGGCTAAGATTTGCTGCGTGCGAATAGCTAGCCGTACTGATTCTTCTGTGGGAAGGGCTATTGGCTCGTCGTATGAACAGCAATGCAGGGATTGGACCCCGGCCAGCACCGCTGCCATGGCTTGATACGCCACGCGAATGATATTATTCTGTGGCTGCTGGGGAACTAATGAGCATCCCGCCGTATGCACACCAAATTTAAATTTCATGGAACGTGGATCCTTGGCGCCAAAACGCTCTTTCATGATTTTGGCCCATATACGACGTGCGGCCCGCAACTTTGCGATCTCTTCGAAGAAATCCATATGGGCGGAGCAATAAAAGGCAAACCTGGGAGCAAAATCATCGATATCAAGCCCCCTGTCTAAGACGCCCTGGATATAGAGCATGGCCATGGAGAAACCGAAAGCAACCTCCTGGGGGGCGCTCAACCCCTGTTCCCTCAAGTCATAAAGGTTGACATTGATTGGGTACCAGCGTGGCATGTTCCGGATACAGTATTCTATTACATCCACACCTGTTTTGAGGGCCAGATCGACCGGGGAAGAGATCTTAAAGCCTGCATATCGGCAGTGAATAGGATCGTTCTGCGTGGTCCCCGCCAATACCGATGGATCCAATCCCAGATTCTGTGCCAATGCGATATATTGTGACAGGGTCACCGGCGTCTGGGTCGAAGAGACAATCAATGACATGCTGATCTCTTCCAGGGGCAGATCTTTCATCAGCAGTTCAATGTCCTGCAGGGTGCACATGGGCACACCCTGAACACCCACTTCACCTCTGGCCCTTGGATGATCGGAATCGATTCCCATTATACTCGGATTGTCCGGGATCACGTTAAGCCCACTGGACCCCTCTTTGATCAGGAATTTCAGCCTCTGGTTGGTCTCTTCGGGTAATCCGTATCCCGTGACTTCACGCCGTGTCCAATAACGGCCACGAAACATGTCTTTGTGAATGCCTCTGGTATAAGGGAAATCTCCCGGGTCCCCCGTCTTCTTTTCGTAATCAATCCCGGAAAGATCCGCCGAACCATAGAAGTCCTTTAGAGGAAGCCCTGACCAGGTTTTCAAACCGGTGGGCTTTTCATGATACGAATCCATTAGTTGACTATCTTTTCTCTCCTTTTTCATATTATCGTCCCCCACCTATCCTGTAATCACCTACAACGTAAAATGGTTCCTCTTTTCTGATAACTTTCATCACATTTTCTAAGGAGTTCACGTAATACATTCGAAACCCGGCTTCTGCCGTGCATCCTGCAAGGTGTGGGGTAAGAACGACGTTAGGGAGTTTTAGGATCTTGGCCCCACTTTTTGGACCATCAATGTGTTCACCAAAAACATCCAATCCTGCGCCAGCAATTCCCCCTTCTTCAAGTATGTCGGCGAGAGCATCTTCATCCACAATTGCGCCCCGAGCCGTGTTGATCAGGTAGGACGTCGGTTTCATCATATTCAATTGGTCTTTGCCGATCATATGGCGAGTCTTTTCAGTTAATACGCTGTGTATGGAAACAAAATCGGAAGTGCGAAGAAGCTCATTGAGAGAGACGTATTTGACTGCAAACTTTAAGTCATTGACATCGCATGGAAATAGATCACAATATTGGATATTCATTCCCAAGGCATTGGCGATATGTGCCACCCGTTTCCCGATACTCCCCAGTCCTATAATCCCCAACACCTTTTCATAAACTTCATAGACCTGCCCTAAGAGTTGTTGGAATAACCATTCCCCGCTCGCTGTTGAATAATGAGCGAGAGGAAGGCGTTTGGCTACCGCCAGCATGAGTAGAATAGTATGCTCAGCAACCGAAATAGCGCCTGCAGGACCGCACGTCGCAACAACAATATTCTTGGTATGTGCCACATCAACATCAATATTGTCATATCCTGCGCCACACTGCTGAATGAAATGCACCTTTTCAGCCTTCTCAAGGATCTCCCGTGTGATCTGTTGCCTGCCAACAACAAGAATATCAACGTGTGGAACCAAATCCAAAAGTTCCTCCTTTTCTCCTTTTTCGGCTATTATCCATTCGATATATTTGTTTTCCTCAGTGTAATTATCCCCTGCCACCGTTGCAATCCTTCCCAAGAGAGGTTCGGTGATAAATATTTTTTGCTTCCTCATAGACTACTTTTCCTTATCCTTTAAAGTTTTCGGAACGACTAAATGCTTGGTTCATATGCCTTACAGGATCCGCTAAATCGACATATACAAATCAATCAGAAATATTAATTGCCTATATATCAGATCACTTCTTATTTAGTTGCTTCCAATAGCTCTATGAAAGCATCAATCTTATTCCTCGTTTGGACTTTTGAATACTGCCCTATATCGATCATGTCGCTCTCCAAAATCAAGGAGGGTATGCGTTTGTAGATTCTCTTTAATTGATTTAACTGCCAGATAAGTCCGAGATGCATTGTTCGGCACGATTGAGCCAGATGTATAACGACACCATCGATTTGATAGTCCTCAATATATTGTATCAGCCGTTCCACGTTTGGATCAGAACCTGGCCGCTTTCTTGCCTTGTCATACCAATAAGTCCAATACCTAACCCATCTCCAGGCTAAACGCGTAATAGGATCTCTCGAATCGGGTATCTTCAATTCATTTACCGGTTCAACATTCCGATAGGTTACCTCCACTGGAAAGACAGCACCTTTACTGTTAAAATAATTAAAGTCATTTAAAGCGAACCACGGAGGCAATCCACCGCCCCACAGAAGTCTGTATTTTTCATGCTCAACCACACCATCTTTCTTCCTGATCTTTTCTTCTAGCTCTTTCTTCAATTCCAAATAAAAATCATATCCTTCTTGTGTGCCCATCATGAACATGGTGGGCACCATTGTATTCATGGCATCCCCTGTATCCATCGGCGTTGGGACAGCCCTTCTTAGTTCAAAGGTCTCCCAGATCAAGTTCCAGGTTTTTTCACTCAAATCGACTACTTCGCTCAATCTTCCCCAATCCATCTTTCTACGAGTATGCTTTTCCAAGAATGAAACCAATTCGTGCAATTCCTCTTGAATATACTCAACATAATATTCTTCGATCTCCGAAACTTTCATATCTTCCTCATAAACAGGCCATGGAAGGTCGAGAGTATAGATGGGGACATCCGGCATATATTGTTGCACCGTCTGATACCACTTATACCTCGGTTCGCAAATTATCTGCCCGCTTGACAGCATAAGGTCCGGCCTTACCTGCCCACCCCAAGGAGCATCTAAAGGCATGGCTCCCAATTCTTCACGCCATTTATCAAAGCCTATTCCGCACAAGGCATACGTACAAAGAGAACGTGAAAAACCCATTGATACAGCTTTGCTAATAAATCTGTCAGCATCCCGTTTTGCCCCACATATTCCGGCATAATTCTCAGTCCATACAGGCACGATGTCCATGGCCCTGATAATCTCATCATAACAGCAATAGACAAAGGTATAAGCCAAAGTTTTTCCTTTTTCTCTTGCTTTTGCCGTATCGCAGATAGATTTCTTAACCATGGACGCTATTTTACTTGCGGCTCTTGTAGCGTGGGATCTCTTTTCTGGATTCGCCTTTTCTTGCAAATCAGCCATTTTTGTCTCCAATCATCTCAAGAAATGCCTGAATCCTTGTCTGTAACCGGCCAGCATCCCCTGAGCCATATCCATCTTCGATGAAAAGAGCGGGGATATGTAGAGAAGAAAAATACTCCTTCTTTGCCGGCACATCGAAACCAAACGGATCACAAAATCTGTATGTAAATAAGATAGCCCCATCGACCCTGAAATCATTGATGAATGAACCGATTTCACCAAATCTTGATTCCATTTTTTCACCAAGACTCTCTCCTGAATACTCTCGATAGGTTCTCGAACAATGTATTTGACCCAAATAGAGGTCAGCGACTGTCCACAATATATCATCCCCAGGCTTTGTCTCACGCCAGCAATCCCGCGTCCCCATGCAGAGATCGTCGACAACCACATCCGCTCCGGCACTTTCTATAAGACCGATCAGCCCAACATGATCCAGACAAGGACCTGAAACAATTATTCGCGGCCTCCTCTTTGAAATTCCCTTTTTCGTCCCTTTGACGGTTCTTAGAACCTCATCAAATAATTCGCTCGACTCGTAAACAGGCAGGCCCATGCCGGCCACCATTATCATATTCATTTCCGTCCCTGAAATGAGTGGTGGATCTGCTTTTCTTAACTGATACAGAGACCTCACTTTTCTTCTATTCTCGTCATGCAGACCCACCGCCGCCTCAAGGGCCTCATCCGACATCGCTTTTTGGGAAAGTTTTTCCAGCCATTTTTTGAATGTTTCCAACTCGTTTTTAAAAAACTTTATCGACGAGTCCGTCGCCTTGTGGGGAAGGTTAATGAAATGGGAATGGGTTGTACGCATGGCATCCCGCCAGACTGGGTAAGCCTTTGTAATACTATCGCATGCATGAGGAACAACCAGCCCATCGCAAAAGTCGTATCTTCTTTTCAGCGAAAGGTCAAAGCAACTTCGGACAAATGGACATGCGATGCTTTCAAGCTCTGTGTCTCCTTCAGTTATAGGCTCCTTAACATCGCCTCTTAACCGAAAAGGAACAAATCCTGCTGCAGTAATCAACTCGACAGGGGTAAGAGAACAAAAATAGCCTATGATTTTTAAGCCTGCATTTCTTAAGTCTTTTGCCCTGCGACCGTAGTCTTGATAATATTGCTTAACCCTGGTCAACACATCCGGTTTTCTCATACCATATAATCCATAATTTCAATATGTTTGCATAAGCTTAAATGCACCCTTGAAGTGCTCAGACTAAGCCCGACTTCAACCCACAGGCTCCAACCCCAACAGGTTTCGTACGCCAACACATTTTCTAACTGCTACGATCCAAAGGGGGATAGTCTCTTTCCTTCTTGAAATGCCATCAGATTCTTTTCAATCAGGCAGTTCCTAAATGAGAATTCAATACTTCTTCTGATACTCTCTTCTTTAATAGGAAACTCGTCGACATTTTGGACAATCGCACCCAACAAAATCGTGCTGGTAAGGGCTAAATGACCAAGACGATCTACTATCCTTACCGTATTAAACATCAGTACTTTCCCTAAGACCTTTTCCAATTCAGGCAAAACGTCTTCGGTGGCAGGATAAGCAATATCTTGGATCCTCATACCCATTGAGGGTATCTTGGTATCGGAAAGTACAAGTACGCCCTCCTTTGATAATCGATTGATATGCCTGATGCCCTCCATAAACTCCATCCCTATTATCAGATCAGCGCTTCCAGTAGGAATGATTGGGCCGTGAATATTTGATCCGAATCTTACGTAGCTTGAAACGCTTCCCCCCCTTTGAGACAACCCATGCACCTCGCCACCGACAACGTTTTTAAAACCACTCAGTCGGGCTGCATGCCCCAGTATATTCCCCAGAGATACTATCCCCTGCCCTCCTATACCTGCGATCAATATCTCATATTTATCCATTAACATTCTCCCCTGTTATTGCGCCAAAAGGACAAACCTGTGCACATGCGCCGCATCCGATGCATGAAACAGAATCGATTTTTGCAATTTCTCCGTTCTTGTCAATTGAGGGACATCCGAATTTCTCAATACAATGCCAGCAACCATCGCATTTATCGGGATCGATCCGAAAAGGAACAATCTTCAAGCCATTTTTCGACCTTTCCCTGCGTGTTAATATGGCACAAGATCTTCTTGAAATAATTACGGATACCCCTACAAAAGCCATTGATTCTTTGGTCGCAGTAATGGCCTCTTTTATGTTATAGCTATCAACAACTTTTACATCTTCCACCCCAATGGCTTTGACAATTTTTTCTATATCGATCTTTTTGGCGGGATGCTCTCCACAGCTAGTTTCAGTTCCGGGATGCGGTTGCAATCCAGTCATTCCGGTTGCTCCGTTATCCAGGATAAAAAGAGTCAAATTCGCTTGTGTATGCACAGCATTGACCAGTCCGGGAAGACCCGCATGAAAAAAAGTCGAATCTCCAATGACTGCTATGATGGGTTTGTCACTAATACAACTTATTCCGCAAGCTATACCTATGGATGCACCCATACAGAGTACAATGTCTCCCACCTCAAAAGGAGGAAGTAATCCCATAGAATAACACCCCACGTCTTGCGTGAAAATCGCCTTACCCTTCGTAGCTTTTTTGACGGCATAAAAAGTAGCTCTGTGGGGACATCCGGAACAAAGTACCGGAATTCGAGGCAAGGTTAGCTTATCAGCGAGCCTGGTTCTCATCTCTATCTCTTTGTGATCGACTGGTTCATTTTTGCTTAAGGCTCTTGAGATAGAACTTATCACAATTGAGGTGTCATATTCAAAAGACTTCGGGAAATAACCATTCCACTTGCCAAAGATCTGAAGGTCAAGATTTATATCCTTTCCTAACGCCCTGATATATGACTCCAGATAAGGTCTTAACTCTTCAACAACGATGAGGGTTTTTAGTCCTTTAATAAATTTCTTTAACAGCTTTTCAGGAAGCGGATAAACGGTTCCCACATTCAGCACGGATGCCTCGATACCCAACAATTTCATTGCTTCCAAGCTATACCCGCGAGCAACACCACAACATAGTATGCCAATATCCGACTCACCCTTTACAAGAACATTAAATTTGGAATCTTCAAAGATGCTCTTCACCCTCTCGATAACTTCGATGCTTTTCAGCATCTCTCCCCTAACGGGAGCTCCCCCCATGGGAACAAAACGTTCCCATTTATCCTTTAAAAGATCCCAGTCAATCATGTGCCCTTTTTTCTTGGGCACATCACCAAGTTTGATAAACCCCCTCTGATGACATACCCGTGTACTCATACGTATCAATACTGGTACACGCATCTGCTCTGAAAGCTTGAATGCCTCCAATGTCATCTCTTTTGCATCTTCAACATTAGAGGGCACTAACGTGATAAGTGAGCCGGCTTCTGCAAGCATCCTGAGATCCACTTCATCACTTGAGCTGTGCATGGAAGGGTCATCACACGCGACGATGACCATAGCGCCGGATATTCTACCCAGTACCAAATGAAACAAGGCATCTGACGCAACAAAAAACCCCGCCCCTTTAAAAATCACCATGCTTCTGCCACCAAATAGGGCAACACCTGCCGCGGCTTCAGTTGCGACAATCTCATTTGCAGAATATTCAAATTCATGCCCGAATGGTCCAGAAAGCTCGCATAGGGTGTCAGAGATTTCCGAAGAGGGGGTTCCAGGATAGCAGCTGACAAACTCCACACCTGCCTCGATAGCACCTCTAGCTACCCCTTCATTTCCTAAGGCATAGACCTCGCTGCCTGGCGAGCGAGCAGCTATGGTTTCAATGTCCATAACGCCTCCATTACCACAATGGAGCAAAACCCCATTTTGGCTTATTAATGTATTTCATGCCCAGTTCCGTACTGTTGTCTCAGCGTTCCATATTTGATCTTCCCTGTTGCCGTTCTTGGCATTTCCTCAGCTTTTAGGAAATCAATGGATTTTGGTCTCTTGTAACCTGCGATCTTATCCTTGCAAAAATCCATAATTTCTTCTTCAAGATTAGCCCTTGACTCGCAGCCATTTTTTATAACCACGATAGCCTTAATGGCCTCGCCCCATTTTTTATCAGGGATGCCTATCACCGCAACATCCTCAACCGCGGGATGTTCGCTGATGATCTGTTCCACCTCGGAGGGGTAGACATTTTCGCCCCCCGTTATGATCATGTTGGCCTTTCTGTCTACCAGCACATAGTAACCGTCTTTATCCATTCTTGCCATATCCCCTACAGAACACCATTCTCCCTCAAATGCATCCTTTGTCTTTTCCGGATCTTTGAAGTATTCCCGAAAACGTGCCGGCGTTTTAGAAAATAATTCCCCCACCTCTCCATCAGGCACGGGCGTCCTGTTCTCGCCGAGGAGTCTAATTCGATCACTCCCAAAGATCTCTCGCCCTATGGTTCCGTTTTTCTCAAGCTGGTCCTCAGGTCTCAAGAGCGTGACCGTACAGGTCTCAGTGGAACCATACCCTTCCCAAAGCTCCGCATTCTTAAAATACTTCATGACAGCCAACTTAAGATCACCCCCAGATGGGGCTGATGAAACCATCAGATGTTTTAATGATGAGACGTCAATCCCGTTCTTTATCTTTTCGGGAAGATCCAGGATCATAACATATTGGGTCGGGACCAGAGATGTGAAGGTTATATGATGTTTTTCTATTGTCTTAATTAAGTCCTCAGGGTCAAAGCTAACCATTTTATAGATATGGACCGGTGCAGAAACCGCAGTATAACGAAAAGAGAAAAAGACAGAGTTGATGTGACACATGGGCATCACAATTAAAGGCCTATCTGTGGGTCTAACCGACATGTTCATCGCCATTATTGAAAACCAGATCTGATAGGTCTCGTGCGTCATCACAACGCCTTTGGGTTTTCCTGTTGTACCGGAAGTGTACATCAGGGTCCATGTATCATTTCCAGTTACAGACAGCTCCGGTTCTGAAGTGGATGACTTGGAAATCAAGTCCTCATAATGTATATAACCCTTGGGAACCGGGTGTTCTCCTAAGTAGATATAGGCATCCCTCGGTATGGGTAGGTCAGCTTTCAGCCTGTTTACAGTATCTACAAAAGGTTTTTCTACGATAATCCCCTTACACTCTGCATGATTCACAATATATTCAATTTCCGGCAATGCCAGGCGGAACAATATAGGAACGACGATTTGTGAGCCCTTTGCACATCCCGCATAGATGTCCATCCACTCACCCCGATTGTAGGCCAAAACAGCCAGCTTATCCTGTCGACCAATTCCCAGGTTCTTAAGTCCATTGGCGAGTCTGCATGCCCGTTCGTTCCATTTTCCAAAGCTGTATTCTTTGCGTTTGTCTTTCCATCCCAGCCTATTCGGAAAGTGGGCAGCATGCATTTTCAAAATCTTTCCCATATCTACCCAGTTGCTGCTTGCCATCTTACACTCCATCTCCAATTTAAAAGGGATTTGCGTTGCATTTGGTTCGTACAGTTTGAGTGAAAAAATGGTACAGAGCAAATCCCTCTTTAATACAGATAACGCTCACATCATACAATCTGTGAGCCCATATGAATTTACCTGGTTTCGCATTTGGACTTAATCAGTAGAATAGCATTGCTAATATCTGGCCGCCTTCGGATGTGCATAGAAAATTGAAATACATATATGTGAAGAAAACTCTCTTAGCCTAACCACCTTTTCCTTCGGCGATAATGTTTCACTTTCCTGTAGTCCTTCCTTTTTCCCACCTCACTCAAACCAAGGTAGAACTCCTTAACGTCTTCGTTATTGAGCAAGTTAGACGCTTCATCATCCATCACGATCCTGCCATTTTCCATGATATATCCATGATCTGAAATGGACAGGGATGCCATCGCATTTTGTTCTACCAAGAGAATGGAGGTCCCATCGTTTTTGTTGATGGAGGATATTACCCCGAATATCTCTTCAACAATTAGAGGTGCGAGTCCCAAAGAAGGCTCGTCCAGAAGCAACATCGTGGGACTAGCCATTAGGGCCCGTCCCATGACCAACATCTGTTTCTCGCCGCCGGACAGATACCCACTAATTTTATTGCGCAAATTTCTCAAAATAGGGAAAAGTTCGTATATCTCTGATAGATGGGCCTTTATTTCAGCGGATCCGTCTTTTCTGCTGGAAGCGCCCACCAACAAATTCTCTTCCACCGTAAGTTGATCAAAGGAGGGACGGCCCTCAAAAACCTGTACGATTCCCATTTGAACGATATCTTCGGGATCTTTCCTTTCGATTGGAATGCCTCGAAATTCAATTCTTCCGTCACTCACAATTCCCAATTCAGCCCGAAGAAGCCCTGAGATGGCCTTTAAAGTGGTGGTCTTTCCGGCACCGTTTCCACCCAAGAGCGAGATGATCCTTCCCTCCGGCACATCTAAAGCGACACCCTTAAGAACAAGGATCACGTCGCTGTAAGTGACCTCAACGTTTATTAGGCGCAAAATGTTAAGCATCAAACCACCTTTTCATATAATTTCCAACTTGGGTCATTAGCAAGAAAGGGCCCTTTTTACAGGATCCGCAACAAAACGTTTAAGCAAATAGCAATCGACGCCCGTCCCTGGGAACATGAAAGACACCCATGGGAAAATAGCGAGAACGAATGGATTATGAGAGGTTGTCCCTTGGCCCGCTAACAGGCCGCCATTTTAAGTCTAAAATCCCATTCTCGAAAACTGCGATTCGGTCAATAAAGATCTCGGAACAGGAGCCCCTTCTCATGCTACCGACCTATGCAACATCCCTTTAGTGAGGTCCAACCTCACACACGTTAAGTTCCTTTGGAAATCTATTTATCCTTTTTCGAAGGAGGCATCACCTCAAAACTTGCACGGCACACCTCTTCAGAATAAATTCCTGTAGCTAAAATTTCATATTTTCCTGGAGGAAGTGCCTTGGAGTCTTTGAAATCAGGTTTCATCGCCGTGGTTTCCGGATCTCTCACCCAGCCGACCTGAAAAAACCAGTTAAGTGTCGCAAGGGCATCCATTTTTGTCTCAAAATTGCCCTTCTCATCAACGGTAGCAAATCCAATCCCAACCCTTTCTTCTCCAGCATCAAGTCCCTTCATTTCCATTCCTTTAGGAACGACCAATTCTATCGATACCATCTCCTTTTCTTTCCAGCCTGATCCTTTGAAGCACACTGGCTCTTTAATTAACTTAGTTGTCATTTCGGCCTGTTCGGGTATAACAATGAGTTTGGGTCCTGCAAATACCGGAGCAGATAAGAAGGAGACAGACAATGGGAGCGTTAAGAGAGTGGTTATCCATCCTTTTAAACTATGTTTCATGAGTTTATCCTCCTTCATGTGTTGTGTGCGATAAACAACTAGAACTTGTGAAGCGACACGGTGTCGGGGCACTTAACCCATCCCGAAATGGGGACCAGTTTGTTTCCTTCAACGCGGTAAAACCTCAAGGTATCAGTTCCGCGGCGTGAAGTAGGACCATAAGCGCATGGGCCCTGCATGCCTTTAGATGTATCCAAGCCTGTCAATTTCTGATAAGCCTTATACATGTCATTCGGCCCAAGCTTCTCATAGCCCACCTCTTTGAGAGCAAGTTTGAGACCAGCGATATAGTTTGAGCCATATGTGGCTCCCATCAAGTAGAGCGGAGACATCTCTTCAACAGGTTTCTTTCTATAGGTGGTCCAAAGTTCTTTCGCAAAGGCATTGTTATGGGCTTCATCTCCTCTCAGAAAAAAGCTTCCGACAACGGTGCCCTGGGTCGCTTCATTGTAAGCCTTAACGCCCCCGCTCTGGGTTGTTCCGAATGTGTCACAGAGAAATTGAACATTTTTTGTCATTCCCAGTTTATGGGCATCTCGAATTATTGTCGGCGAGGTGGGATCGGGTGTGCCGGCGTGAATGTAGTCAGCATCCTTCAGACGTGTCAAATAAGGCGTATGGTCGGATGTCCCCATGGGAAACAACTCCGGACTCAGGAGTTTGATGCCGATTTTTTCGGCATATTCTTTGCCACCTAAGAGCGCCTCACGGCCATAGTTGTTATCCCAACTAATGTAACCCACTGTCGGCTTGCCCTTATTTCCTTTTTTTGTCCAGTCTGTTATGATCCAATCCAATTCGGCGCCAAAAGCGTCTTGATAAGTCTGGCCCCAGATAAACATCCGATCCGGTTTTGCCACAAATTCCCCACTGGCCACGGTAATAGACACCATCTTGTCTCCGTCAAGAAGAGAACTGAGCGCCTTTCCCATACCGGTACTGGGGACATTAACAACCAAAAGCTTGGGAGTCTTGCGCAATCGTTTATAGGCGGACACACCTCTGGCAATTTCATACCGCGTATCCACACCAATAAAGTTGACCTTTACCCCGTCAATACCCCCTTTGTCGTTATAGTACTTAAATACATCTTCACAACCCATATCTGCGGGGATGGTTGTGTTTGCGGTTGGCCCCGTATAATCTCCAAGACTTAGGAATGCGACATATTTGTCCTCAGCGATTGAAAACGTATTGACGCACAGAAGGAAAAATAGGAAAACGACACTTCCAATAACCCCAGATATCTTCTTATTCATCGTTATTGCCCCCTTTCGTTGCTTATCCATTATTTCAGTAAGTAACCACGATCCCACATTTTGTTATGAATCCACCTCCTTCCATTTGTCACCAGTTAGAATTATGCGGAGTACTAGCCTTACTTTAAAGCCTGGTTCTTTTTCGGACCTCCTTCCAATTGAAGCATATCGACTTAGTAAAAGCACTTGTTC
>Ga0172375_10001850_pt1 | contig 33673 bp, 30 predicted proteins | sample LakKiv1m_FD_114537 | JGI IMG/M metagenome (GOLD analysis project Ga0172375, IMG submission 114537) | Freshwater microbial communities from Kabuno Bay, South-Kivu, Congo - kab_092012_11.1m | ecosystem: Environmental > Aquatic > Freshwater > Lake | place: Democratic Republic of the Congo... | reverse complement strand
CATTTGGTTAAAGTGCGTATCCGAAAGGTCTTCGTCCGGCAGAATGAAGTTAGTGGATACAGTGATTCCCAAGTCCTTGGGTTCGCAATCCAGGCCCAAGTATACATTGAAACCTGAAGGGCTCGGCGTCCTGCCCGCCATTTCCGCGAACAAGTCCCTGGGAACCTGCTCGGGCTCTATCAGTTCAACGTAAGTGGACACCTTGGATGCATTGGAAACCACATAGGACGCGGTGATCTCCTCGTCATCTTGGGTAACAACACCTTCGACCTGCCCGTTTTTCACCACAATTCGCTTCACTGGGCAGTTGTAGCGGATGGAGCCGCTGCACCCCATGAACCGGTTTGCCAAGGCATTTGAAAGGGCCTGAGATCCCCCCTTGATGTGGCAGGGTCTGAATTCTATATAGCTGAAAAAGAGCATTGCCAGGTAGGAAAAAGGGAGGCGGTTGGGCGTTAATCCGATGTAGCCCCAATAGGCGCCTGGCACCGCTTTTAAGAGCGGATCCTTGAAAAACGCGTCCAGCACCTCGCCAGCAGTCTTAAAGGCGTACTTGTGAAGGAGCGGAAATCGTTCCCTTGACGGTTCCGGATTCTTAAAAAAGGTGTAAAGCTCTATGGCGTAGCCGTAGACCAGGTCGAAGAATTTGGCTATGGCCGCTTTCTCGAGGGGGAAGTTCTTCTGAAGTGTATCTACCACCTGGGAACGATCTGCATGAAGGGTAATGTCTAATCTATCGGGAACAAAGACTCTATAGAGATCGTCCATTTCGGTGAACGCTACGTCATCCAACACCCCCAGCCTCGCCAGCAGGGCTCGAAGCGGACCCGGTTTTTCCGGTGTGCCCATGCCGCTCAACTGATGAAGCGCCACCTCGAATTCAAATCGGCCTCGGCAGAAACTGGTGGCCGAGCCCCCGGGGATATTGTGCCGTTCCAAAATGAGAACCCTCAAGCCTTTCAGGGCCAGCGTCAGAGCGGCTGACAGACCTCCATTTCCCGCTCCAACCACAATGACGTCATAGTCTTTCATAATGCCTCCGCACTCACGGGATGATATTCGAAAACGGCCCCTAACTCAGAATCCCCTCGGCAGGGTTTCTCATGGGACGGCCCCTCAGCCCACTTGCTGAAACGGGCTGAGGGGCGCCAGATCATTATTTTTTGTTCTTCCAGTATTTGACCATCCAGGGAGAAAACTCAAATTCCCGTACCCCTTCGTAAGTTATGCCTTTCCAATTATGGGGCCAATAGGTCGCGATCTTTTCGCCGGGCATCCACTGGATACCCACCCCTGTCAGGTATCCGGGGCCGAATGTGGCATCGTGGTTCTTGTCAAAGACCACTCGGCCCATGGTCCCGTAGAAATCAGTCTTCTCGAGGCCGGCCACCACCTTGTCCGGATCGAGGGATCCGGCCTTCTCGATCCCCTCTTTCAGGATCAACATCGAGTCATAGGAGCCGCTTGTGAGAGTGGGCCGCTCCTTGTATTTTTCCCAGAACTTCTTGTAAAAGGGGAGTGTACGCTCTGTCATTGCAACATCCGACCTCTGAACTGAGACTCCACCATAGACGCACATCCCTCCGGTGGCCTCCCAGAACTTGGCGCCTTCTGCCTCGACATTTACGCCGGTCACAGCGGCTGGTATCTGCAGCTCTCCAATCTGACGGTAAAGGGGAATGGCAACAGGTCCGGACGTCATGGCCAGGATGATGTGGGCACCAGAGGCACGGATCGCCTGAAGCTCTGCTGAGACGTCTTGGGCCTTTATGGACATGCGCCAGAGGCCTGCTACCTCGATTCCCATTTTGGGAAACAGGTCCTGATAATAGGGGATCTGGGGATCCAGCCACTTTGCTGCCTCGAAGAGGAGGGCCACTTTCGGCTTTTCAATACCCAAGTTTTTTTTAGCCACACGTGCTATTTCGCCCACAGCCTCAAGGCACAGGGTCACGATATGCCGGGCGTTAATGGGAGCGGGCCTGAAGAAGTATTTATAGGTGTCGTAGTTTTTTCCTATGCGGTCGGTAATTTCCGGATGAGATCCGGATCCGCAGATAAGGAATATTTTCTTGTACTCTGCAGTCACATCCTGCATAGCCATTATGGCTCCTGAGCTGCAGCCTCCTATAATAAAATCAACCTTGTCCGATGTAATGGCTCTTTCAATCGCGCTGGTGGCATCTACGACGCTTAGAATTTCGTTGGTGTCCACCTTGATCAATTCCACTTTCATTTTGTCCTTGCCTACCTGGATCCCGCCAGCCGCATTGATTTCTTCAGCGGCCATCTCGGCCCCGTACCAGGCATGTTCTCCCTGGACGAATTTCATGGGCCCGGCAATCCCGATCTTGATGGTCTTGTTGGCTTCAGCAAGATCCGGTCCTGCAAAACTACAGAGGGGCAGCGCTATGGCCATGAACAGAAATAAGCATTTCATTTTTTTAAGCATTCTCATTTTATCTCCCCCTTTCAGTTGGCCTAAAAAACATCTCGTGTTTTGGGTTAAATGCCGCAAATGCCGGTTGCAAGCGTCGAGGATCTCATCACCCCCTTTCCCCCGCTTTCTCTTGGACTGATGTAATCTCGATTACATACCTAGGTAGCTCGTCCGAACCGCATCATCGGCAAGCAGCTCTTCCGGAGTCCCCTCTGCCATCATTTGACCCTGGGAGAGTACGTAATTCCTTGCGGCCAGATCAAAAGCGAAGCCAATATCCTGTTCGGTCATCAGAATGGTGATCCCCATGCCATGGACATCTCTGATCCGTGCAAAAAGATCCTCCTTGACCTTCGGAGCCAGCCCCACAGATGGTTCGTCGATCAGGAGAAGTTTGGCCCGGGCCATGAGCGATCTTCCGATGGCGAGCATAGTGCGCTCCCCGCCGGATATGGTTCCTGAGATCTGTCCTTCCCTCTTCTTCAATATTGGAAAAAGCCGATAGACCCTTTCGAGGTTTACCGTCAGTGCCTCCTTGTCCCTACAGAGATATGCGCCCGCCAAAAGGTTTTCCCTTACTGTCATTTCCCTGAAGGGCCTCCCCCTCTCGGGGCACAGGATCAGGCCTCGGGAGGCAATCTCGTAGGCCTCAAGATCGAACAATTCCTCATCGTCCAGTTTGACGCTGCCCCTGAGCGTGATCTTGCCGCCGACCGTGCCCCGCAACGCCTCTTTTTCCCATTTGACCAATCCGGCAACGGCATGCAGAAGCGTTGTCTTGCCGGCCCCGTTTGGCCCAACAAGACTGACCATCTCTCCGTCATCCACATGGAGGCTCACCCTGTTCAGGACCATAGCCCTGTCATAGAGCACTGTCAAATCCTTCACTTCAAGAAGCAAGGGTTTTCACCTCCTTCCCGATATATGCCTTGACCACCTTCTCGTCTCTAATCACCTCCTCTGGGGAGCCCATGGCAATGATCTGGCCGAAACTTAGGACGATAACCTTGTCAACGATCTGCATCAACTCCGAGAGCTTGTGTTCTATGATCACCATGGCCGGCCCCTCGCTGTGCAGCCTCCCAAATCGCCCCCCTTTGTGAAGTCGCTTTAGAGATTTTGCCACCAATCTGGTTTCCGCGGGATTCAATCCTCCGAAAGGCTCATCCAGCAGCAAAAGATCGGGCTCGGTTGCAATAGCCCTCGCTAATTCCAATCGCTTAAGGTCTCCGTGGGAAAGCACTGAAGCTGGTTCCATCGCCATATCCGAGATTCCACAAAACTCAAGGGCGTCGCGCGCCCTCAATTCGACCGTCTTAACCCATTCTCCTTTCCTTCTGGATCTACTGCACAGGCATGGAACCATGACGTTAGAAATTACCGGCAGGCTCCTGAATGGTTTGACGATCTGGAAAGTGGAGGCAAGACCCATGTTTACGGTTTTGGAAACGGACTGGCCCGTAATGTCTTTGCCCTTGAAATAGACATTTCCGGAGGTGGGCTTGAGAATTCCTGTAATGAGCCGTATGAGCGTGGATTTTCCTGCACCGTTGGGGCCGATGAGGCCTACCATTTCATCCCGCCCGATTTGAAAGCTTGCTTCGTTGACGGCCCTCAGCCCTCCAAAAGTTTTGGTGAGATCCCTGACCTCCAAAAAGGGGTTTAGCATGTGACTATGCCTCCTCTCTAATCTCCCTTCTCGAAACCTTGCCGATATCTGTCTTGGGTATCTCGCCCACGAATTCAACGATCCTCGGGATTTTGTAATGGGAGAGCTTATCCTTGCAGTACTCAATGATTTCCGCCTCCGAGATTTTGCCTCTGGCGTCGCTCTCAAGAACGACCACGGCTTTCACATTTTCTCCCACCAGTTGATCGGGCACGCCGATCACGCCTACCTCTTTTATTCGAGGATGTGTTTTCAACACTTCTTCCACTTCCCTTGCAAAAACCCTCAGGCCCTTGTACTTAATCAGGTCCCTCTTTCGATCGTATACATAAAAATAGCCTTCCCCATCCATCTTTCCGATGTCACCTGTCCGCCACCAGATCTTTCCGTCGATCTCGGAGCGGCATTCCCGGGTAGCTGCCTCGTTTTGCCAGTACCCCAGGCTCACCTGGGGACCGATGGATACTATTTCGCCCATTTCGCCGACTGGGAGATACGCCTCCCTTTCCGGATCCAGTATGGCGGACATGGTCCCAGGGATGGGGAATCCTATGGACCCTAGCTTCTGTTTGCCCAGGGGACCCATGTGGGTTGTGGCCGTGGTCTCGGTCATCCCGTAGCCTTCAGTGATCGTCGTCCCCGTCCTTTCCTTCCAGTCTCTTGCCGTTTCGTCGTGAAGTGAATCAGCTCCGGAGAGGATAACCTTCAGCTTCTTCCATGGAATCCGGTCTGTCTTCTCATAATCCTTAAGCATTTCATACATGGTAGGGGCCCCCATGAAAAATGTAGCCTTGTACTTCACGATGGAGGAAATGATATCGTCAATCTCAGGGGTAGTGATGGTGACCTGGGTATAACCCAGCAGGACCCCAATAAGCACCCCAACACTCTGGCCTGCAGCATGGTAGTAGGGCATGTAAGCGATGAGGGTCTCCTGGCCGCTTTTTAGGAGAGGCAGATAGGCAGCCACTTGGGCCACGTTTGCTATGGCGTTGTAATGGGTAACCATAACACCCTTGGGAGGCCCAGTGGTACCGCCAGTATAAGGAAGCACCACGAGATCCTTTTTTGGGTCTATTTCAACCGGCGATGGTTGAGGTGAATAGGATTGGATGAGATCATGCAGTCTGTAGAAACCCTCCCGATCAACAATTTGCGGAGAAGGGGCCGCCATCTTCTGGTAGACTCCCCTCAGAATGCTTTTTCCCATAATCCTTTTCATCTTCGGAAGGGATTCGGAAATGCTCGTCAAGATGATTCTTTTGAGCTTCACCCCGCTTTTCTCAACACCCTCATATAGGATATCCTGGCAGATGATGCTCTCGGCGCCGCTGTCTTTGATCTGGTGAGCAATCTCGGCGGACACGTAGACCGGACTGATAGGGGTCAGGATGGCGCCCACTTTTGCAGCCGCATAAAAACTGATCAGATACTCGGGAGAGTTGAGGAGCAGCAGGGCTATTCTGTCCGCTTTCCGGATGCCAAGTTGGGAGAACGCATTGGCCAGTCTATCCACCTTGTCCCGCAGCTCCTTGAAGCTGAACTTTCTCCCGTAAAAGATCACGGCAGTTCTTTCCGCCCACTTCTCAGCTGCTTCATCAAAAGCGTCTCCCACCGATTTTATGGGAACGTCAACGTCGGCGGGCACACCGTCAGGGTATCTTTCCAGCCAAGGTCTTTGCTCATAAATCGATCCCAATTTAGTCTTTCTCCTTTTGATTAGGTTTCTTTTGGGAGCAGGATCGCCCGACATGCCCTGCATTTTTTCCTGGTAAACGCATTGACGATTTTGCACCTAGGACACTTTGTTTCCAGTTTGTCCAAGATCCATACCGTGACGCCTTCCGGCATGTAAAGAAGCGTCAATATAAGAATGAGAGCGAAGATGATGAATCGCACATGTTCTCCCCATGCCGTAGTCGCTAGGATTTCCAAAATGGGATATAGGATGAAGACCCCCGCCACTGACCCATAGATGGTGGTGATGCCTCCAAATATGGTCCAGAGAATCACTTGAAAGGAAAAGAAAAGGTCCAGGGTGGACGGTGCGGCAATCCTCAGAAAATGGACATAAAGCCCTCCCGCTATTCCTGCAAAAAAACCACTGATGGCAAATGCGAGCAATTTGTGTCTTGTTGTAGCGATTCCGGAGGCGCGCGCGGTGATTTCGTCTTCTCGGATGGCGTGAAGGATGACGCCGGTCCTGAACAGCTTGCTCTTTGCATCGGTGAATTTCCACATAACGAATACCGAAAATGTGAAAACGACAACTACTATATAATAGCTCACGATACGCGAAGGCGAGAGCTTCTGGATGCCGGATATGCCCAACTCCCCCCCTGTAAACTGCGGAAAGACAAAAAGAAGTCCTGACAGAATTAAAGGAAATGACAGGGTGACCAGGCCCAAATAAAAACCCCTGAGCCGGAGGGCAGGTATGCCGGCAAAGAGCCCCACCACCACCGCGGCAACCGCACCACAGGGAATGGTAAAACACGGAGGCATTTGGAGATGGGAGTTCAACAGGCCGGCCGTATAGGCTGCAACGCCAAAAAATAAGGCATGCCCGAGACTGAGCTGCCCGGTAAATCCGGCGAGCACATCCCAACTGGCAGCAAAAAGAGCGAATATGGTAGATAGGGTGATGATACGCAGGACGTAGGGATCCTGTGTGACAAAAGGAGCGCAAAAGAGGCACAGAAAGAAACAAAGTGCTATAACCCTTCCCGGGATGGCCAGGATTTCCCCTTTGAACCAACCATACCACAGATAAAAATAGCTCATGTTACAAACGCTCCTCTTCGAAAACGACGCCGAAAAGCCCTTCGGGTTTTACAAACAACACAAGAACCATAATGCTCAAAGAGACCGCCCCCCGTAGGAACCCTCCTCCCGGAACGAGGAAGGTTACGATTGTCTCTGTATAGCCAAGGATAAGGGCGCCCACGACACAGCCTCCGATGCTACCCAGACCGCCCAAGACCACGGCCGCCAAGATGATGGTAAGGGGCTCTACCCACATGAGGGGCCCTACCGTATATATTGGGGCGATCACCGCACCTGCAAGGCCGGCCAAAGATACAGAGATGGCCATGACAATCATAAAAATGCGGTTAGGATTGATGCCCATCAGGTTGGCTATCGCTCGATCCTGTGCCACGGCCCGTATGGCGTTTCCAAGCCTTGTCCTGGTCATAAGGACCCATAAACCGATGAGGATCAGCCCACTAGTTAAGATGGCGAAGAGATGCTGATAGGAAATCCTGCTCCCCAGAATGTCAACGAAGCCGGTTGCGAATGGTGGTACGCCTCGATAATGTCCCCCGAAGATCAAAAGCAGGGTCTCCTGAAAAAGCATTGCCACCGCAACAGAGATGATCATCACAGCCGTCTGGTGTTGCTTGATCCTGTCAAAGAGGAGCCTGTAACTGACGATTCCAAGGAGAGTGGTGATGGTGATGGCACCAAGGAGTGATAGGGGAAGTGGAATGGAAAGCACATTGGTTGCATACAGGATAAGAAAGGCGGTAATCATATAGAAGGCTGTGTGGGCCATGTTGAATATCCCTGCCACTCCGAAGATCAGAGAAAAACCCACAGCCAGTACTGCATAAATTCCGCCCGCTACAAGTCCATTAACCAAGATGTTGACCAACATAGACACGTCCCTTTCACTGCTGCACTTCTGGGTAGCGCCTTGGACACCAGGGTTTACGGTAAAATTGTCAAAACCGTTCCCGCCCTCCACCTCGCTAATCTTCAGCAAGGATGAACAGCGGCTGCACATAACCTTTTGTTACGAGGTAGTTCACAATGCCAGTTCTGGGCCTATGATTTCAAATTTGTCCTTCCCAATTCCCGGGACAGAATTCTCAATGAAGACGGGGCGTAGCGGCGGCCCGCCGAAATTAGAGTAACTGGGAAAGATCCTTGACCACGATTCGGTCTTCAGCCCCTTCTGTTTTTACCGCGTCGTCCAGCATGTTGAAGCATTTTGGACACGCTGTGGCAATACACTCTGCACCTGTCTCAATGGCCTCTCTGACGCGGATCCTGCCGGGGCTCCTTTCTCCGGTCCCCAGCATATCTGTGAAAAAGTTCCCGCCACCTCCCCCACAACAGAGGGCATCCCCCCTCGATCGCTCCATCTCGACTCTTTTCACATTAGGAATCGCGTCTAATACGGTCCGTGGCGCGTCGTATCTTTGGTTGTGGCGTCCCAGAAAGCAAGGATCATGAAAGGTAACCCTCAAATCTCCTTTTCCTGAAGGCTTGATTCTTCCCCCTTCCAACAGTTCGGCAAGCGCCTGACTGTAGTGGCAGACATCGAATTTCCCCCCCCACCTTGGATAGTCGTTCCGGAAGGCGTTATAGGCATGAGGGGATAGGGTGATAATCCTTTGGATACCCATCTCTTGAAATCGTTGTATGTTGGCTATTGCCATATATTCAAAAAGCCCTCTCTCCCCAACCCGGTTGACCTCATTACCGTCGCTCATCTCTCGATCCCCAAGAATTCCGAAAGAAACACCCCCTTCAAGGAGCATTTCTGCAACCGACCGCGCGATCTTCATGGCCCTTTCATCGTATGAACCCACATCTCCCACATAAAAGAGATATTCTTGATTTGAGTAGTTTTCAACTGGGATCCCTTCTGCCCATTTTCCTCGATCCTTTGTGGGAAGACCGTAAGGGTTGCCGTGGATATTCATACGCTTGAGGAAATCCCTGACCTCTGGGGGGATCATGCCCGTACCCACAGCTTCATACTTGATTTCTTCAATGATCTGAAGGGGGTCAATGCCCACTGCATCATGGCATTGCTCATCACAGGCACCGCAACTCGTGCAGGTGTAGACGCGTCTCATCAGGTTTGAATCAATCTTGATTTCCTTGTCAATCAAGGCCCTGGCCAGGCCTATACGGCCGATGGCGTAATAGGAATCGAACCCGAACTTGATGCCGGAAGGGCATATTGGCTCATAGACCCTGTAGGCGACCCTGCAGGCGCCGCATTTAAGACAGTGGTATATGGTGTCTCTATAGTCATTCAGCATGGAATTCTCCTTTTTGCCCTGAGTGCATTCATCCCTGCTTCGGTCTCAGACTGGGCCATCTCCTATTCAAGGGAATAAGGGCCGCCCGGGAGCATGATGCCTTTGGGATCCACCATCTTCTTGAAACCTTTGAGGATGTCCGCATAGGCAGGAACCATCATCTTCATTAACGTCTTATTGGGAATTGTGTGCGAGGCACCATACCCGCCTACGAGCTGAGTATAGCATTCCCTTAGGCACTGCATGACCGGTTCAAGGGTGCTCCGGTCGGCGGCAGGGTCATACAAGATTTCCTGCTCCACATAGACGGTGGAGCAGCGGTCGTAAGGGAGCACGATGAGTTCGTGTTCCTGAGGGCCGCCTGAGATAGGGTCCTGAATATCATATTTTTTTACGATGTCTTTTACGATGTCATTGATCTCGGCCACATGGGTGATGGGCAGGCATCCTATGACGGCTGCAAACCCGCTCAACGGGGCATACATGTTCATGATGCCCCGGCTGGCGCCTTCGCTCACCTGATCGAGTTTGGTCTTTTCATCACCCTCGAAAATCACCGGATGCCCATTCCACTTGGCCGCCTCTTCTACTGCGATCTTCTCGTAAAGGGCGACCATCTCATCGGTTCCGCCCAGCCCCAGGTTCATTTGAAACGGAGGGAGCTTCTTGAGTAGGGCCTCCTTCTCAGTGGGCACCTTAATCTTGTGGGGGGCGAGCAGCATATGGGCGGTCATGATATTGTTGTAGGCCTGACAGGTCCGCGTGAATTCCAGGCGCTCTATGGCCTGCATGGCCTTCATGCAATCCGCCAACCTGTCAAAACCCAGGGTGATGTTGGTCTCCAGGGGCGCTATCGGCCTGAGCCTTTCCACCATCTCCACGATAATGCCGAAGTTGCCCATGCTGCCCCGGAACATTCCCGTTACGTCGGGGCCGTAGGCATATCTGAAATAGGGATTTACATCGCCCCCCATTGCGCTTGCCCAGGATCCCGTGCGCAGGATTTCGCCGTTGGGCAGGACTGCCTTGAGGGTGACGGCCCTGTCGCAGTGGTATTTCGAGGAATATGGCGTAATGTTGGTGAGCAGGTGGTTGCCCACCGGACTGGTCTGGTAGGGTCCCCCGATGGGGATGATATCGAGGCCCTTTTTTCTTGCCTCCTTTCGAAGCCGGCCCCATGTCACGCCCGGCTCAATGCTGGCGGTCATGGTGTCTTCGTTGATCTCCAGAATTCGGTCCATGCGCTTCAGATCCATGACGATGCCCCCTTTTCTGTAGGGAAGCGCCGAACCTGCGATGTTCACCCCGTAACTCCTCGGATAAATGGGGATCTCATATTTGTTGGATAGCTGCACCACCTTCTGCACTTCATCCGCTGTCTTGGGAAGGATCACGAAATCCGGGAGAGGTATATCCCTGCCCATCATCGTGGAATATGAATCCTTGAGATAGGGTATCAGGTCCGGCGCGTCCGAGGACACATTGTCCGAACCAACGATGGATTCTATCTCCCTCTTTACAGCATCCCTGTTTTCCATGGTCATGGTTCTCCTTGTTAAAACTCATTCACATGAGGTGGACCCCTACAGCTCTAGGACGGCGCCGCACCAGTCGTCGTCAGGGTGGGGATCAAGGGGTGCGTAGACCTGAACCACCCTGATCTCCGGGTTGATGACCCCGGCGATCGCCTTCCACATGGCCGTAAAGGCGGGCTTGCAATTGAGTTCGTCCCAGCCCTCTTCTCTCCTTTTCAACTGCATGGGACATTTCGTGACCCTGAAGGCGATCCTCTTGTCATTGAATTCCACATATTCCGCCTCGGGCCCCTCTTCGGCACCGAGAGAGAGCGTGACCACCTTGGCAACATCCTCGAGGCCGCTGCCGAGATTGAACAACTTCTTGAGACGGTAGGCCTCCACCGCAGGCCACTTGGACCAGAGCATCTCATCGAATTCCGCAGCCACCTCCGATCCATACCTCATCGTCACATTGGCCATCCAGTTGTTTTGAACCGTCCAGAAATTCCTACTCAGCACATCAATGTAGTCAATGAGCTTTTCCTTGGTGAGCCTCATGAGTTCGGCCCTTCGATCCGGCTTTTTTCCGTTCATCACATTTGACTCCTGATCCGCCTCAAAACTCTCAAACCCGGGGTGGGTGATTCTTTAGGTCCTTTTAATTTCCTGCGCGGCCCTCGATATATCCGGTTTGTCATAGTCCACCCGGAACAGCTTTTAACGCAAGGGACCCGCCACGTATTACCTCTAATGAAGAATGTTTTGATTCACGGCAGCTATTGACTGCCCGTGGCCTCCAGGATGATCTCCGCCACGTCTTTCACGGCAAGTATCTTTTCCAGGCCCTCCGCCCGTATGCCATCTTCCAGCATTTTGGCGCACAGGGGGCAGGCAACGGCCAGAATTTCGGCCCCGCTCTCCGCCGCCTCTCTCGCCCGAATCCGGTTGGCGCTGTTTTGACCGCCTCCCAACATGTCCGTATAGAAATTGCCTCCGCCACCTCCACAGCAAAAGGCGTTCTCCTTGTTCCTCTTCATCTCCACCAGTTCGAGGCCGGGGACACGGTTCAATATCTCCCTGGGGGCCTCATAGGTGTCATTGTGCCTTCCAAGATAACAGGGGTCGTGATAGGTCACCCGCGCTGCGTAACCCTGAACCGAAAGGGTACCCGATTTCATGATCTCCGAAAGGACCTGCGTGTAATGAGCGGCCTCGAAATCGGCCCCCATGCCGGGATAATCGTGTCTGAAGGCGTTGAAGCTATGAGGATCAAGGCAAATGACCCTTTTTATGCCGGCTTTCTTGAACGCGGTGATATTGCCATCCGCCAGGTAGCCAAATAGACCCCACTCACCGAGGGCGTAGGCATCGTTCCCGTCGCTCATCTCCTTGCTGCCTAAAATGCCGAAGTCCACACCGCCCCGGCCTAGTGCCTCAGACACGAAACGGGCCATCTTCATGCCCCTTTCGTCATAGGAGCCCACGTCTCCCACATAGAGGAGATACTCCTGGCCTGAATAGGCCTGAGCCGTTGAACCCTTGGCCCACGCGCCCCTCTCCGCCTGGGGGAGCTTGTAAGGATTTCCGTTGACATGCACTGCCTTGAAGTAATCCCTCACAAGGGGCGGGACTAGGGAATTATCAACTAGGTCCATGCGCATGGCCCTGACCACGCCAGGCACGTCAATAATGGGTTTGCCTGTTTCCGGATCCATGGCATCGCATGTGACCGCGCAGCTGGCGCAATCCGTGCATCTGTAGAGAGACTCGGCAATGGGCAAGGAGTATTCAAATTGTCCTTCGAGGAGGTCTTGGGCCACCGTCACCCTGCCCCGGGGTGTGCTGTCCTCAAAGCAGAGGCCTGTGGCCCAAACCGGGCACATGGCCTCGTCTCTCCTGTCCCAAACTCCCCTGCAAACGCCGCAGCCCATGCATTTTAGGACGTTCGACCTGAGTTGTTCCAGATGATCCATGTCCATGCTATATCCTCCAGAGGCCCGGCATCAAGATATTGTTCGGGTCAAGTGATTTCTTGAGGTTTTTCATGAAGTCCTTGGTCGCGGGCGACCAGGCCGATGCACTGTGGGCAGCGCTCTCGCCCTGACAAGTCTCGGTCCATCCGCCGTATTTGGTTGTAAAGAGCTCCTCCATCCTTTTGATGGACTTGTCATACATGCGCCGGCTGGCCTCGTCCCGTGTCGTGCCCTTTCCGAAATAGAGGAGCACGCCTGTTATGGTCGTGGCACGCAGATAGGGGACGACAAAGTCCACTCGTTTGTAGATATCCAGGTCGCCCACCGTCTCATCCAGAAGTGTGTTAATGTCTTTGAGGTATTCGAGAGATTGAAGCCTCGGAATCAACGCCTCTCCGAAATAGGTCATGGTGGATCCGACCGGAAGTGTCTGCTGACCCAGGCGTCGTGCCGAGAACATATTGGCAATCTGCATGACCTCGTCACCCACCTGGGCGGGTCCTCCGCCATTGGCCTTGACGATCTGCTCCAGTGTCATCTTGTTGAGCCCTGCCTCTTCTTTGCTGTGGGCTCTGATGATGTGTACGAAATACCAGGGGCCGCCAGGCTCTCGAAAGGCAAGTAGTCTGGTGTAGGGGTAGGGTGCGGTGCACACGAGCTGGTTGAAGGCAGGCCACATGTTCTCATCCGTACCCATGTCCGAAATGCCCGGCAAATAGACCTTTGGATAGGGATGAATGGTGAAGGTGGCCTCGGTCTTGATGCCGAAGGAACCTCCGTCTCCGAGGAACATGCCGGTGATATCCGGTGCCCCCGCCTCCCTGTGCAGGAATTTCTTCTGGTGAACATTGGTGCCCGGCCCCCCACCCGTCTCGAGAATCTCTCCTGTGGGAAGGACCAGCTTCAGCCCCAGAAGATAATCGTTCATGGTCCCGCAGGTCGCCATGTCCGAGGGTTCTCCGCCCCCTAAAAACCCGCTCAGAACTCCTCCCACCGTATCCATGTGTATGGGCACGTCCACCGTATAGACGTGGAATCCCTCTTTTCTCACCGCCTCGGAGAGCTGAGACAGAATGACGCCGCACTCCGCGGTCACGGTCATGTATTCCCTGTCAATGTCTAGGATCCTGTTCATGCGGTGTGTGTCGATGAGAATGTTGGTTTCGCCTCCCACATGCAGGGGAGGAAAAGTTGACACACTGCCACCGCCACCCTTTGGTACTATAGGCGTATGCGTCTCGTTGGCCAGCTTGACGATCTCCGCGATCTCCTCGGTGGTGCCCGGCCTCACGACGATCCCAGGCGTCTTGCCCCTCCCTCCCCCTCCGAGGGCATAAAACGGTGCCCTCGTATAGGCCCGCCGGGCGAATTCCTCCATTGTCACATGTTCGGGGCCGACAATGGAGCACATCCTTTCGAACAGAGGGTGATCCCCATTTTTTATCTCGGTCATCTTGGGCCTCCTGATTTGATCCTGCCCTGAGACTCACGCATCTCGTGTTCCGACGGCGCCTGTTCAGGGACCGGGCCGTACACTCTGTGGGACCCCCGATTTCCCTCAAGACGGCTGCAGCGGGGGCGTGGCCAATCCCGGCCACAACGGGGTAGCGCCATAATCTTCCGAATGGAAAGCGATCTCTTACGGCGCCGCACGAAAGGCGACACGGTAAGAGATCCTGTGGTAAGGTTTCACATATTGAGAAAATCCGCGTTCCCTTCAGCAGTGAGTCACTAAACAGACTTTGTTGCTATTTACTACCGAACATCTTTCGGAATCTTTCAAGCTGCTTTCTGGGAGTGACCGACGGCCTCTCATACCTGGGCAATTTTTTCTCAATACCGAAAAGGTACTTGGCTATATTTTTGAGGGGCTCCAGGTCGTACCTGGCCATCATTGAGATGGTCTCGAGCTGTGGAGATCCGCCCCCATGCAGGCCGGCCACCTGCATGACCCCAGCAAGCTCCGATACCGCGAGGTTTTCAATTCCTCGGAAACACCGGTGCTGGTTTTCTGCGGAGATCTTGGGGTTTCGCATCAGATATTTCTGAGCCAGTTTCCCCGTCTCTTCGGAGTAGAACTCCTCCTCGAATGGCATGGTGGCGCACAGGCCCCCGGCCAGATCAGCCAGCACTTTGTATTCATTGTAAATTTCTTCGCCCGCAAGTCTCCTGCCGGCGTTGGTCAGGACTTCGTCGGGGATATAGGTGCCGGAGTCCGATTTCTCAGCTCGATAGGCGCTGACCTGGCCCGCCGCATAGACGAGTTCAGCCGTACCTATCAAATGAGAGATCTTGTCTCTTACATGATCCAGCTTCTCGATGCCGTTATACTCGGATACGAGGGCCGCCGCGCTGGCGAGCACTTCCGAAACCGCGGGTTTGCACCCGGTGTATGAGTGACGGTGATAGTGGGCAAAAAGCAGGGCCAGAAAACCCGCATAGGCGGTTTGCCTTGGGTCTCCTTTACCGTCCATGAAGACTCGTTCCCGGGGAACAAAAACATCGTCGAATATGGTAAAGGATTCCCCATCACCAATCTCCGCAATGGGAGCCTGAAGGTACTTTCGCCGGTGATGGGTAGCAGGCCTGACCAGCATCTTCACGCCATCGGTATCGGCTGGCACGGAAAAAGCCACTGCGTAGTCGTTGTCCTTTTCCGTCATGAATCGGGTGGGAATGACCACGATCTCGTCGCTCACCGGCGCCGTGGTGTTGTCCACCTTCGCCCCTCTCACCACGATGCCGTCGGACCGGCTCTCAATGATCCGAAGGTAGAGGTCTGGATCTGCCTGCTCATGGGGCCGCTTCAAACGGTCGCCCTTGCAGTCAGTCTGGGCACAGTTCGCAGTGATATCGTTCCCCTGCCAGTACCGGAGTTGCTCGATGAAATTCGCATGGGTATCCGTTCCAAGTGTCTGGTCCATCTCATAGGTCACCACCGACAGAGAGTTCATGGCGTCTGTTCCCATGCAGCGCTGAATGCAGCCCCCGACCCTCTGGGCAAGGAGCCGCGTCATGAGCTGTTTTTTCAGGAGATCGTCTACGCTCTGGTGGATGTGGGTAAACCTGTTGATTTTATCGTCCGTCAGATGGGAGGTGGCCGTGCACAGGTCCTCGAATTCAGGATCATTGGCCCGGTCATAGGTTTCCCTGATTACGCGAAGGCTTCCGCTGAGCCCCTCGTATTCGGTCCTGTCCACTTTCTCCCCTGCGATGTAAACGTTTCTATTGAGCTTCTTTAACCTTGCCATGTAGTCATCATAGGTCTTTGTGGCCATTTTCTCCTCCTTGGTCCTTGGCGTATTGAATTATTCCAATCCTCGGATCTTCTGTTGCGCCCTTTCCGCTTCCTTCATGATTTTTTTCACAAGTTCATCGCAGGATATAACCTCGTCAATAAGACCTACCCCTTGGCCCGCCGCCCAGAAGGGCAGATCTGGGTCGCCATAGATGGAGGCGGCGGCTGTGGCGCTTCCCCCCCTTTCCTTGGGAACGACGCCGTAGGTCTCGGCCACCTTGGCGAAGTCGACCATTCCCGGATGTTCGATGAATATGTCCCTGAGTTTGTCACTGAGAAGCATTCGAAGAGATCCGCGCCTTTCCGCCGTGAACCCGGTGTTTCCGGCGCCCGGTCTGGCGACGTTTCCGTGCCTGATGGCGATGGTATCGCCATCCTTGCTTCTCAGGAGGGCCTCTTTATATCTCTCATGGGCGGGATTCTCGGGGGTGGCAATAAATCGGGTCCCCACGTATACGCCATCCGCTCCCAGGGCCAGGGCTGCTATCAACTGCCGGCCGTCGGCCACGCCTCCCCCGGCCAAGATGGGGATCTTCACGGCATTCGCCACCTGGGGAACCAGACAGAAGGTGGTGTTCTGGTCAAAGCCGCTATGGCCTCCACCGTCAGTCCCAGATGCCACCACTGCATCGACACCCGCCTCTTCTGCTTTTCTGGCGTGGGCTACGGCGGCGCATACATGAATCACCTTCATGCCGGCCTGCTTCAGTCTCTCAGTGTGGACCGAGGGGCTCCCCTGGCTGACAATGGCCACGGCCACCTTTTCTTCGATTCCCACCTCGATGCACCGTTCGCTGAATTCTTTATCCAGCCCGGCCGCACCTACCACAAAGTTGACCGCAAAAGGTCGGTCGGTCAGTCCCCTCACCTTTCTGATCTGTGCCCGAAGTCTTTCCCCGGTCTCTGTGACGTCCGTGGTGACCACCCTCGCTCCCGCATTCGGTCCGAGGGTCCCAAGGCCGCCAGCATTGGAGACGGCCGCGACGATTTCTGCGTTGGAAACCCATGCCATGGCCGCCATAACGATAGGATGCTCAATGCCCAATAGTTCCGTAATCCGGGTTTTCATATTGGCCCTTCCATATCTTTAATATCTTAAAAGTGATAACGTGGCAGGACTTTCAACCCATCATAAGGTTCAGGGCCGGGCCGACGGCATAAATTCTTCTTGCCCCGTGCCTCCTGCCTGTCAGACCAGCTTAGGGGCCTCAATAAGAGGTATGAGTATGCCTCATGAAATCGATTCCCAAAAGCGTTTTTCAAAAAAATATTATCCCATCTTTTTTGGGGTGTCAAGAAAAATAAAAATATTCCTCATAATATTATGTGTAATATTAATATAATACTACATAATTAAATGTAATATAAATGCCATATCAAATGCATTTTATCGTGCGTATGAATATTTCTCAAAAAATTTATTGTTGACCTTCGATTCTTTTTGTCCTAAGCTGAAGTCTGCTGAAGGATAATCACTGCAACCTCATCACTATTCCAGGTCGGCCCCGAAGCCACAGTCAAAAAACATTCGTGGGACATGAAACATGAAGTCGTTAGACAAAAAATTCAAAATACTGGCGTCAGCAGAGCAGGTCGTGTCGGAAAAGGGACTGAGCGATACTACCATTTCAGAAATCTCAAAAGCTGCGGGCGTGGCCGATTCCATAATTTACCAGCACTTCAAGGGGAAAGAGGATGTCGTATTTTCGATACCTGCCGAACGTGAAACAGAGTTTTTTTCTCTTTTGGCCGAGCATCTGGAGGGAATCAGGGATCCCGAAAGCCGCCTCAGCAAAATCATTTGGTGTTACCTTCGATACTGTGATACGCATCCAGGATATGCCAAAATTCTTTATTTTGACTGCCTTTCCAGTATGGATTTTTACCACAGCCGCGGCTATGAACCGATCCGGAAATACGCGCGCATTCTTTCAGATTGCCTAAAGCAGGGAATTGCAGAAGGCCAGTTCCGTTCCGATGCAGACATTCATTTGGTGCGTGATATATTGCTTGGATTGATCGGCTGTGAAATGCTCTCTTTCATTGGTGCAAGGGAGATTGATTCAGTCGCGCCAGATCTCGATAACATAATGTATCTAATCCATAACATGCTTAAACTTAGAAGAGAGAATGAAGAAACAAAAGCAGACAGGATCCTGAAGGCAGCAGAACGGATATTTGCTGAAAAGGGTTACTATAAGGCGAGGCTGGCGGAAATCGCCAAGCTGGCGGGGGTGGCCGAGGGTACGGTATATGAATATTTTGGAAATAAGGAAACCCTGCTGCTTTCCATCCCCGACAGGCATTTTCACCTTTACCTGGATGAGCTCCCTGAGGTTTTTGAAATTAGGAACCCCATTCGGAAGCTACGTCGATTCATCAAATATTACTTCTCGCTCTTTTCGAAGGAGCGCGATTTCCTCAGAACGTTTTTGATACAGATCCAGCTAAGTCGGCGGTTTTACGGAACAGCTCAGTTCAATGGATTTGTCGCCTTTTTTCGCATTATCGAACAAATTATCGAGGAAGGGAAATCTCTGGGCTGCTTTCGGCCGGAGGTCAATCCTCGGGTCTTTCGGAATATGTTCATCGGGACATTCAATAATCTGACACTTCGCTGGTTCATCTTGCAAAGCGATCGGCAGATCGACAAGATGCAGAAAATCGATGAGGTAGCAGACCTGCTCACTTCCGCAGTGACTGTGGATGACGAGAATTGAGGCAGGGTGCCGTTAATGCTGACTCATTTGTTTATATGCATATCGGTGGATTTTAGAAACCTGGAAGAATGAATTCGGGAGGTAGAGATGGCAAAGATAGAATACGAGAAGAAAGGACCGATTGCCTACATTACGCTAAATCGGCCGGAGGCCATGAATGCGATTGATTTCGAGATGATCGACACCATGGACAAGGCATGGAGTGATTTTAGGGCGGACGACGGGTTGCGGGTTGCGATTCTGAGGTCGTCAGGGAAGCACTTCTGCGCAGGGTTTGACATCATGAGCATGGCGGAGAAACTGGGCAAGGAGCAGTTTGTATGGAACAAATCCTCCATGTTTGGGGACAGAAATATAAATCCTGTGGAACACGGCGTCCAAAAGCCCATCATTGCGGCCCTGAACGGCAACGTGAATGGCGCAGGGCTGTGGCTGGCGCTGTCATCAGACATCCGCATTGCCACACAAGAGACCTCATTCGGTTTGGGCGAGGTTCGGATCAATTTTCCGGTGGAATTCTCGGCGTTGCTGCCACGCTACATGCCCGTAGGACTTGCCGCCGAGATGCTGTTCACAGCGTGCCGGGTGAATTCGAAGCGTTTCTACGAACTCGGCGTCATCAATGCCTTGGTCGAGCAGGATGCGCTCCTGTCCGAGGCGGAATCGTATGCCCGTGACATCTGTGCCGGAGCGCCACTGGCGGTCAGGGCCATGAAGGAATTGGTGTATCAGGGCTATGATCTGGGGTACCAGGAAATCATGGAGCTTTCCGCGCGCATAGTTGCCCCGGTGGTTAATTCCCAGGATACCATGGAGGGGATTCAAGCTTTTGCCCAAAAACGCAGACCCGAGTGGAAGGGAAAGTGATTCGGGGAAAAGGCGGGAACCTGAAGATCATCGCAAGAACAGATGAACTTGAGTAAAGGAGGGAACAAATGAGCTATGGAATTCGGCATGTGGCCATCATTGGGTCTGGCGTGATGGGGGGTGGAATCGCGGCACACGTGGCCAATGCGGGGATACGATGCACTTTGCTTGACATCGTACCGATGAAGTTGAGGTCAGAGGAAGAGGCAAAAGGCTTGGATCTAAAGAGCCCTCAGGTAAGGAACCGGATTGTAACAGCGGGTTTTGAGGCAGTGCTCAAATCGCGGCCGCCAGCACTTTTCAGCAAGAGTCGCGCGGATCTGATCCGCACGGGCAATTTGGATGATGATTTAGAGATGCTGCGGGATGCAGACCTGGTCATTGAAGTGGTGCTGGAGAATCTGGAGATCAAGCGGAGTCTTTTTGAAAAGGTGACTCCTTTTATCAAGAACACGGCCTTGGTGGGGACGAACACGTCGGGAATCCCTATTAAGGACATTTCGGCAGTTCTGAGCGATGATCTGAAGCGCCGTTTCATGGGGACGCATTTTTTCAATCCGCCGCGCTGGCTTAAACTGCTGGAGATTATTCCCACAGACCTGACGGATCCAGTATATGTGGATCGGATGAAGATGTTTGGTGAGAATGTGCTGGGGAAGGGTGTGGTCGTGTGCAAGGACTCGCCCAATTTTATCGCCAATCGCATCGGCGCGTTCGATCAAGTCTTCATGCTAAACCACGTCCTGAACCACGGCTACACGGTGGAAGAGGTGGACGCCATTGCGGGTCCACTGATGGGGCGGCCCAAGACGGCGCTGTTCAAACTCAATGACCTGGTGGGCCTGGATGTCAACTACCATGTGCTCACGAACCTCTACCCCGCCATTCCCCATGACCGGGACCGTGAGATCCTGAACTCGGAGAAGATAATGGGTCTCATGAAGTTCATGGTGGATACCGGCAGGCTCGGCCGGAAGGCCAAACAGGGGTTTTATAAAATGAGCAAAGGCAAGGGAGGCGAGAAATCCTTTGAAGTCCTTGACCTGGAGACTAGAGAATACCGACCGCAGGAAAAATTGCATATTGTGGGGCTTAAGGAGGCCAAGGCGGTGGAATCGCTGCCCGACCGACTGCGTCATCTGGTGCAGGATCAGGGACGTATCGGGTCTTTGGTGTGGAGCAGCCTGAGCAGGCTATTTGCCTATGCCTCCAAGAGCATTCCGGAGATTTCTGATAATCTCTATTCCATTGACCGTGCCATGAAGTGGGGCTACGGCCATGAGCTGGGCCCATTCGAGGTGTGGGACGCCCTGGGTGTGGCGGAAACGGTGGTCAGGATGGAGGCCGAAGGCATCCAGCCGGCCTCCTGGGTCAAAGAGATGTTGGGCGGGGCAGTTGGCTCCTTCTATAAGGAGGGGGCAGAGGGTGCTCTGTACTATGATATCGGGGCCAAAGGCTACAAGAAGATCCCGGTGAGTCCGAAGCTGGTGATTCTCAAGTCCCTCAAGGAGCGAAACCGGACGGTGAAGACTAACCCCAGTGCCAGCCTGGTGGACTTGGGCGACGATGTGGCGTGCCTGGAGTTTCATTCCAAGATGAATGCGCTGGATAACGACATTACGGCCATGATGGATTTCTCGGTACAGGAAGTGGACCGCAATTTTCGAGGCCTGGTGGTGGGCAACCAGGGGACCAATTTTAGTGTGGGGGCCAATATCTTCATGATCCTCATGGCCGCCAAGCAGAAGCAGTGGGATGCCATCCATGAGGGTGTGCGGGCCAACCATAAAGCCATAGGGAGACTGCGGTTTTGCGGCCGGCCGGTGGTGGCCGCTCCCTTCGGCATGGCCCTTGGCGGCGGCGCCGAGGTGTGCATGGGAGCGGACCGAGTGTGCGCTGCCGGAGACCTGTTTATGGGCCTGGTGGAAGTGGGGGTGGGCCTGATTCCGGGAGGCGGCGGGTGCAAGGAGTTGCTTCGCCGGGTGGTCTCGCCTGTCATGGCCCTTTCGCCGGGTAGCGATCCAATGCCGCTGCTGATTCATGCCTTTATGCTGGTGGCCCAGGCCAAGGTGACCACGAGCGCGTTGGAGGCGCGCGAGTGGGGGTATCTGGCACAGCGCGATCCGATAGTGATGAATCCGGACCACCTGATCTACAACGCCAAGCGCATGGTGCTGCACATGGACGAAATGGGGTATGTGCCGCCGGTGCCGGGCAAGGTGTACGCAGTGGGGCGGCGTGGGATCGGCGCCCTGAAAACGGCAATTCTTTCCATGAAGGGGTCGGGGTTTATCACTGATCACGACGTGACGGTGGCGAGCCAGCTGGCCACGGCATTGTGCGGGGGCAATTTGCCCACGCCCAAGTGGGTTGATGAGCAGGCGGTCTTGGATGAGGAGCGGGAGGCGTTTGTATCCCTTTGCGGGCATCCCAAAACGCAGGATCGCATTGAACATATGCTGAAGACGAACAAGCCGCTTCGCAACTAGCCGGTGGAAAATTTCTTGAGCGAAGAGTGCAAGGCAGGTAAGAAAGGAGAAAACAGGATGCGAGAAGCAGTGATTGTAGGATACCTTAGATCTCCCATGTCCCGGTCGAGACCGGGAGATATGAAGCGAGCGGCCCGGGACGTATACAACAACCTGCGAATGGACGAGCTGGCTGCGGAAGTGGTTCAGGAGATGTTCAAGCGCACGGGGATCGACAAGGCTGATGTGGACGATTTTCTGACCGGCTGTGCGCTGGGTGTGGGCGAGAACTGGACCTGGGGCGGCCGGACGATCCCGCTGCTGGCGGAGATTCCGGTTACGGTGGCGGCCAAGATGGTGGATCAGCAGTGCTGTTCGTCCATGGCGACGATCCAGATTGGCGCCATGGAGATCATGCTGGGGTATGCGAACGTGGTGGTATCAGTGGGAATTGAGCACATGACGCATGTGGCCATGGTGAACAATTTTCTGATAGCGCCTTCGCCCAAGTTTGTGGAGGAGGCGAAGTTTTACGAGGACCGGGATCTGGTCACGGCGTTGAATATGGGATTGACGGCAGAGAAGTTGGTGGAGGAATCGGGCATTACCAGGGAGGAGATGGACCAGTGGAGCGTCCGGAGCCATAATCTTGCGGTGCAGTCCCTGGAGGAAGGTTTTTTCAAGGGCGAGATCATGCCGGTGACCGTGTCGGTGGACGGCCGCGAGCAGTTGATCGATAGCGACGTCTCGATCCGGCATGGGGCCGAGATTGAGGAGATGGCCTCGTTGAAACCTGCCTTCAAAATGGGTGGGGTGATCACGGCGGGCAATTCATCCCCGGTGAATGCGGGGGCCTCGGCTATGATCCTCATGTCTAAGGAGGATGCCCGAAAACGGCGTCTGAAGCCGCTTGCCACGTTCCGTGGCATGGCCTCGGCGGGCGTGGAGCCGAGCCTGATGGGAGCGGGTCCGGTGCCCGCGGTAAGCAAGGCTCTTGAGATTGCAGAGATGAAGGTGTCGGACATTGACCTGTGGGAGATCAACGAGGCCTTTGCGGTGGTGACCCTCAATGCCATCAAGGAATTGGGCATTGACCCGGACAAGGTCAATGTCAAGGGCGGCGCCATCGCACTCGGTCATCCGCTGGGGGTGACCGGCACCCGTCTGGTGGGAACTCTGGGCCGCATCCTGAACATTCAGGGAAAGCGCTGGGGGGTAGCGACGGCCTGCATCGGTGGTGGCCAGGGGTCGGCCACGATCATTGAACGAGAGGACTATGATTGGTAGCGCGTATAACCTGAAAAAACGTGAGAATTCCTGATCAAGGGCAGGGGGTTTAAGGAGGTCAACATGGAAAAGGGTGTTGGGATTCACAACCAGGACCCCTCTGCGCCCGTGGCCATAACTCGCTGGAAGGAACATGGCCGTGCGGTGGAAGAGGCACTAGATCTATGTGAGGGATTAAAAGGATTTGACCCCAATAGAAAGGTATTTATCAAACCTAATCTGGTTGAATACATTACCAAGGTTACATTTTCCCCTTTCGGTATCATAACAACATGCGCGGTGCTGGAGGGCCTTGTGCGATACCTGAAGGACGCAGGGGCCAAAGATATTACTATCGCGGAGGCGGCATTAGAGAACAAGGAATTCGGATGCGGCACCAAATATACTTATGAAGCGTTGAATTACGCCTACTTGGCCGAGCATTATGGCGTGCGCCTTATGGATTTGAACGATCAACCTTTCAAAAAAACAGGCCTGGGAGGGTTCTCCCTGAGCATCTCGGAGCCCATCTTAGAGGAGACAGGCTTTTTCATCAATGTCCCGGTGTTGAAAACACACGAGCAGACCAAAGTTACCTTGGGCTTCAAGAACAACAAGGGATGCCTGAACGCAAAGTCCAAATCAATTTGCCATCATCGAACACGGCCCCTGGACGATTTCGTGGCGCAATTGGGAGAGAGGCTTTATCCCCACCTAACAGTGATTGACGGGATTTATTCCCTTGAAAATGGGCCGATGCATATGGGAAAGGCCTATCGGGAAAACCTCATCATCGCAAGCCGGGACATGTTCAATTGCGACTGCATAGGATCCTATTTGATGGGATTTCAACCTTCCGAAATAGGGCACTTGGCCATGTTCGCACAGAAGAACCAACGCAGCCTCAACGTGGAGAATATCGGGGTCAAAGGTCTTGATTTGGCTGAAAATGTTCATCCCATCCAGTGCTTCGATTACAGCGATCCGTGGTATACGGGGCAAGACGTCGAACCCAAGTTTTTTACCAAACAGGGCGTGAAGGGCTTTAGGATGCCACACCCGGGCCAGACACTCTGTACGGGATGTTCCGTGCTCTTCCCCTCAAGTGTGCTCTTTATCATCACCGCCAGCATTCTTTCAAAAGGCCAATCCTATGACGATTATGAACTGCTGGGAGGCAAGAACACAAGACCTTCGGGCCATGCCAATAAAACCTTCCTCCTCGGCGACTGCATCATCGCAGCTAACCGGAAGGGTGAAGGCATCAAGGAGGCCATCCCCATCCCAGGCTGTCCGGCAAGCCTTGAGCATCTGATAAACACATTTAACGAACAGGGAATAAAATTCAACGGGATGAAAACCCTTCAGTACTATTTCGGCAGAAAGGCCGAGGGATATGCCCAGAAGGCGGATATGTATTCGTTGAAGCACTACGAATTTGGGTAAGGGTACACGGTTATGGACTGAATGTTCGAAGTTGGGAAAAGCCCCCATCCCAGGATGGGCTCATATTCAAATAAAAGGAGGATCGACCGATGTCCGAAAAGGATTTCAACTGGAAGGCATTTCAAAAGCATCTCAGGTACACGGATGAAGAACTCGAGGTTTTCAAGGCGGACCCCAAACGCTCCGCCGCAGCCAAAAAGCTCTTCAGCCCATCTATCTTAAAAAAGGATCTCATTGTGGAAGTCGTTGAATCCCATGGTTGCAGCACCGGTCTTAAGCCCGGTGACAGGCTTTACTTCCGAGGGCTGGCTATTTTGGACACCAAGCGGAGCTGCACCAACTGGTGTGCGCATGCCATGGGTCCCATACCCATGCTGGCCACGCTGGTTCAAGACCGATTCGTGGCGGGGCTCGATATAAACAATATGCTGTATGACCACTTCAGTTGCGGGGACACCGGTCCCATGCGGCACGGCTGGGGCCAAGTCATAATGAGGGCCTACGTGGCCGACAACTTGGATATGTGAAGGGAAAATTCATGGACGGCTATGACCACCTGCTCCGGATGTATGAACACCACCCGGTAGGTGCACCCAAAAGCCCCCTGTTTGAAGAGATCCTTCGAATACTTTTTACCCCCGAGGAGGCAAATGTCACCAGGGCCATGAACTTCACGCTGAAGAGGGACGACCGTATTGCGGGCGGTGCTGGGGTGAGCACGAAGGAGGCGCGGCGCCATCTGGAAAACATGACGAAAAAGCTGATCCTCTTTTCAAAAGAAAAGGAGGACGGGCAATATTATTCACTCCTCCCACTCCTGCCAGGTATATATGAGTTTCCCTTCATGGGGGGAGGAGAAACCCCCGGACATCAGAAACTGGCAAAACTCTGGGATCAGTACTACGCAAAAGGGCTGGGCCAATCATTTGGAGGGTCTATGACCCCGCTGGCAAGGGTAATATCGGTGGAGAGGTCCATACCCATGAACATCGATATTCACCCTTACGAAAAGGTCTCTTGGGTTATCAACGAGGCAGATTTCTTGAGCGTAGGGAAATGCTCGTGTCGGATCATTCACAAGAAATGCCATCACTCTCTGGAAACCTGCCTGATCTTTGGCGATTTCGGAAGATTTCTCACGAACAAGGGGGTCAGCCGGGCCATTACGCGGGAGGAGGCAGGTGATATATTGGACCAATGCGAGGAAGAGGGCCTTATCCATACGACCAACAACGCCAAAGAAAAGATTCCCTATATCTGCAACTGTTGTACGTGCTGCTGTCTTGTGCTCCAGGGCATCACGCGCCTCAGGAATCCCAATGCGGTTGCCTGGTCCGGCTATGTGGCGGAGGTTGACAGAGGCAAATGCACGGGCTGTGAAAACTGCATCCAGGAGCGGTGCAAGGTGGGGGCCATTTCATTGGTCGAAAGTGCCGCCGCAATAGACCCGATGAAGTGTCTAGGATGCGGGCTGTGTGTGAGCGGGTGCCCCGAGCATGCGGTGTCACTAAAGCGTCGGGTCGGTTTCCGGGAGCCTCCATTGACGGGTATGGAACTTGTAAAGGAGGTGGCCAAAGAAAAAGGCCTTCTGGAGACCCTTCCACAGCTCTACATTCGATGACCTAAATGCCAGTTACTGCGTCAGGAAAGGCTCCATAATTCATCTTGAACGCCGAACGTATAATGAAACCGATCGACTCTGGCAGCAACATTCTTATGCAAACACTGACCAGCGTTACACAAGTCTAAAAAACATGTTCTTACCAGATCATCAGGGGAGTGAATCGTGTCCCAGCTTCTAAATCCTATTCATAAATTTATTGGAACAAACGGCATTGAGATCCATTGTGCCATTCAGGGAGAAGGGCCTGCAATGATTTTCCTGCACGGCTTTCCGGAGTTTTGGTACTGCTGGAGACGCCAGATCCCTGCCTTGGCTAAAAGGTTTCGGGTGGTAGCGCCCGACATGAGGGGATATAACCTTTCCGACAAGCCGAAAGGCGTGGATCAGTATCGGATGAGTGTGCTTGTGGAGGACATTCGGGGCCTGATCGCATCTCTCGGAGAAGAAAAGGTCTTTCTCGTGGGACATGACTGGGGTGGTGCTGTTGCATGGGCGTTTGCGGAGAAATACACACATCTGCTGAACAGGCTTATCATACTAAACGCCCCTCACCCTCTGATATTTGCACGAGAGCTGAAGGGCAACCCCCTTCAACAAAAGGCAAGCGAATACATGCTTCTCCTCCGGTCCTCCCGAGCCGAGGAAGTTCTGAGCAGGGACAACTACGCATGGCTGCAGGAAGCGGTATTCAATGGCTGCAAGAACCCGTCCGCCTACAAGGCCGAAGACAGGGTTGCATATATGGCGGCATGGTCCCGACCGGGTGCCCTCACGGGATCGTTGAACTATTACAGAGCCACTGCATTTCCAAGGGCATCTAGTGAAGCGGGCATGGGAAAAGCTAAGACCGAAAACAGCGAAGTAATTATAGAGGTCCCTACGCTTGTCATTTGGGGAGAGGAAGACGTGGCCCTCACCCTGAGTCTTCTTGACGGGCTTGACGGTTACGTTCGGAACCTGAAGATCATCAGGATAGCGGGTGCGACGCATTGGGTACAAAATGAGGTTCCCGATCTTGTAAATAGGCATATTTGGGAGTTCGTGTAGTGAGACCGCTAAAAGAAAAGCATTTCGGCCCGATATGGTTCATTCCTGGGGAGGCGGGAGGCCGGTACCCATTCTGCCATTCCGTGTATATCGAAGGGGCCCAAGTTCTGATCGACCCTTCCTCGGATAGAAGAAGGCTAATGGAACTAAAAAAGGATCCGGGAGTCAAAGCTGTCTGGTTAAGTCACTGGCACGAAGACCACTTTATGCATTTGGATCTTTTCGATGAGGTACCTCTGTATATTTCTGAGAAAGATGCAACTCCCATTTCCGACCTCGGGCTTTTTATTGATGCTTATGGTGTGGAAAGCAGAAATGAGAGACGGCTATGGGAAGAAATACTAAACAGGGACTTTCATTTCCGCTCCCGAACCCCAACTGGGTTTTTAAAAGGAGGGGAAAAAATATGCATCGAAGGCAAAGAAGTGGAGATTTTTAGTACGCCGGGCCATACCCCCGGGCATATGGCCTTCTTTTTTCCCGAGGCGGCGGTGCTGTTCATGGGCGACTATGACCTCACCAGCTTCGGTCCCTGGTATGGCGATGTGGAATCCAGCATTGAGGATATCATTTTGTCGGTAAGGATGCTCAAACAGGTGCAGGCACGCACATGGATAACCGGCCACGAGACTGGGGTGTTTGAGAAGGAGCCGAAGGATCTCTGGGAGAAGTACATAGATGTCATCTCCAGAAGGGAAAACCAACTTATTAAGCTCCTCGAAGAACCCCGAACTTTGGAGGAGATTGTGGGAGCATGGATCATCTATGGTAAGCCAAGAGAACCCAGGGCATTCTATGAGTTCAGCGAGCGTTCCCACATGAAAAAACATCTTGAAAGGCTCATGAATCAGGGCCTTGTTTCCTTCGATGGAGGGAGATACCATCTGAATTGCTAACTTGTATTTGGGATTTGGAAGCAAAAAGCCACCTCGTTTTGAGGTGTGGCCACATGATTCTAACGGCTTATCCGCGCTGAGCGGCGATAATCAGCTATGCCCACAAATTGGGGGCTTTTATTTGGCCAATTAGAAATGCACGTTGTCTGGATAAGCATGTATTTACGAGCAAGAAACGAAAAGTAAGCATGGCATTCTCGCTGATTATTCCCAACTGGCGCATCATAAAGGGCCCCTTGCTATGAGTAGGCAATTGGCCAAGCTCATTCACAACGACTTCAGACTCGATAACATCGTCCTGGACCCGTCCGATCCTTTTAAGATCGTCGGGGTCCTGGACTGGGAGATGGCCACCATCGGCGACCCCCTCATGGACCTGGGCTGCACCCTCGGGTACTGGGTCCAGGAGGACGACCCGGCGGATCTTCAATTGATTCGCACCATGCCGACCCATGTGGAGGGGGCCCTGACGCGAAGGGAGCTGGTGGATCTATATGGCCAGATATCCGGCCTTCGCATGGACCGGTTTGATTTCTATTACTGCTTCGGGCTGTTTCGGCTGGCCGTGATCATCCAGCAGATCTATTACCGCTTCTACCACGGGCAGAGTCAGGACGCGAGGGCAAAGGGGTTTGCCCTGGGTATCCCGGTGCTGGAGAGGGCAGCCAAATCAGTGATGGAGCGGTCGGACCTCTGAGGACCCACTATGGGGCGAGAATTAACCGGCATTTCTCATTTCCCCAGTTCGCCCGACGACAGGTCCATGTCAAAGGCGCGGAGATCATGTCCGAGCATCCCTTTCTGCTTCATTCGAATCAGCGCCCTTAACCCTGCCTCGACGGCTTCTTTTCCCGTTCTTGCGCCGAACGTCTTTATTGCCTCTTTCGACCGGCGTTCATCCAATGGCAGTCTTGTCCCTTTTCATTACCCTTCCCTGAAAAAAACCTTGGGTTGTGACCGGATCTGACAAACGCCTATGGTAAGATGGCCGCGTTTCGATTGACATCTCAACCATGAAGGACTATGAAATTGTATCAGAATTCAGTCTACGCTGTCCTTTTTTCAACCCAAGAGGGAAAACGGTAGCGGCCGGCAGCGTGGTCCGTCTCCCTCAACTGGCCGACCCATATGGAATTTGTGATGGATCCGCTGCGTGGATAAGGGCGGTGTAAGATAGGCAAGGCGTCTTCTTACCTGGTCGAGGATATGTTTGCATCGGTGGGTTGAACCCCTGTTGCGCGCTAAGAAAAGAGGAAAAACAAATGGAAGAGACGATCAAGACGGTTCTGGATGTTTTCAGTGAAAAAGAACTCGATGGGTACCCGAGGCAGGCGATTGATTTGGCGCTGGAACATGAGGCGGAGATAACCCCTTATTTACTGCGTATTCTGGAGGACCTGCTCGCCGACCCCGAAGGTCACGCCAATGACCAGTGGAGCTATGGTCCCATGTTTGCGCTGCAGCTCTTGGGGCACTTCAAGAACCGGGATGCGCATGCCTCCATTGTGAAGGTGATGTCGCTGTCAGATGAAATCCTTGATCCGATCTTTGGCGATATGATTACGGAGGATTTTCCGCGAATTTTGTACCAGACGTGCGGAGGCCGATACGACAGGATCAAAGACCTAGTTCTGAACCGGAATGCAAACGAGTATGTCCGCGGCTCGGCCATGAAGGCATTGGCTATGGGCGCGCTTTTCAGCGAGTTGCCTCGCGAAGAGGTGATGGACTTCTTTTCGGGCCTGTTTAGCGGTTCCGAGGCCGACGATTCCTCCTGGTTCTGGTCTGAGGCGGCCACCTGTATCTGCGACCTCTATCCCGAGGAATTGATGGACATCATTACCGATGCCTACGAAAGGGAGCTGACATTTCCAGGCTACATTGGAATCGAGTCATTTTTCGATGCCTTGGCGCAAGACAAAGAGACCTACCTTCAAGAAAAAAAGAGGTATTACGAAAGCGACTTCCATGACGACTTCCATCGCTATATGTCGTGGTGGGCTGCGTTTGACAAGAAACGTGGCGGGTTTCAATCGGGGGAGACCGAGTCCGGCCGAGGAGGATACCAAGCCCGAGCACGGAAAAAGGACAAAAAGAAGAAGGCCAGGAGAAAGCAGGCCAAGGCAAGCAAAAAGAAAAATCGCAAGTGAGCACAACAGGCAAGGGGACTGAATAGGGACGTGAATAGGGGCCGTAGCCAACTTGTGAACTTAGGCGATTGATGAGATATTTTGGCGGTTGGAACGGATAAATGTCCGCAGCGATTAAGGGGTTGGGCCTGTTTTTTGAGGGAAGGGCGCACAGGTTTTCGGCACGAATACTTGGAAATCTGGGGAGTAGACCGAGCTACCCGGACGACAGATGATCGAGCTGGAGGACTTCCGGGACAACCTGGAACGTATCCAGGAGGGGAAGGACCGGGAGGCTGGGATCCATGTGCGGTGGAAAAGCAGGGAGGAGCGAGCCAACGGCTGGCGGCCGGATATCAACAACGAGGTCCGGGTGAATATTCCGCCGGTACAAAAGGCGGGGCTGTTGACAGTGGACGTGCTCGCGGGCAAGGACGTGGACAAGGCCATCCCGGACCGGGCGATCTGGCGAGACGATGAAAGGCGTTGGTGTCGGGAGGGAAAGCTGCTGAAACCGGGATGGTGGGAGTGAGAGAAAAGGTTACGATGAGTGATATCAGACAGAAGCTGTTTCGACTGGTTGCCAAATTTAAAAAAAATACTGAATGAACTCTGAGGAATTCTATAGGCTTTACGAATCAGGAACGCTGAATGACGATATGGACTATGTTGAATGGTCGGCCACGGTCGACATGTTGACGGCAATGAACACAGGGAGGGGATATGATGAAAGCCGTTGAAGCAGTAATTGAAGTGTCTCAGGAGGGTTCCGGCGTTATAGACACAAGAAAGCAGTTGAAACCCGGTCTGCATAAAATCTTAATTATTGCTGATGAAAACGCTATATCTGAAGGCGACTGGCGTATCAGAGAGAAGAAACGAGGCTTGGGCTTGAAGCCTATTCACATCCAGGGGTGGCCAAAGCACTCAACATTCCGCAGAGAGGAGATCTACAATGACGATGGACGGTGAAACCATTTTCATAGACACGAATATCCTCATTTATGCTACGGACGACAAATCTCCATTTCATTCAAAATCACTCGACATGTTGAATCAGTTTATAACAGGCGGCAATGAGTGCGCCATCAGTCCGCAGGTTGTCCGAGAATATCTTGTGGTATTCACGCGGGGGATATCGCCGGATGACGCGGCGCGATCAGCAGCGCTTCACAATATCGCAAAATTTCTTGAAGCGTTCACCCTTCTTGATGAAAACCATGAAACGGTTTACAGATTACAGACGATCTTGGAGAACAGCGCTGTCGGAGGGAAACAGATTCACGATGCCAACATTGTCGCCGTAATGCAGGTGCATGGTGTGAGACGCCTGCTGACTCATAACCTGGATGACTTCAAGAGTTATGCTCAGTGGATCGAAATTTTGAATTTAGATGGAGTGCCGCTGTGAATGATCCTTCTTTAAGAAGCTGGGTGCACGAGCAGATCCAATCCGTTTTAACAAAGCCGGTCGAACCGTGAGGGGATCCGGGGGATCCGGGACATCCCAACTTGTAAACTTGAACGTTACGTATTGCCAGGGCCTTGTTTTCCAGAATTGGATTCAGAGACAAAGGGACGGGGCAGAGCTGACTGACCGGAAATAATGTCAAATCAATAGCCTCAACATCTGAGAGAATGCACCTATCATAATGGGGGCCGTAGCCAACTTGTGAACTTAGGCGATTGATGAGATATTTTGGCGGTTGGAACGGATAAATGTCCTCAGCGATTAAGGGGTTGGGCCTGTTTTTTGAGGGGAGGGCGAGCAGATTTTCGGCACGAATAGTTGGAAATCTGGGGAGTAGACTGAGCCACCGGGACGCGAGATGATCGTGCTGGAGGATTTCCGACGAAGCCACCGGTTCATGGATTCCCGCTTCCTCAGGAATGACGAGCGCGAGTCGTTGTGAAACCCCAGGTATAGGTTGACAATCACCCATCTATATGGCACTTAATTTTATATGGCTCTTGATTTTTTTGAGACAGTGACATGGGAAAATTGAAAAAGGTCCCTGTTCAGATCTATCTGGAACCCGAACAGAACAAAATGATCGGTTTTCTGTCGCAAACAAGCAGACAAATCAAAGGCCGCCGTCATCCGTTTGTGTATTTCAAGGTACCTGGAGAGTCTCCCATCTGACAAAGACCCCGTCCTGGACAACATAAAACGGGGGAGTTCAGGCCGAAAAGATATTCCAGAAAGACATCTGCCGATTACTTGACGGGGGAACATGAAACCCTTAGACAGGAGGGAAATGACATGAAAGAAAGAGCAGGAGCCATCACATTCAAGGGAAACCCGCTGACCCTTTTGGGAAATGAGCTGAAGGTGGGCGATGCCGCGCCCGACTGTGAGCTGTTGGGAAATGATCTGTCGCCGGTGAAGCTGTCATCGTACCGGGGGAAGGTATCTATTTTCTCTTCGGTCCCCTCGTTGGATACGCCCGTGTGCGACATGGAGACCCGACGGTTCAACCAGGAGGCCGGCAACTTGGGCGATGTGGCCATCCTGACCATCAGCATGGACCTCCCTTTTGCCCAGGCCCGGTGGTGCGGAGCGGCCGGTGTGGACAAGGTCGTGACCCTCTCCGATCACCGCAACGCGGCCTTCGGCGAGGCCTACGGGGTCCTGATCAAGGAGCTGCGGCTGCTGGCCAGGGCCGTCTTTGTGGTGGACCGGGCCGGTACGGTTCAGTACATCCAGCTTGTCAAGGAGATGACCCAGGAGCCGGATTATGAACCGGTGCTGGCCGCTGCCCGAAGGCTGACCGCATCCTGAGACTGCCAAGCTTCCCTCCCCTTTTTCGTTCTGTGGGAGATGCTTTCCAGTCTCGATCAGCGCGGCGCAAGGACCTCACGCACGGATGGCGGTGGCGGATACACGTCAAAACAGGATCAGGTTTTCGATGCTCTCGAATGGCTTGTCACACCATCAGGCGGGATTCCCACGTCCCGAATTAAGGAGAGCAGATGGTGCGCTACCATGGGTACTACAGTAACGTGAGTCGCGGCAAACGCAAACAAAACGATCAAGATGACGAGATCCCCTCAATCCTTGAGCCGGACGGGCCTTCCAGTGAATGCAGAAAAACCTGGGCACGGTTGATCCAGAAGATATATGAATTGGACCCACTCTTGTCCAAAATCGGTTTTTCCTTGGACAGCACACGGGGGGCTCAGGCTTCAAAGGATTTGCTCATAAGCCGCAAGGAGCACTCGAAACCCCCTATTTTGCATGCTGGAAAGGTTTCTT